>Ga0114932_10005270_pt1 | contig 11560 bp, 9 predicted proteins | sample 2SBtaG_2_FD_87286 | JGI IMG/M metagenome (GOLD analysis project Ga0114932, IMG submission 87286) | Deep subsurface microbial communities from Kolumbo volcano to uncover new lineages of life (NeLLi) - 2SBTROV12_ACTIVE470 metaG | ecosystem: Environmental > Aquatic > Marine > Volcanic ... | reverse complement strand
GGCTGTTTTCGCCTATGCCCGCGGCTTCGTCCATGAGGTCTTTTCCATTGCCGGATGGATCGGTGCGGCGGCCGCGACGTTCTACGGCTTTCCCTTCGCCCAGCCTTACGCGCGGCAGTTCATCGGCACCGAAATCCTGGCTGACCTGACTTCGGGGACATTGATATTTCTGTTCGCGCTGGTTTTCCTTTCCGTGTTGACGCGCTCGATCTCCAGCCGCGTCAAGGACAGCGCCCTGAATGCCCTCGACCGGGCGCTCGGGTTCCTGTTCGGTCTGCTGCGCGGTGCCTTGATTGTCGTCATCGCCTACATCGGTTTCGAATTGCTGGTGCCCAAGAAAGACCATCCCGACTGGGTCCGAACGGCGCGCTCCATGCAGCTGATTGAGCCGGGCGCGGAACTGCTGATCGCGCATTTGCCCGAGGACTACGCCATCAAACGCAAGAAGGGCAAAGCCGATGCCAAGTCGCTTAAGGACAAGGCCGATGAACTGATCGATTCGCGAAAAGCCGTCCGCGACCTTATATCACCGGCGCCGAAGGCCGGCGACGCGAAGAAGCCCGACGGCTACGGCCAGAAGGAACGCAAAGACATGGAACGATTGATCGGCAACACCCAACAGCAGTAGAGTGAGCTGTCGCAGCATGGACAATGAAATGCGGTTTCCACCTCATCCGATGGGTTCCAGCTTCACCGCCCTTCCGGGCCTGATGCCTTCCACCGATGACGACCGGGTCGACGATCACCCCAGGGAAGAATGCGGTCTGTTTGGAATATTCAACAGTTCCGATGCAGCCCCCCATACGGCGTTGGGGTTGCACGCTTTGCAGCATCGCGGTCAGGAATCAGCCGGCGTCGTGGTCTATGACGGCGAGCAATTCCATTCGCACCGGGCACTGGGCCTGGTCGGCGACCATTTCAATTCGCAATCGGTGATGAACCGCCTGCAGGGCAGCGTTGCCATCGGCCATGTCCGCTATTCGACCAGCGGCGATACGGCGCTGCGCAACGTGCAGCCGCTGTTCGCCGAGTTCAAGTTCGGCGGCCTGGCGGTCTGCCATAACGGCAATCTGACGAATGCCTATTCCGTGCGCCGCGATCTGGTGCAGCGCGGTTGTTTGTTCCAGTCGACCAGTGACACGGAAACCATCATCCATCTGATCGCAAAAAGCGAATACGGCCGCGTTGTTGACCGCTTGACGGACGCCTTGCACCATATCGAAGGCGCCTATTCCCTGGTCGCCATCACCCAGAAAAAACTGATCGGGGTGCGCGATCCCTCGGGCGTGCGGCCGCTGGTTCTGGGCCGCTTGGGCGATGCCACCATCCTGACGTCGGAAACCTGTGCCTTGGATATTATCGGCGCCGAGTTCATCCGCGACGTGGAGCCCGGTGAAATCGTCATCGTCGACGACAAGGGCCTGCACAGCATCAAACCGTTCAACAAGCGCCCACAGAAATTCTGCATCTTCGAATATATCTATTTCGCGCGCCCTGACAGCATTCTCGAATCGCGCAGCGTCTATGAAATCCGTAAGGAAATCGGCGCCGAACTGGCCCGTGAGAGCCATGTGGAGGCGGATATTGTCGTCCCGGTTCCCGATTCAGGCGTGCCTGCCGCCATCGGCTACGCGGAACAAGCCGGCGCTCCGTTTGATCTGGGCATCATCCGAAATCACTATGTCGGGCGCACCTTCATTGAGCCGACGGACCAGATCCGGCATCTCGGCGTGCGCCTCAAACACAACGCCAACGCGGCACACCTGAAAGGCAAGAAGGTCGTTCTGGTGGACGATTCCATCGTTCGCGGCACGACGTCCGTGAAAATCGTCGAGATGGTCCGCAACGCCGGCGCGGCGGAGGTCCACATGCGGGTCTCCAGCCCACCAATCACGCACTCATGCTTTTACGGCATCGATACGCCGGAGCGCGAGGAATTGCTGGCGGCGCGTTTCGATGTGCCGGGCATGGCCGAATATATCGGCGTCGACAGCCTGGCCTTCATCTCAAACGACGGCCTCTATCAGGCGGTCTGCCAGGCAAAACGCAACCTTGATGAGCCGCAGTTCTGCGATGCCTGTTTCACCGGCACCTACCCCATATCGCTGACGGACCGGGATACGGAACAGCATCCCAGCCTGCTGGCCCTGCTCGACGAACAGGTCTGAACCCATGGCCCCCGGGAATGGTCGCCTGCAAGGCCGGATTGCACTCGTCACCGGAGCGTCACGGGGCATCGGCGCCGCCGTGGCCCGCCGATATGCGGGCGAAGGCGCGCAGGTGGTCGCCGTTGCCCGCACCGCCGGCGCCCTGGAGGAACTGGACGACGATATTCAATCCATCACCGGTGAACCGGCCACCCTGGTGCCCATGGACCTCACCGATTACGACCAGATCGACCACATGGGCGCCGCCCTTCACGAACGCTTCGGACGCCTCGATATCCTGGTCGGCAACGCCGGCGTGCTTGGCACGCTCGGCCCCGTGGGCCATATGGACGTCAAGGTGTGGGATCAGGTCATGGCCGTCAATTTGACCGCCAACTGGCGCCTGTTGCGCTCCATGGACCCTTTGTTGCGTCATTCGGACGCCGGCCGGGCGATTTTCGTCACCTCCACTGTCGGCGCCGAGGCGCGGGCCTATTGGGGCGCCTACGCCGTCTCCAAGGCGGCCTTGGAGATGTTGACGCGCACCTACGCGGCGGAGGTGGCGAAAACCTCGGTCCGCGCCAACCTGATCAATCCGGGCGGCACCCGCACGGCCATGCGCGCCCAGGCCATGCCCGGCGAAGACCCGGACATGTTGAAATCACCCGATCAGAAAACCGATCTGTTTGTCGATCTGGCGGAAGCCGCATGTCAGATGAACGGCCAGATTTTGACTGCCTCCTGAAACGCCGCGCGCCATTTCGATGGCGAAGTTTCACATACCGTCTTCAACATTCCCTTTCGTTTTCAGCCGTCGCGGACCTAAAATGGTGAAATTCTGAGATATTTGCCTGTTTATGTGTTATTTTGTGGTATTTTGTTGTTTTCATCCGTAAAACACATTTCGACAAGGTGCGCGGGAGGACTTTTCGATGAAGCTGAGCAAAGACGTGCGACTATTCCATCGGACCAAGGATCTGGAAATCCAGATCGACAAGTTTCTCGACGCCCTTTCCGAATCGGCCCTGGTTTTCAAGCATGCGGTGGGTGTTTATCTGACCGATGGCTGCACCGATGAATTTACGGAAAAACATCAACATGTGGACCGCTTGGAAAGCGCCGCCGATGACCTGCGCCGCGATATCGAAATTCAGCTCTATACCCAGACCCTGATCCCGGAATCGCGCGGCGATGTGCTGGGTCTATTGGAAAATCTGGATAATATTATCAATCTCATCGAGGGCGTTCTGTGGTCCTTCGAAATCGAAAAGCCCCAGATTCCGGACAACTGCAAGGACGGCTATCGGAATCTTGTTGCCATGAGCTGCGAAGCGGTTGAAGCGGTGGTCCTGGCCTCCAGGGCCTTCTTCCGCAACATCGAGGCCGTCGGCGATCATAATCACAAGGTTATCTTCTTTGAGACCGAAGCCGACAAGGTGAGCACGCGCTTGAAGCGCGATATCTTCGAATCGGAGCTCGGTCTCGGCCATAAGATGCACCTGCGCGGCTTCGTCGAAAACATCGACGATATCGCCGATTGGTCCGAAGACGTCGCCGACCGCCTCGCCATTTACGTCATCAAGCGGACCGTCTGACGGCCTCTGACGCATGGAAAATACCGTCCTCCTGTTTCTGACCAGCGGCTTGTTCCTCGGCTGGGCTTTGGGTGCCAATGATGCCGCCAACGTCTTCGGCACGGCCGTCGGCACCCGCATGGTGCGGTTTTCCACGGCCGCCATCATCTGCAGTGTCTTCGTCCTCCTGGGCGCCGTGGCCAGTGGTGCCGGGGCGACCGAAACGCTGGGCAAGTTGGGCGCCATCAACGCCCTGCCCGGATCCTTCATGGCCGCCTTAGCAGCAGCAAGCGCCGTCCACATGATGAACCGGGTCGGCTTGCCTGTCTCCACCAGTCAGGCCATCGTCGGCGCCATCATCGGCTGGAATTTGTTCAGCGGCATGCCAACGGATTCGGCGGCGTTGACGAAAATTCTTGCGACCTGGGTCATGTGTCCAATTCTGGCCGCCGTGTTTTCAGCGCTGATCTATAAGTTCATGGTTTGGCTGATCCGCCATGCAAAGCTGCATTTGCTGCGCACGGATACCTATACGCGTATTGGCTTGATCCTGGCCGGCGCCTTTGGGTCTTACAGCCTGGGCGCCAACAACATCGCCAATGTGATGGGTGTTTTCGTGCCCGCCAACCCATTTACGGATTTCAACATTTCTCACGTCTTGACTTTCACGGGCGGCCAGCAGCTGTTCCTGCTGGGGGCCATCGCCATCGGCGTCGGCGTCTTCACTTATTCGAAACGCGTCATGCTGACCGTCGGCAATGATTTGTTGCCCCTGTCGCCCATTGCCGCCTGGGTTGCCGTGCTTTCCCATTCCATCGTGTTATTCCTGTTCGCCTCCCAAGGGCTGGAGACAATTCTGTCGTCGAATGGATTGCCGACCATTCCCCTGGTGCCCGTGTCCAGCTCGCAAGCCGTGGTCGGCGCCGTCCTCGGCATCGCCCTGGTCAAGGGCGGGCGCGGGATTCAATGGCGGGTACTGGGCAGCATCAGCCTCGGCTGGGTGGTCACCCCCATCATCGCCTGTGGGATCTGCTTCGTCGGCCTGTATTTCCTGCAGAACGTCTTCGATCAAACGGTTTTCAACTGACCCGCCCGAGCTTTCCTCGTCCCAGCTTTTCCGGCCCAGACATCATGCGCTGGCGATAACGACTTCTGTTCCCCGGTTCTTGAATGCCGAGGCCACGGCTGGCGCCAGCTTGCGGTCCGTCACCAAATGGCTGATCCGGTCCATGCCCGCGACGCGGACCCCCGCGGACCAGCCGAACTTGTCATGATCGCCGACCAGAACCGGCGTTTGCGCCTGGGCGATCATGGTTTCACGAAGCGCCGCGGCTTCGCGGGTATAGTCGCAAAGAACGCCTTCGTCGGACATGGAACTGATCCCGATGAAGGCCACGTCGACATCGTATCTCGCCAGCATGGCCGTGGTGTCGCGGCCCATGGTCGCGCCTTCGCCGGGGACCAGTTCGCCACCCAGCAGAAACACCCGGTTGCCATTGCGGTCGGCCAGCTTGCCGGCGACATGAATATCATTGGTGAAGACGGTCAGATGCTGGCGTTCCATCAAGGCCTCGGCCGTACACAGGCAGGTCGTGCCCGAATCGATAATCACCGTCGCACCGTCCGGAACCAGATCGGCGGCGCGCATGCCGATGGCCTTCTTGGCGGTCAAGTTGGCCGACATGCGCGACGCGAAGGCGGGTTCGGCGCGGCTCATGGACTGGGCGCCGCCGTGGGTCTTGATCAGCCGGCTTTCATCGGCCAGACGGTTGATATCGCGGCGGATGGTTTCGCGCGAGACCCGCAATTCATCGTGCAGGTCATTGACGGAGATGAACCGCTTGTCCCGGAGGACCTCAAGTATCCGATTTCTGCGTTCCTCGGCCAACATGGGATCGTCGTCTCCATCTGATTCGTCGTCAATGAGCGCGCCGCACCATTGCCCAGGGACGGTTTTCCGTCAAGGGACAGGGCGCGCTGGTCCGCGACAACGACACGTAAGATGTACCCTTTGCCGCCTCAATCTAAATTCACGACCTCAAATGAAATGTGGTTTTTTATGTTATTTTGTGGTTTTTTGTGGTATTTGTTGCATATGGGGGTTAGAATTACTCAAACAACCATCATCGCGCCAAGGGACGAAGCAGGAGGCCACCGCCTATTATGCTGAAAACGGATAACGAAACACAGACGGAAAGCTCTCACTTCGGTGAGGGTGACAGCAATCTCAGTCCCCACCGTCAGTCCTGGCGGGATCGGCAAGGGTCCGATGCGTCGGGCGCCGATCTGCTGACCCGCGATTCCCAACACTTCATCCACCAGTCCCTTTCAACACCGTGCCTGAGCGCGGTGCAAAAAGTTGACGGCATCTGGATCGAGGACACGGCGGGCAACCGATATATGGATTTTCACGGCAACAACGTCCATCACATCGGGTATGCGCACCCGCGGCTGGCCGATGCGGTAAAGCGCCAGATCGACGAACTTCCCTTCGCGCCGCGCCGTTTCACCAACGAACCGGCCGTCGCCCTGGCGGAAAAGCTGGCCGATCTGGCACCGGGTGATTTAAGCAAGGTGCTGTTCGCCACTGGCGGCAGCGACGCCGTCGATATGGCCATAAAGTTGGCGCGCAACGTCACCGGGCGTCACAAAACCGTGTCGTTCTGGGATTCCTTCCACGGGGCCGGTTTCGGCGGCATGAGTGTCGGCGGTGAATCCCTGTTCCGCAACAATATCGGGCCGCTTTTGGCGGGCGCCGAACATGTGGCGCCCTTCGCGTGCTACCGTTGTCCCTACGGCCACGACGCACCAGACGGCGTTCCCGACCTGGACGCCTGCAAGATGACCTGTGCCGATATGGTCCGCTATGTCTTGGAAAAGGAGAAGGACGTGGCCGCCGTGATCGCCGAACCGGTGCGTGCCGTGCCCTACATTCCGCCGCCCGGCTTCTGGCCGGCCGTCCGCCAGGCCTGCGACGAGATGGGGGCGTTGCTTATCTTCGATGAGATTCCCAGCGGCCTCGGCAAATCCGGACGCATGTTCGTCAGCGAACATTTCGACACGGTCCCCGACATCATGGTCCTGGGCAAGGCCCTTGGCGGCGGTATGCTGCCCATCGCCGCCATGATCACGCGGCCCGAATTGGACGCCATGTCCGATCTTGCCCTTGGCCACTACACGCACGAGAAAAACCCGGTGACCACCCGGGCCGCCTTGACGACACTGGAGATTATCGAAGACGAGGGCCTGGTGGCAAACGCCGCCAAGGTCGGCGCCCATGGGCTTGAGCGCCTTCACGACATGCGCCTGGACCACCCGATGATCGGCCATGTCACGGGCATCGGTTTGATCATGGGGATCGAATTGGTCAGCGATCGCGACTCCAAGGAACCCGCCTTGGAGAGCGCCGACCGCATCATGTACCGCTGCCTGGAAAAGGGGTTGAGTTTCAAGACCACCATGGGCAACGTCTTAACCCTGACGCCGCCGCTGATCTTGACCATGGAACAGATGGATGCGGCTTTGGATATCATCGAAGACGCCATCGCGGTCGAAGAGCGAGCGACGGCATGACGGCGTGGCCTGCCGAAATCCGCGGGGAGCACCGCGACCCGTCTCAAATCCGACGCCGAGACGGACGGCGGTTTCGGCGGTCGATGTCATTTCGGTAGGTGCGCACGGCCCCATTGGCGAAGAAATTCTGACTTAATGACTTTTATTGTGGATTTTTGACTGTTTATGACTGATATTACGCCGCAGCACTCAATTACCGGCATTTTATCGGTGCCCGTATCCTAGGAGAAGCCCGTGACCCTGACGCCCAATGACCCCAGATTATTGACCCCAGGCCCGTTGACCACTTCCGTCGAGACCAAGGAAGCCATGCTTCACGACTGGGGGTCGCGCGACCAGAATTTCATCGATACCAACACCCGCGTGCGCGAACGCCTGCTGGCCATCGCCAACGCCACGGATACCCATGTCTGCGTCCCCTTGCAGGGCAGCGGCACCTTCGTCGTCGAGGCGGCGCTCTGCACGTTGGTCCCGAAGGTCGGCAAGGCGCTGATCTTGATCAACGGGGCTTACGGCAAACGCATGGCGAAAATCCTCGAATATGCTGAGCGGCCTTACGTCATTCAGGAAACTCCGGAAGACCAGCCACCGGACATGGGCGCCCTGGAGGCGGCCGTGTCCGATGATGCGGCGATCACGCATGTCCTCGCCGTGCATTGCGAAACCACGTCGGGCATCCTCAACCCCATTGAGGAAATCGCCCGCATCGTCAAAGGCCAGGGGCGCTCGCTGATCATTGACGCCATGAGCGCCTTCGGCGCCATCGCCCTGAACGCGGAAAACGTCTATTTCGACGCCGTCATGGCGTCGTCGAACAAATGCCTGGAAGGCGTGCCCGGCATGGGCTTCGCCCTGATCCGCCGTGACGTCCTGGAAACCTGCGACGGCAACGCCCATTCCCTGAGCCTGGACTTGTATGATCAATGGCGGGCCATGGAAGCCAACGCCCAGTGGCGCTTCACGCCGCCGACCCATGTCATTGCCGCCTTTGACAAAGCCATCGAACAATTTGAAGACGAAGGCGGTGTCGCCGGCCGGTATGCGCGCTATTCGGAAAACTGCCGCATCCTGATCGACGGCATGCGTGAGCTTGGTTTCGAAACCCTGCTGTCGGACAATCTGCAGGCACCGATTATCGTCACCTTCAAGATGCCCGCCGACCCGGTCTTCGACTTCCAGGCCTTCTATGACCGGGTCAAAGACCAGGGTTACGTTCTGTATCCGGGTAAGCTGACGGTGGCGCCCAGTTTCCGCGTCGGATGCATCGGGCACTTGAACGCCGACGACATGCGGGCCGCCTTGGCCGCCATGAAGGGTATACTGAATGACATGGGGGTCACCAACGGCGCCCCCGCCGTCGCCGCCTAACCGGGAGACAGCCATGACCGATCAACCGAACCTGACCATCAATGGGCGCACGTATGCCTGGCCCAAGCAGCCCGTGGTCGTCGTCTGTATCGACGGATCACAACCCGCCTACATCGAAGAAGCCATCGCCGGCGGCCACATGCCGTTCACTGAAAGTATGCTGGGCCGCGGCGCCGACCTGCGCGGCGATTGCGTCGTCCCCAGTTTCACCAACCCCAACAATCTATCCATCGTCACCGGCGTGCCGCCGAAAGTGCACGGCATTTCCGGCAACTTCTTCCTGGACCCGGATTCCGGCGAGGAAGTGATGATGAACGACCCGAAGTTCCTGCGCGCCGGCACCATTTTCAAGGCCTTTCATGACGCCGGGGCAAAAATCGCCATTGTCACGGCGAAAGACAAGCTGCGCCGGCTTTTGGGGCACGGTTTGGACTTCACATCGGGCCGGGCCGTCTGTTTTTCATCGGAGAAGGCCAACGAATCGACCGTCGCCGAACACGGCATCGACAACGCCCAGGCGATGGTCGGGCGCGATATCCCGGACGTTTATTCGGCCGAATTGTCGGAGTTCATTTTCGATGCCGGCGTGAAGCTCATGGAAACCATGCGCCCGGACATCATGTATCTCTCGACCACCGACTACATCCAGCACAAGCACGCGCCCGGCACACCGGTGGCGAACCAGTTCTACGCGATGATGGATTCCTATTGGGCCAGGCTGGATGCCCAGGGCGCGACACTGGGCATGACCGCCGACCACGGCATGAACGCCAAGTTCAATGACGCCGGTGAGCCGGACGTCATCTATTTGCAGAACGTCCTTGATGACATGCTCGGCGACGGCGCGGCGCGGGTGATCTTGCCAATCACCGACCCCTATGTGGTCCATCACGGGGCGCTGGGCTCGTTTGCCACGGCCTATCTGCCGGACGGCATGGATGCCGGCGACGTGGCCGGCAAGCTTGAGGCCATGGACGGTGTCGAAGCCGCCTATACCAATGCCGCCGGGTGTGAGCGGTTTGAGCTGCCCAACGACCGCATGGGCGACATCATCGTCGTCACCACCACCCACAAGGTCGTCGGCACCAGTCCGGACCGTCACGACCTGACGCAATTGAAGGAACCCCTGCGATCGCACGGCGGTGCCTGCGATCAACGCGTCCCCATTCTGATCAGCCGGCCGGTCTCGGGTGTCGCCGATGACCGCCGGCTGCGCAATTTCGATGTCTTCGACCTGACCCTGAACCACACGGCTTAGGCCCGATAAGGAACCAGACCCATGGATGTCTCAGCCAAAATTATCAACGAAACCATGCGCATCGGCGGCAAAAAGGTGGACGGGCCCGGGCCCCGCATCGATGTCATGAACCCCTACACCAATGAGGTTGTCGGCACGGTGCCCAGGGCCAGCCGCGACCAGGTCCGTGAAGCCTTCCAGATTGCGCAGGATTACACCCCCACCCTGACCCGCTACGAACGCCAGCAGATTTTGGCCAAGACGGCGGAGTTGCTGGTCTCACGGCGCGATGAGATTTCCGATCTGATCACCGCCGAATGCGGCCTGTCGAAGAAGGATTCACTCTACGAAGTGGGCCGCTCCTTCGATGTTTTCACCCTGACCGGACAGCTCTGTATCCTCGACGACGGCGAGGTGTTCTCCTGTGACCTGACGCCGCACGGCCAGAAGCGGAAAATCTTCACCCAGCGCGATCCCCTGATGGGTGTGATCAGCGCCATTACGCCTTTCAACCATCCGCTCAACATGGTTGCCCACAAAATTGCACCGTCCATTGCCACCAACAACCGCATGGTCTGCAAGCCGACGGAACTGACGCCGCTGACCTGTCTGTTGCTGGCTGACGTGCTGTATGAAGCCGGTCTGCCGCCGGAAATGTTCCAGATCATCACCGGCCTGCCCGAAGACGTCGGCGATGAGATGATCACCAACGAACACATCGACCTGATCACTTTCACCGGCGGCGTCCCCGTCGGCAAGATGATCGCTGAAAAAGCCGGCTACCGGCGCACCGTCCTGGAACTGGGCGGCAACGCGCCGCTGATCGTCATGGAGGACGCTGAGCTGGACCGGGCCGCGACCCTGGCCGTCGCCGGGGCGACCAAGAACTCCGGCCAGCGCTGCACGGCGGTGAAACGCATCTTGGTGGTCGATGCCGTCGCCGATCAGTTCGCTGCCCTGGTCACGGAGAAAGCCAAGAAGCTGAAGGCCGGCGATCCCATGGACCCGGAAACGGATATCGGCACGGTGATCCATGAAAACGCCGCGAAGATGTTCCAGCAGCGCGTCGTCGATGCCGTCGAGGCCGGCGCCACCCTGCTGCACGGCAACAACCGCGAAGGCGCCGTGTTCCCGCCGACAGTGGTCGACCACGTGCCCTGGGATTCGGAACTGGTGATGGAGGAAACCTTCGGCCCGGCCATCCCCATCGTCCGCATCAAGGACATCGACGAAGCCATCGAGGTCGCCAACGGCACGGCCTTCGGCCTGTCATCGGGGGTCTGCACCAACCGGCTGGACTACATCACGCGCTTCATCGCCGAGTTGAACCACGGCACGGTGAACATTTGGGAGGTGCCGGGCTACCGCATCGAAATGTCGCCCTTCGGCGGCATCAAGGATTCGGGGTTGGGCTACAAGGAAGGCGTCATCGAAGCGATGAAAAGCTTCACCAACGTGAAGACGTTTTCGCTGCCCTGGCAGTAACGCCGTCAGGCCAAAGTCACTTCAGCAGCGCCAGGGCGACCACCACCAGCATGGACGCCGCCATGCCGATATTGATCAGGCGCTGGGTCCGGTTCGGCAGATCAAGCCGGTGTAGTCCGGCGCCCGCCGCCAGCCAGAGCAGGTGAACGGGAATCCAGATCACGTTGAACAGCGCG
>Ga0114932_10005269_pt1 | contig 11562 bp, 8 predicted proteins | sample 2SBtaG_2_FD_87286 | JGI IMG/M metagenome (GOLD analysis project Ga0114932, IMG submission 87286) | Deep subsurface microbial communities from Kolumbo volcano to uncover new lineages of life (NeLLi) - 2SBTROV12_ACTIVE470 metaG | ecosystem: Environmental > Aquatic > Marine > Volcanic ... | reverse complement strand
CGATCATGCGCCGCCTCCGGGGCCGCACCTTCGGCCTTGTCGGACGCGGCCGCATCGGCACGGCGGCGGGCCTGCGCGCCAAGGCCTTCGGCATGAACGTCATCTTCTACGACCCCTATATCCCCGACGGCGGCGACCAGGCCGTGGGCTTTGAGCGGGTCGAGACCCTGGAAGACCTGCTGCGCGGCGCCGATATCGTCAGCGTCCACACACCGTTGACGGAAGAAACCCGCGCCATGATCAACGGCCAGGCCCTGTCGTGCATGAAGCCCGATGCGATTTTGCTGAACACGTCGCGGGGCGAGGTTGTCGATGTGGACGCGGTCACCGAGGCCCTCAAGGCGAACCGCATCGCCGCCGCCGGGCTGGATGTCCTGCCGGTCGAGCCGCCGGACCCGGACCATCCCCTGTTGGCCGGCATCCGCAACAACGAGGATTGGACCACCGGCCGGGTCATCGTCACCCCGCACGCCGCCTGGTACAGCCCCGACGGGGCCCGCGACTGCCGCGAAAAAGCGGCGAGCACGATGATCACCTATCTAAGCGACGGCGTGCTGCGCAATTGCGTCAACGTCCAGCACCTGAAGACGGGCGACGCCTGAGGAATTTTCAGAAAAAAGCATCGAGAGGATCAGCCGTGCAGTACACCCCCTTGGGCAAAACCGCGATGAACGTCAGCGTCGCCGGCCTGGGCTGCGGCGGCGGCAGCCGGCTCGGCATGGCGCGCGGGCTGTCGACGGAACAGTCCGTCGCCCTGGTCCGCCTGGCCATGGATCTCGGTGTCAATTACCTGGACACGGCCGCCGTCTACGGCACCGAGGCCATCGTCGGCCAGGCGATCAAATCCGTGCCCCGCGATCAGGTTCATGTCGCCACCAAGGCCCTGGTGCGGCGCGGCGGCGGGCTGATCCCCGTCGCTGAGATCATCGCCAGCCTGGAAAATTCCCTGCGTACGTTGGACACGGACTATGTCGATGTCTTCCAGTTCCACGCCGTCCCGCCCGACATTTACGACCGCATGCGCGACGAATACGCGCCGGCCCTGCTGCGTGAGAAGGAGAAGGGCAAGCTCAGGCATTTAGGCCTCACGGAAACGCCGCCCAATGATCCCGCCGGGGTCATGCTGACCCGGGCGTCCGAGGACCCCACCTGGGAGGTCATCATGCTGGGCTTCCACATGATGCACCAGGTGGCGCGCAAGAACGCCTTCCCGGGCACCCGGGCCAACGGCATCGGCACGGTGCTGATGTTCGTCGTGCGCGGCATCTTCTCCATCCCCGGCCGGCTGGAGGAAGCCATGGCGACGCTGGCCGCCGCCGGCAAGGTGCCGGCCTGGCTGGCCGAAGGCGGCAACCCGCTGAGGTTTTTGATCCACGACAACGGCGGTGCCACCAGCGTTATCGACGCCGCCTACCGCTACGCCCGCCACGAGCCCGGGTCCGACGTGATCGTGTTCGGCAGCGGCGTCGAAGACCACATCCGCACCAACGTCGCTTCCATCCTGGCGCCGCCCCTGCCGGCGGCGGATGTGGCGAAGTTGGAGGAATTGTTCGGGCATCTGGAGGGCGTGGGTCTGGATTTGCCGGAGACGCGGGGGAAGTAGACCCCATACCTATCGGGCGCGCTGGCCGGGTCGAAAATCCTCAGACAATTTCAGCGGGCAGCAGGAGATCAACATCTGACGCAGTCAGAACCCTATGGCTGGATGAGTGCGTCGCCGGCGATTGGCCGAGACCGGGCAATCCAATTCCATCCGTCGAAATTTCTTCAGTGAGACCTGGAAATTGCGTTGGCGATATTTGTATCATTACGATGACCCCGAGTGTCGGTGATAATATCTGAAGGGCACGGTTCGATGATTTCCGCGCAACAACTTGACGAAACCGTCGACTGGAATGGTCTCAAAGAGTTTGGTGTGTTTATCCTATCGCATTGTGAACCCGACAGATTACCGGATTACACGTTGATTGACTTGATGCGCATACCGCAGCTGGTCCCGTATATTTGGGTCTATGATTTGAGGAATTTTGCCAATGATAGAAAATTACAGGTGAATTTTGCGGGCGAGGAATTCACCAAGATGTTCGAGCGAAACATCATGGGCGAGTCCGAGACGACTATATTTCGCGACCAACCGATTTTTGATGATGTGACCGAATTTTACCGCAAATGCATTGACGACAATTTGGTCGGATACACGATGAGATTTGGCGATCACGCCCTTCACACGCAAGACGACCAGAAATTCAGGCAGGCCGAGTCGCTGTTTTTTCCCTGTTCGTCAGACCGGAAAACCATCGATTGGGGAATCGGGTGCGTCATTTTCAAGTTCAGTTCTTTTGAACACGAAAACATCTTTCTGCACTTCTGAACCGCCGGCTTGAAACCGACCGGGCTATTGGCAGACCCCTGGCCTGAGGCCTAAATCAACTCATCCCCCCGGTCATCCGTCTCGCCAAACCGTTTCAACACCGCCGGCCGCGTCCCCTCGTAAACCTTCGGCAAACCCTCGGCGATTTTCTTGTTTTCGCGCTCGAACAGGCTGTTGCCGGCCATGTCGCTCTCGACGATGAAGGGGCCGAAGTCCTTGACCTCCAACACCCACATGGCCTGGGCGATGCCCAATTCCTTGAGCCAATGGACGTCGCGCACCTTTTTGACGCCGCGGCCCAGCAAGGCGCCGGTGCCGTAGCCCACCGTGGTCAGATAGACCGCGCCGTTGGGCACGAAATAGCGCCGGTAGGCGTCCGGGTTCATGCCGCCCTTGCCGATGATCAGTTTTGACCCGGCGATCCGGAACCAGTCCTCCAGCCACTTGGAAAAGCGGAACGAGGCGGTCGCGGTGACGGCGCTGAGATCATAGCTGCCGTCGGGGCGGGGTGCTGCGGCCGGCGAGCAGTGAAAGTTGGCCGCGCTTTCGGCCGGCAGGTCCAAGGGCAGTTCGGCGCCGTCCTCGACCACTTTCATATACACACCTTCGCGGCCCGTGTAGACGACGCCGTCCAGATAGACGACGTTGCCAAGCTCCAGCTTGGCCAGGGCGTCGGCGTCCGGGTTGGTGCTCAGGCGGACTTTCTTGAGGGTTCCATCACTGGCCATTCGACCGTCTCCCGGCGTTGATAGGGGGTAAACCATTGCGGATCGGTGCGAAACTCAACCGACCCGTCGGCGTAAACGCGCGCGCACGCCCGTCTGGATGACAAACAAAAGGCGTGGACACTCATCTGCATGGCGCCCGTGTGGCAATAGCCGACCTCGATGTGGGTATCGATAACCATGGATTTGCCGACGAAACCCATGGCGCCCATGCCGATGGAATTGCCGGCCTCGGTCAGCTCTTGCTCCATCTCGGCGATCTTCGGGTCCGGGTTCCTGTCGCCGACCGTGCGCAGGCAGGCGGCGCGCTTGCCCAACACCATGCAGGCGTCTTTTGAGCCGCCCAGACCGATGCCGATGATTGCCGGCTGACAGGCCAGGCCGCGCTTGCCGAAGGCGACCAGGGAATCCAGGAAAAACCGCTTGATGCCCTGCAGGCCGTCGGAGGGGAACAGCATGCGGTAGTCGGTGCCGAACAGGCCGCCCTTGTGCACGGTGGTCAGATCGACCCAGTCGCCCTGGGGCTCAAAGGCATATTCGATTTCCGGCGCACCGATGCCGACGTTGTTGTCGTGGTCGGTGCGCCAAAGCGGATGCACCCGGTTGGGGCGCAGGGGGATCGCGTTGGTGGCCTCCGCCGTGGCGCCGCGCAATGCCGTCTCCAGCGCCGCCGGGCCGCCCTCCAATTGCGCCTCGTTACCCATTTTCACATACCAGCGCGGCGTGCCCGTGTCGCCGCACATGGCGCGGCGGTCTTCCTTGGCGGCCTCGTAATTCTCCAGCATGGCCTGCAGGACGAAGGACGAAAGGTCCCCGTCTTCCACCGCCGCGGCGTTTTTCAGGCCGCTCAGGTAATCGTCGGGGATTTCAATAGCGGCCTTTTCCATCAGGGTGCGGGCCGTGGTTTTGATGCTGTCCATGGGGATCATGGGCGTGTCCTCAAGCTGCGGGGCGGTGGAACAATTGTAAACTGCTCGGGCGGGTAATCCACGTAGAAATCGGAGGAGGACGGGCGGCGTGTTCGCGGTGCTTTTAATTTCGCCCCTCAGCCGCAGGGCGTTCGCTGCGTTCGCGTAATTTTTTTTAGCCCCTCAGTCGCCGGGCGCTCACGCCGTTGGCTTGGCTTTCGCGCCTCCCGGCGCGGCGCTCAGTCGCGCTAGGCGACGCGCACGCGCGTCGAACGGAGGTCAAGGATTGGTGAGCACCCGCCAATGGTTGGACTTCCAGCCAACGGGCCTTTGGCCCGTCGGACGTTCCCACGCCAATGAGAGCAGGTTCGAACCAACCACTTGGATTGGCATGGGACGACAATCGGGCCGCAGGCCCGAAGGCCGCGGCCTCACATGTCACAAATTTGGCTTCGATGTCGGCCACAATGTTCGGCGCACTTGCGCCGCCTAGCGCGACTGAGCGCCGGCGCGCGAGCGCCGAAAGCCAAGAGAGCGGAGCGAACGCCCGGCGACTGAGGGCTAAACAATAAGTGCGCAGCTTGCCGCAAACGGTGCCCATCATCGGTCTGGCCAACCCGGCCATCCCCAGACCTCACGTGGGCATTCGGGACGGCCGCTGATCAACCGCGCCGCATCACCTTCAGCGCCTGATCGATATCCTCCAGCAGATCCTCGCAATCCTCCAGCCCGACGCTAAGCCGCACCATGCCGTCGGTAATGCCGAGGTGCGCGCGGTCGTCTTCGCTGAGGCGTTGGTGGGTGGTTGTCGAGGGGTGCGTGATCAGGCTTTTGGCGTCGCCCAGGTTGTTGGAGATGTCGACGATTTGCAATGCGTTCAGGAACTTGAAGGCCGCTTCCTTGCCGCCGATCAGCTCGACCGTCACCATGGTGCCGCCGTCATCCATCTGGGCCATCGCCAGCTTGTGCTGGGGGTGGGTTTCCAGGCCCGGGTAGAGAACCCGTTCGACGCCTTCGTGGTCGCTGAGGAAATCGGCGATGATGCCGGCGCTGCGGCAGTGGCGGTCGACACGGATCTTCAGAGTCTCCATGCCCTTCAGCAATATCCAGGCGTTCATGGGGCTCATGGCCGGGCCCGTGTGGCGCATGAAGGGCGTCAGGCAATCGTCGATGAATTCTGCGTCGTTGGTCAGGATGGCGCCGCCCAAGGCGCGGCCCTGGCCGTCGATGTGTTTGGTTGCCGAATACATGACGATGTCGGCGCCGAACTCCATGGGGTGTTGCAGGATCGGCGTGGCGAAGACGTTGTCAACAATCAGGCGCGCGCCGGCATCGTGGGAATATTCGGCGACCTTCGCCAAATCAATGATGTCCAGCGTCGGGTTCGACGGCGTTTCCAGGAACACGCATTGGGCCGGATCCGACAGCGCCGCCTCCCATTGCACCAGGTCGGTGCCGTCGACGAAGGTGACGTCGACGCCGAATTTGGGCAGCATCTCCTGGATGATGTAGTGGCACGACCCGAACAGGGCGCGCGACGCGACGACCCGGTCGCCGGCCTTGATCTGAGAAACGATGGCCGCGTAGACGGCGGCCATGCCGCTCGACGTGCCGACGCAATACTCGGCGCCTTCCAGCACGGCCAGACGTTCTTCGAACATGGTCACGGTGGGGTTGGCATAGCGCGAATAGATGTAGCGGTCGCTTTCGCCCTTGAAGGCGGCTTCGGCGCTTTCGGCGTCTTCATAGACGTAGCCCGACGTCATGAAGATGGCTTCCGAGGTTTCGTCAAATTCGGAACGCCGGGTGCCGCCGCGCACCAGGCGGGTGGCGGTGCGCCAGTTGGCATTGTTGGAATCGGATACTTTGCTCATCGGGTCCTCCTGAACATCAAGGGGCCCCGGTTCAAAATATTGCCCTGAAACAAAAAACCCCCAACCGCAGGGGGTCAGGGTTCTTCGAACCGAGACCTTTTAGCGTGTTGTTTTAACGTGGCCGCAAGCCGGTCGGACAAATCACCACGTAACGTGCGCAACATACGCCATCCATGACTTTGGTCAAGGCAAAAGCGGTGCGGGATGCCCGTTCTAGGTGTCGGACTTGGTCAGCTTGCGGCGCACGTGGTGGACGCCCCACCAGACACCGCCGACGACGACGGGAAAGGCGGCCAGGCCGGCCAGATAGGGGTCGATCTTGACCCCCAGGCTTTCGGCGCCGCGGGCCAGATAGATGATCAGGGAGATGACGTAATAACTGATCGCCGCCACGGACAGGCCTTCGACCGTTTGCTGCAGGCGCAACTGCAACTGGACGCGCCGGTCCATGGACTGCAACAGATCGCGGTTCTGTTCTTCCAGGGCGACGTCGACGCGGGTGCGCAACAAGTTGCCGGCCCGGGCGATGCGTGCGCTGAGACCTTCCAGGCGCCTGGACAGATTGTCGCAGGTTTCCATGGCCGGCTCGAAGCGGGTCATCAGGAAAGCGCCGACGGGCTGTTGGCCGGCGATGCGGTCTTCGCGCAGCGCCTCGACCCGCTGGCGGACGATCTCCTGGTAGGCGCGGGTGGCATTGAAGCGATACGCGATCAGGCCGCTGATGCGTTCCGCCTCGCCGGCCAGCCGGGTCAGGTCGGTCAACAGGCGGCGGTCATCGACGGCTTCGTCCTCGCCGCCCAGTTTGCCGAGAATTGCGGAAAGCTCGCTTTCCGCCTCGGATACCCGGGGCCGGGCCTCTTGGGCGATGGGCAGGGCCAGCATGGCCATCAGGCGATAGGTTTCCATATCGATGATGCGCTGAACCAGCCGTCCGGCCGGTTCCGCCTCCAGCCCCAGGGTGTGGACCAGAAAGCGGCTGAAGCGATCAGCGTGGACGCGAAAGTCGGTCCACCAGATGGCCCGGCCGTCGAGCAACTGACCGCCGGTCAGGGTGTTGTTGTCGAAGGCACCGGCGGCATCTTCGGCCAGATTGTCGAGGCTGGCGCGAACGTCGATGGCGACATGCAGGGCCGAGATCACCTCGCCCGGCAGACCGGCCAGCCAGTCGGCCGGAACCTCATCCAAGGCGGGCTTTTTGAAGGCATGGGTGAAGGCCCGCTCGGCAATGAAGGTATAGGCGGAAAACTCCGTGTGGCGCTCCCACTTCAGGCGGAACGGCCCCATGTCGGCGGCGAACACGGTGGCATCGCAGGCCGGCGGCGCGACCTTGAAATGGCTGCAGATCTCTTTCAGATGCTTGAGGTCCGCATGCGGATCTCCCTCGGCGGTCTTCACCGCCACATGGGAGATTTCCGCCGGTGCGCGGATGGTGCCGTAGGGCCGCGCATGCAGTTCCGCGGCCAGCGCGTCACGCAGGGGGTGTTCTGTAAACATCGAAGTCTCGTTTTTCCCGCCGCCAGTGCCTATATTACGTACTTAATATTACGGGGCGATGCGTTCTCCGCCATGGGGCAGAGGAAGGGCCTTCTAGAGGATTTTCGGGAACCTGCCAATGACTGATTTCGCCACCACGGACGATCTTTTCTTCAACCGCGCCGGCCTCGACCGGGGCCGGGTCGAGGGCCTGGTTGGTGATGCCCTGGCCGGCGCCGACGATGGCGAGCTGTTTTTGGAATACCGCCAGTCGGAAAGCATGGTCCTGGATGACGGCAAGGTCAAAAGCGCGGCCTTCGATACGGCCCAGGGTTTCGGGCTCAGGGCCGTCTCCGGCGAGGCCACGGGCTATGCCCATGCCTCTGACTTAAGCGAGCCGGCCTTGCAGCGCGCGGCCGAGACGGTGAAGGCCGTGACCCGCGGACATGAGGGCATCTTGGCTGGGGCGCCGGTGGGCACCAATGCCGGCCTCTACGCCGGCGACAATCCGCTGGGCGCCGTGGCTTTTGACGACAAGCTCAACCTGTTGGCGGAAATGGACGCCTATGCGCGGGCCAAGGATGAGCGGGTCAAACAGGTAACGGCGACCCTGTCTGGGGAATGGCAGGCGGTGCAGATCATTCGCGCCGATGGCTACCGGGCGGCCGATATCCGGCCTTTGGTACGGCTCGGGATATCCGTCGTCGTGGAGAAAGACGGGCGCATGGAATCGGGCTCCGACGGCACCGGCGGACGCACCCTTTATGATCACTACATGGCGCCGGCGACCTGGAAGGCCAGTGTCGACGAGGCCCTGCGCCAGGCGCTGGTGAACTTGCGGGCGACGCCGGCGCCGGCCGGCGAGGTGCCGGTGGTGCTGGGGCCGGGCTGGCCGGGCATCTTGCTGCACGAAGCCATCGGCCACGGCCTGGAGGGTGACTTCAACCGCAAGAAGACGTCGGCCTTCGCCGGGCTGATGGGTCAGCGCATCGCATCGAAAGGCATCACCGTGGTCGACGACGGCACCATTGCCGACCGGCGCGGGTCCCTGACCATCGACGACGAAGGCACGCCGACGGAAAACACGGTGCTGATCGAGGACGGTGTGCTCACGGGCTACATGCAGGACCGCATGAACGCGCGCCTCATGGGGGCGGCGGCAACCGGCAACGGGCGGCGCCAGAGCTACGCCCACCAGCCGATCCCTCGGATGACCAACACCTACATGCTGGCCGGCGACATGGACCCGGAAGAAATCATCGGCTCCGTTGACGACGGCGTCTTCGCGACCTCTTTCGGTGGCGGCCAGGTGGATATCACGTCGGGCAAGTTCGTGTTCCAATGCACGGAGGCCTACCGTATCGAGGGCGGCAAGATCGGCACGCCCCTGAAAGGCGCCACCCTGATCGGCAATGGCCCTGACGTACTGACCAAGGTTTCCATGATCGGCAACGACATGCAGCTTGACCCGGGCATCGGCACCTGTGGCAAGGAAGGCCAGGGCGTGCCCGTCGGCGTTGGTCAGCCGACCTTGAAAATCGATGAGTTGACGGTTGGTGGGACGGCTGTTTGACGGGCGTCCGATCAGGCGTCGATGACCTTAAACAACTGGTTGGCCGCGGCCATGGCCTCGGGGCCGTGACGTTTGGCAATGTGCTGGCGGCCCTGGTCGGTGGACAGGACCCTGCGCAAATCATCGAGCAGCGTGATGAGAAAAGTCTTCACCCCGGCCGGGCTCAATTCCCAGCCGGCATCCTCCTTGGGCACATCTTCGGCCGGTGTGAGGTGTCCGTTGATCAGCTCCACAAACCATTCGGAACGGCGCTCAAAATTTTCGAACTGCACGGCGATGTCGACCAAGGCATCGAGCACCAGCGTGCGGGCGTCCTTGGCGGCGTAGACATCTTCCCAGTCGAAGGCTTCACCCTTCTCTTCGCGGACCCGTTCAACGACCAGGCGGCAGCGTTCCTGCAGATGTTCGACGGCTTCCGGTCCCAACATCATGTTCAGGCCCAGGAAGAAGCCCGGTAATATACGCCGTGAGACCCGGTCAAACCGCGACATGTCGGTTTCCTTGAACAACGCCGAAAAGCGTTTGACGATCAATCGGTCGAAGGGATAATCGCGCTTCTCATCCCAGTTGGCGCGGTCCCGCGCCTCGGCAAATTCTTCCAGGGTATTCGCAAAAGTCGCGGACAAGGCCACCGCTTCGCTTTGCAATTCGCCGCGCATGGCGTCGATGTCGGCGACGCTGAGCGAACCCTTGCGATGCGCCTCGGCGCGCATTTTGTCGACCATGGAGGTGACCGCCGCTTTCGCCAAGACCTCGCCTTGGGCCTTCGACGACGCCGGATTGATGACCTCATCGACCTCTTTCAGCGATGGCGCCGGCTTGGCCACTGGTTTTGGTGCCGGGGCCGGCGAGGGATCGCGCGCCGCCGCCGGTTCCGGCTTCGGATCCTCAACCAGCTGAGGCGCCGGTTTTTCGTCCGGCACGTAGGCTTCGGCTTGTGGGTTTTGCGCTTCGTCGTCGTCCCACCCGGCCGCTTCGCGGGCCGCCTCGGGATCGTCCTTGTCCCAACTGGCGCCTTCGCGCGCTTCGCCCCCACTGGGGTCATCCGCATCCCAGCTTTTGCCTTCGGCGTCGGCGGCGTTTTGGCGGGCGTCGATGACCTTCGGGCGTTTGCGCCGTGGCCGGCTCGGGGAATCGATGTCGGCGCCGCCGTCGGCAACCTTGGCGTAACCGCCGCCATCCCCCGTCGGGGCCAGTATTTCCGCCCGCGGCTGCGACGGTGTTTTTTCCAGGTTGGTCTGGAAGCGCTCGCGCGGGTCGACCTTTTCGCCCGACAACATTACTTCCGAGGATTTTCTTCTGCGTGCCATGATCGCCTAGCATACGGATAAGAGGATCGGAATTCCATAAGGAACGGCGCCGAACTTATCGCTTATTTCGGCCGGCGTTGACAGGCCCCAGGGGCGCCGCTACACCCAGGCCATGAGCGACCGTCTGACCATCGCCCTGGCACAAATCAACCCGACCGTCGGCAATCTGGCGGGCAACGTCGCGCGCATCCGTGCCGCCGCCGAAGAAGCCGCCAAGGCCAACGCGGATCTGGTCGTCTATGGCGAACTGGCGGTCAGCGGGTATCCCCCCGAAGACCTCGTGTTGAAGCCGGCTTTCCAAGATGCCATCGCGGCTGCCATCGACGACTTGGCGGCGCTGACCACCGACGGCCGGCCCGGTCTCCTGGTCGGCGCGCCGTGGCGGGTCGACGGCGCCCTGCACAATGCGGCCCTGATGCTGGACGGCGGCGAGGTCACGGCGGTGCGTCTGAAACATGAATTGCCGAACTACGGCGTCTTCGATGAAAAACGCGTCTTCGTGCCCGGGCCCTTGCCGGGGCCGATCGCGTTTCGGGGCGTGCGGCTGGGCGTCATGGTCTGTGAAGACATGTGGTTTCCCGACGTCGCCGAATGTTTGGACGAATCGGGGGCCGAAATCTTCGTCGTTACCAACGGCTCACCGTTTGAGACCGACAAGCTGGACGACCGGCTGAATTTCGCCGTGGCGCGGATTACCGAGGCCAACCTGCCGCTCATTTACGTCAATCTGGTCGGCGGACAGGATGAATTGGTGTTCGACGGCGGCTCTTTCGTGCTCGGTGCCGACCGCAGCCTGCGCGCCAAGACCGAATCGTTTATCGACGAAGTGCTGATCACCGAATGGCGCCGCGCCGGTGATGGCTGGGTCTGCGAACAGGGGCCGACGGCCAGCGGCACAGACCTGACCGAAGCCACCTACCGGGCGATGGTTCTGGGGCTTCGCGATTACGTCAACAAAAATGGATTTCCGGGCGTATTGCTGGGCATGTCGGGGGGCATCGACAGTGCCCTGTCGGCGGCCGTCGCCGTTGATGCCCTGGGACCGGAGCGGGTGCATTGCGTGATGATGCCGTCACCGTATACGTCGCAAGACAGTTTGGACGATGCCGCCGAATGCGCCGGGCTTCTGGGGGCGCGGCTCGATACGGTCGGGATCGAGCCGGCCATGGCGGCCTTCGACAGCATGCTGGCCGGCCAGTTCGAAGCAACGGAAAGCGACACCACGGAAGAGAACGTCCAGGCGCGGTCGCGCGGCCTGACCCTGAAGGCGCTTTCCAACAAGTTCGGCGCCATGGTGTTGTCGACGGGCAACAAGTCGGAGATGTCGG
>Ga0114932_10005266_pt1 | contig 11568 bp, 14 predicted proteins | sample 2SBtaG_2_FD_87286 | JGI IMG/M metagenome (GOLD analysis project Ga0114932, IMG submission 87286) | Deep subsurface microbial communities from Kolumbo volcano to uncover new lineages of life (NeLLi) - 2SBTROV12_ACTIVE470 metaG | ecosystem: Environmental > Aquatic > Marine > Volcanic ... | reverse complement strand
AGAAAACCTAAAGCTGAAGAGCTAAATCTAATAGAGAAATTAACTCCTTTAGAACCTTTAGCATTTGAAGCATTAGAGGCAGGATTAAAAAAAGGAGATTATAAGTATGTTCAGCTCTTTTATAATTATTATGCAGGTAGGCCCAAAGAAACTAAGGACATACATATAAACGAAGATCTGCCTATATTTATTGATTAATGCAAATACAAAAAACCTTAGCATTAGATAAACTAAGAAATCTAGATAAGAGAATAAAGATAATTAGGGGAGGATCTTCAGCAGGTAAAACAATAGCAATACTTCTTATATTAATTGACTATGCAATAAGAAATAAAGGATCTGAGATTAGTGTGGTATCTGAGAGTGTGCCTCATTTGCGTAGAGGAGCTTTAAAGGACTTTCTAAACATCCTTAAAGCCTTGAATAGATATGATGAGAGAAAGTACAATAGAAGTACCTTAAAATACGAATTTCATAATGGTAGTTACTTAGAGTTCTTTAGTACAGATCAGCCTGATAAACTCAGAGGAGCTAGGAGATCTGATCTATTCTTAAATGAGTGTAACAATGTAAACTTTGATAGTTATCAGCAATTAGCTATAAGAACATCTAATAATATTTGGTTAGATTATAATCCAACTAATTTATTTTGGGTAGATAAAGAATTAATAGGCCAAGAAGATACAGATTTCCTTACCCTTACTTATAAAGATAATGATAGCCTCCCTGAATCAATAGTAAGAGAAATAGAGAAGGCTAAGGATAAAGCTAATACTTCTACATATTGGGCTAATTGGTGGAGGGTATATGGACTTGGAGAGATAGGCAGTTTAGAAGGAGCTTGTATTCCTGATTGGAAATCAATAGATAAAATACCAACTGATGCTAGAATACTTTGTGCTGGATTAGATCTAGGCTATTCTGTAGATCCTTCTGTTATTATAAACCTCTACAAATGGAATGATGCTTATATCTTTGATGAGATCCTATATCGTAAAGGAATGTTAAATAGAGATCTAAGCTATTTCATTAGACAAAACAATATAAGCTATAATATATATGCTGATTCTGCTGAACCTAAATCTATCCAGGAGCTGAGAAACTATGGGCATAAAGTATTTCCTGTTACTAAGGGTAGAGATTCAGTTGTATATGGTCTTAACCTAATAAACCAAAATGAGATCTATATTACTTCAAGATCTAAGAATCTAATAAGAGAACTTCAAGGATATGTATGGGATAAAGATAAAGAAGGCAATAACCTCCAGAAACCTACAGGCCTTCATCCTGATTGTATTGATGCTTGTAGGTACGCTTTAATGATGGAATTAAAAAATCCCAACAGAGGTAGATACATAATAAATTAAAACTTTTCAAGTTTTTTGTTGATATATCCAATATTTAGTTGTATATTTGAGTATTATTAATTTAAAACCAAACAAATGAAAATAATTGATGTTTATTCTAAAATGAGTGATTCTCTTAAAGAAGATAATCCATTAAAAACACTATGTAATAAAGATACAACAGAAATCTTTGATGCAGTATATAGCCCATATTCCAGGAGAGGCCAACATTATGTAGAATATAAATTTATTTCTCCTGAATGGAATAGAACAATGTTCTTTGATCTATCAAAAATTTGTAGTACTGAAATAATATTTACTAGGAAATCAAATGCTCTTAGATTTGTAAAATTAGTAAATGTAGAAGGGGATTATAAATGTGATGGAAATATAGAGATGGTGGTAAATCGTCTTCTACTTCAGCTATGTAGATCTAACTGAAAAAACAATAGTAGATTCACAATATCAAAAGTAATTAAATTTTATACAGAATGGGAATTAAAGCTACATTAGTATTTAGGAATAGACAGGCTAAGCCTGTTTATGTAAATAGAGAGTTCAATAATGAAAGGCATATAGATAATTTTATTAATTATGCCCTCACTAATTGGGATAATATAACAGTATTAGATGAAGTGTTTTATGAAAAAGATTAAATTTATATCAAAAATGATTGGAGAGTTCTTGTTTGTTCTCTCCATCTTTTTTCTATATTGGATAACTATGGTTATCTACTATGGATAAAATTTATTAACTTTAAGTATGCCAATAGACAAAGTAACGAACTTAAAGGATCTTGAGTATTATAATAATATGCAGCTCTGCTCAAGCCTGGTTAAAAAATGGAGAAAGCTAAAGCCCAATAATAAAGAGCTTAAAAGTTTTGATCAGAACTTATTAGAGGTTACCCTTTATGTAGTAGAGATCCAAAGAGATATAGCTTTCCATAAAGAGGCTATAAGTGATTATAGACAAAGAGCTAATCAGGCCCAGCTAGATCTAAGAGATCTAAAAGATAAACATCAAGAAGTAAAAGATAAATATGAAAAACTATTAAAAGATTATAAGCAAAATTTCTAAACCACTTTTATTCATAGTTTGTTTAGGTTAGTTTGTTTGGTTAGTAGGCAGAGGTACAATTTCTGAGTGGTTTATGTATCTTTAGCCTACTTTTTTTTTTTAAGTAAAATGTTCAATTAAATTCGTTATAATAATATGAAAATAAAATTAGATATTCCTGGAAGTATGGATGATGTTTCTCTAAGAGATTATAAACACTTTTTAAAGATCCAGGAAAAGAATGATGATCCTAAATTTATAAGAGCTAAAATGCTTGAGATCTTTTGTAAGGTATCATTAAAAGAAGTATATAGAATGAAGTATAAAGATTCAGAAGAGGTAGCCTCCATATTAGATAAAACCTTTAATGATAAGCCTTCTTTAGTTAGAAAATTTAAACTTGGAAAAACTCAATATGGATTCCATCCTTCGTTAGATGATATGACACTAGGAGAGTATATAGATCTAGATACATATATTGGAGATTGGGATAATATTGAAAAAGCAATGAATGTACTATACAGGCCCATCCTTACAAGCGTAGGAGATAAGTATGCTATTGATGAGTATAATGTAGAGAATGATAAGTATTTATTAGATATGCCTATGAGTGCTGTTACTTCATCAATTTTTTTTTTGATGAAACTAGGTCTGGATTTATCAAATCATATCCTGAAATCTTTGGAGAAGGGAGATCAGATGGAGATTTATCAGCAGTATCTAACTTTGGAAAAAAATGGGGATGGTATCAGTCAATTTGGGCATTATGTGGATCAGACATTACAAAAATTGAACATATCACTAAATTAAATGTTCATAAATGTTTTACCTGGTTATCTTATATGAAGGATAAAAATGAGTTGGAGGCACAAGAAATTAAAAAGAAAATTAAATGAGTAATCAGGGAATAAGAGGATTTTACCAAATAACAAATACTTTAAAGGAGCAGCTCCTTAAAGATCAAAGTATTAATACTGTTACTACAGGAGATATATCAGATGTTAATTTAAGAAAGCAAGATATGTTTCCAATGGCTCATATTATAGTAAATAGTGTAGTAGTAGGAGAACAAACTCTGAGCTTTAATGTTAGTGTACTTGCTATGGATATTGTAAATGAATCTAAAGATTTACCTGTAGATATATTTACAGGAAATAATAATCTTCAAGATATACTAAATACTCAATTAGGAGTATTAAATAAACTAATACAATTATTAAGAAGAGGATCATTACATACTGAGCAATATCAGTTAGATTCAGATCCAACTCTAGAACCTTTTTATGATAGGTTTGAAAATCAATTAGCTGGATTTACAGCTACAATGGATATTACTATTTATAACGATATAACTATTTGCTAAATGAATGTTTCAGAAAACTCAAAACTAACGCTTGAACTTAAAACTATTGGAGTAATAATATTCTTTGCAATATCTCTAGCTACTACTTACTTTACATTATCCTCCTCAGTAGCTCAAAACTCAAAGGAAGTTGAAGAATTAAAAACAAACTCAGTAAATCCTATAGAGTTCCAATATAAAGATGAGCTAGTAAGAGAAACAGTTAAAAGATTAGAAGAGAAACAAGATGTATTATCAAAAGATATAAATGAGATAAAAGAAAACTTGCAAAAAATAGATGATAGATTATATGAAATAAGTAGAAACTAAAATGAAAAAAATAATACTTATAATATCAATCTTAATTAGTGGCTATTCTTATAGTCAAGATTTTAAAGATGATATTAGTATAGTACAATTCTCAGCAGGATTCGTAAAAGATTCTGAAATAAAATTAACTCCTTTTAAAGTATATAATATATACTATTTTAAAATGGAGGATAAAGGAGTAATATTTAGAGAAGAAAAGATTAAGTATTTACCTACTATAGTATTGTATCATAATGGTAAAGAAATAACAAGAGTAGAAAGTGGTATTGATCTTAAACTTCCTGAAAATTGCATAGAAGTAATTAACAAACATATAGACAAACTAATAGAGGACAAATTTTGATTATGAAAAAACTAATAACAATATTATTAATATTATTAACAACAAATGTTAATGGCCAAGTATTTAAAAAAATATATGATGAGGTATTTAAGTATTCTACTATTTATGTAGCTGGAGATATTAAGGAGGCCTATGAAAGCAAATATCCTGATTATTTTATAAGAACTAATCCTGATAATTTATATGCAGTTCCAGAAGTTATAGATGAAACAGTATATCATCCTTTTGATTATAGAGTAGGTTTTGGTATAAGAAGATTAGCCAGATATGATTATGAGGTTAAACAAAACTATATAGATGGATCTGAAAATATGGTAGGCATATCAGCTCCTACAGGAGCAGTAAAAGGATTTGAGTATTTATTCCACTTTGAGAAAGAAAGAGAAAGATCTCAAGAGTTTGAAAATTCAAGATACTTTTTAAGACATACAGGGAAATATCATATCTTTAAAATAGAACAAAGAAAGCAGGGTAATGTAGATTTTGAATATCAATCTGCTGAGGTAAGATTTAAACTGCCAATAGGAAAAAAACTAAGTATATCTGTTGGAGCTATAGCTAGATCTCATCAAAAAGCCTATGGATACAATCCTATAGAGCTTTGGTTAAATGAATTAGATGATCAAGGCAATCCAGAAAACTATTGGTACACTCTAGGCTTTGAATATGGATATACTGATCATTATACATCTTATACTGATTATAGTACAGGAGATGTTTTCTATGATTGGATATGGAGAGATCCTGATGGAGAGATAGTAGCCTATGGAGATAGAGATTTTAGAGATAGAGTATTTGGAGATCTAATGAATAGATTTAATAAGGAGAAATGGGCAGAGTTAGATCCATTTATGGAGGTAGCTCCAATAGTAGGTGCTGATTTCTATCATTATAGATCTAAGTTTTGGTTACACGCTTACGCTAATTGGATTTTACCTTATCATCATTATATAAAAGGCAACGAAGATTTCTCTTATTTACATAGAAATGGATGGGGATTACAAGGCCATAATCAGATGCACTCTGAAGGATCTGGGGATCAATGGAGTGATTATCAAGGAGGTTTAATATTTGGATGGAAAATTAGCAAAACATTATCCTTATTTTTTGAAGGAGAATATGTTAAATTTTGGGATAGTGAGATTTTAAATAGTAGTGTTGGAATTAATTATAAATTATGAAACTAGCTGAATTAGAAATAGTAGTAAATAAGTTTGCTAAATATGTAGTACAACAAGCTAAATCTAATCTTAGTAAAAAAGGAAAGAGAGCATCAGGTAAGTTATATAATTCTATAAAACCTAAAATAGATGTAAGGCCTGAAGGATTTTATGTTTATTTTGATATGGAAGATTATGGAGTATTCCAGGATAAGGGTGTGAGAGGTACTGAAGGACATTATGCAGATCAGAATACAGCAGGTAGCCCTTTTAAATTTGGATCAGGATCTGGGCCAAAAGGAGGGCTTACAACAGGTATTGAAAATTGGATAAAGTTAAAGAAATTTCAATTTAGAGATAAGAAAGGAAGATTTATGAGTTATCAATCTATGAGATATATAATAGTAAACAGTATATGGAGAAATGGATTAAGAGCTACTATGTTTTTTTCTAATCCTTTTGATAAAGGTATTCAAAGATTTGGAGATGAATTTCTAAATGCTTTTTTGTTAGATACTGAGAAACAAGTAATATTAGGTATTAAAAAATAAGATATGGCTACAATACTTTTAAGAAGTCCAAGATATGAAACATTAACAACTCCATCAGGAGCAGTTTCTGCTAAGCTAGAGCTTACAATAGATAGTACATTAAGATATGTTATTATTAAAGATTGTACTGCAGGTAGCCCTATATTATTTGAGATAGCAGAATTATGTAGAGATTATTTAACTCCTGCAGTTACTTTAGATCCTGCAAATTATCCTAGTAACTCAATAGCAATATCTAGAGCTATAAAATTTTATCCTCAAGCAAATGCAGGTGGTACTCAAGTAGGTACTACAGATACTGCTACTCATATAGGCTTAGATGGATATGGTACTTTTAATGAAGGATCTAATCCTACAGTAGGTACTAGAACTATGTTATTTACTCCTAAATATGCTGCAAGTGGAAATACATTTGAAATATTTGTACCAACAAATACTGCAGGTGCTTTCCAATATACAGATTCATCAGGAGCAATACAAAATAATGATTTTACTGCAGGAGATACTTCAGATACAGTAGAAACTACAACTGTTATTATAACTAGAATAGATTGTACTAAATATGGAGCAGGAAGAAAAATTATATTTATAAATAGATATGGAGCATTACAAGAGCTTTGGTTTTTCTTAAAAGAAGTTAATACAACAAATGTAAAATCAGATAAATATCAAAGAAATATAATTAGTACAACAGGTACTTATTCTAATCTTAATCATCCTATAAAAACATTTGATAAGCAGGGTAAGGTATCTCATTCTTTATCTTCAGGATTTTATCCTGAGAGTGCTAATGCTTGGTTTGAAGAGCTATTATTATCTGAATATGTATGGATGGTTAGGCCTCGATTTGCTAGTCCAAGTAGTAATGAGATAGTACCATTAACAGTTAAGACAAGTAACATAACTCATAAAACTTCTTTAAATGATAAGTTAATACAATATACAATACAATTTGAAGAGGCCTTTGATTATATTAACAATGTTAGATAATGCAAAAACTACAATTATTTATAAGTGGTACTAGAGTAGATCTATTTAAAGATGAGAGTGTATCTATAACTCAAACCATACAAAACATAAGAGATATAGCTAAGATTTTTACTGAGTTTACTCAAACATTTACTGTACCTGCATCTAAAACAAATAACATATTATTTAGGCATTATTATAATTATAATCTAGAAAATACTTTTGATGCTAGAAATAAAGTAGCAGCAGAAATACAATTAAATAACATACCATTTAAAAAAGGATTTGTAAGGCTAGAAGGCGTGGATCTTAAAAAGAATAAACCTTATGGATATAGAATTACATTCTTTGGAGAAACAGTAAACTTAAAAGATTTACTAGGAGATGATCAATTATCAGCTTTAGATTTAAGTGCTGAAGATACTGATTATAATTCAACTAATATTAGAGGTGGTTTACTATCTACTGCTCCTCCATTAATAACTCCATTAATAACTCATACTAGGCAATTATATTATGATACTTCTAAAACAGGTAATGGTAATTTACCTTATGTAAATTCAACAAATGCTAATGGTGTTTTTTGGAATGATCTAAAATTTGCTTTGAGATTACACGAAATAATCTTAGCAATACAAACTAAATATAGTATTACATTTAGTAATGATTTCTTTAATACTACTAATGCTACCTGGTATAATTTATATTTATGGTTACATAGAAAAAAAGGAGATGTAGAACCTGCACAACAGGTTTCAATGCAATTTAGTACAGTAACAGGATTCTCATTAAATAGCAGCCCTCCTGCTACTACTACAAATCCAGGTAATGGTGTTAATATATCATCTACATATACTACCTATCCTAATGGTATTTTAGGTTTTAATATTAGCTTTATTCCTACAACTGCAAATACAAATTATACATTAAGGATTTTCAGGAATGGATCACAGGTATTTCAAAGGCAAGATGTACAAAACACTCAATTAATTACTGATAGTGATTTTACTTTAGCATCAGGTACATATACTTTTTCTGTAGGATCTACAGATACTGTAACTTTTGGATCAGGCAATATAAGATTTGAGATTAATGGTTATTTAGGAGGTATTGATGATTTTTCACAAACAGGATGGACTGATGAATGGAGATCTACAAGCCAAACAATTACAGGTACTACTTTCCAATTTAGAATTAACGAACAAATACCTAAAATGAAAGTTATAGATTTCCTTACAGGTATATTTAGAATGTTTAATCTAACTGCTTTTGTTAATGAATCAGGTACTATTGTTGTACAAAAATTAGATGATTTTTATGCAGCCTCATCTACTTCATATACTATAGATGAGTATGTAGATGTAAAAACAAGTAAGGTAGATGTAGCTTTACCTTTTAAAGAGATACAATTTTCCTATAAAGGCTTAGGTAGTTTTTTAGCTAAACAATTTGAACAGTTAGAAAATACAGGATGGGGTACTATAGATTTTCAGGGAGATTCATCTTTTGATGGGCCAACAGAAACTTATAAAGTAGAATTACCATTTGAGCATTTTCAATATCAAAGGTTAGTAAATGCACAAACTGCAGCTAATACAGATATACAATGGGGATGGTCTGTAAATGATAACCAGGAGGCCTATTATGGATCTCCATTAATATTTTACGCTATTCATCAAAGTAGTGCAACTGCTATATCAGTTAAAATTGCTGAAACTTCTAACATTAGTACCAATGCTTATTGGATTCCTAGTAACAGTAGAGCTATAGCATCAGCTACCTCAACTGATAATATACATTTTAATTTAGAAACTAATGAATTTACAGGGGGATCTACTTTTACAGGTACATTATTTGAGAATTGTTATAAGACATATATACAAGATGTATTCAATAATGCTAGAAGATTAACTAAAGTAAAAGCTAAACTTCCTTTAAAAATTATATATAATTTAAAATTGAATGATAAAATTTCGTTAAATAATAGAAACTATAGAATTAATAGTATAAAGACAAACTTAATAACAGGAGATAGTAACTTAGAATTATTAAATATAGTATGATAAAAAATATAATAGATTTATTACAAGTTTGTGAAGGAGTTACAGAAAATATAAGAATAGCTCAGGGTAAATATGCTTTACCTACATCAATTAAACAAGCAGTAAAACAAGTTAAAAACCAACTTAAATGGCAGTAGTATCTAAAACATACGAATTAAAAGTATCTACTAAAGATGCTCAAGCTAATGTAGATGAGCTTAACAAATCCTTTGAAGCTCAGGAAGATTTAGTATCTGATTTAGAGAAGGAACTTGCCGGATATAACAAGAAACTTTCTGAAACAGAGGGTATGTCAGGAAAGGCAATGAGCAGAAGAGATGCCTTAAATAAAAAAATTAGAGAAACTAAAAACAGGTTAGTTGAAGAAAAACAGGGCCTCAAAGATGTAAACAAAGATAGAAAAAGAGCTAATGATACTTTAAAAGAATCAAAAAAAAGTGCAGCAGATTATAATGGTGTTTTAGGTTTATTAGATCAGCAAACAGGAGGCCTTATTAGTTCTACTAGAAACTTTACAGGATCATTAGGAGCTGCAACCAAAGGCTCTAAACTATTAAAGGTAGCAATGTTAGCAATACCTTTAGTAGCAGTAGCAACTGCAATAGTAGGAATAGCAACTGCTTTTACTTCATCAGAAGAAGGTCAAAATAAATTTAGCAAGTTTTTTACTAAAATTAAAGTAGTTATAGGTAATGTAACAGATATACTAGCTGATTTTGGAATGGCTATAATAAAAGTGTTTAAAGGAGATTTCAAAGGAGCTAGAGAATCAATAGATGCAGTAACAGAAGGTATTAAAAACTTTGCAGAAGAAACTAAAAAAGAAATAGGACTAGCAGGAGAACTTGCTGATAAAAGAGCTGATGCAGATAAATTAGAAAGACAATTATTGATAGATAGAGCAGAGGCTACTAGAAAATTTAATGAGCTTAGAGAGAAAGCAGCAGATAAAGAAAATGTATCTATTGAAGATAGGATAGCAGCATTAAAAGAAGCAGGTAGAATTGAAGAAGAAATAACACTCAAAGAAATTGAAGCTGCTACGTTAAGAGCTGATGCTAAGACATTAGAAAACTCACTTAGTAAATCTACAAAAGAAGATTTAGATGAAGAGGCTGCATTGAGAGCTAAGGTTATAGAATTAGAGGCCTCTAGATTAAAGAAACAAAAAACACTTACTGCAGAAATCACTACGAATTTAAGAGAGGCAGAATCTGAAAGGAAAGCAATAGAAGCACAAAGAAAAGCAGATATAAAAGAAGAAGAAAGGTTAGAAAAAGAAGGAGTTAAAAAACTAGCTGATTTTAAAAACCAAGTTAGAGAAGCTACTGCAGTATCAGAAGATGCTAGAAGAGCTTTAGAGTTAACTAAGATTGAGGAGCATTATCAGAAACTGTTAGATAATGAATTATTAAATGATGAACAAAAATCACTTCTAGAAGATGCTTTAAGAGAGAAGAAAAAAGAAAAACAGGCTATGTTTGATGCTGAAGATGATGCAAGAGAAAAAGCTATAGCAGACAAAAAGAAAGCTCAAGATGATAAAGAGATAGCAGAAGCTCAAAAAATTGAAGATAAAAAAAGAGCAATGAAGTTACAATCTCTTGACATAATTACCCAAATTTTCGGAGCAGAATCAGCGTTAGGTAAAGCTGCTTTAGTTGCAAAACAATTAATGGCTGCCCAAGAATTATTAATAGAGTTAGGAGTTGTAAAACAAAAGGCTACAATGATGATGGTAGATGGTCAAATGAAAGCAGTTAAAAGTGGTACTGATACTGCATCAGGATTAAATGCAACTCTTGCTTTAGGTTTTCCTGCAGCTATTCCAGGCCTTATAGCTTATGCAGGTACTGCAGTTGGTATTGTAGCAGGTATAATGTCAGCAATTAGAAAACAGAAAACAGTAGCTGCCTCTTTAGGTGGTACTCCAAAAGGATCAGAATCAGCTCCTGCATCAATACCTACAATAGCTCCTGAAGTAGAATCTACTCCTCCTGAAGTAACAGGAGTAGGAGGATCAGGTGTAAGTCAAATAGCAGAGGCTTTAGGTAGTCAAGCACCTGTACAGGCCTTTGTGGTTAGTAATGATGTAACTACTGCTCAAGGATTAGAGAGAAACATTATAGATGGAGCATCACTATAATACAAAATATAATATAAAAAGCGTTATTTAGTTATGAAGATAGTAGAATTAATATTAGATGAAGATCAAGAGGTTACAGGAGTTGAGGCAATCTCAATAGTAGAAAATCCTGCAATAGAAGAAGATTTTATTGCTCTTAAAGATCAAGAAATTAAACTAGCTGAAATTGATAAGAAAAAAAGAATACTATTAGGCCCTCTTCTAATACCTAATAAACCCATATACAGAAAAAATTTAAATGGAGAGTATTATATATATT
>Ga0114932_10005264_pt1 | contig 11573 bp, 8 predicted proteins | sample 2SBtaG_2_FD_87286 | JGI IMG/M metagenome (GOLD analysis project Ga0114932, IMG submission 87286) | Deep subsurface microbial communities from Kolumbo volcano to uncover new lineages of life (NeLLi) - 2SBTROV12_ACTIVE470 metaG | ecosystem: Environmental > Aquatic > Marine > Volcanic ... | reverse complement strand
CGTTTCCGCCACCGCCGCCGCCGTCACGGCGCCGCTGAATTTTATCCGCCCGACGGCGACCAAGCCGGTGTTTCTCTCGGCCGCGCTGACGGGCGGGGCGCCGGAAATCCTGTTCGATACCGAGGTCCGCGACGTTGCCATTCATGATATGCGGCCCCTGGCCGGCGCGCTTTCGGTGGACGACGAGGGTTTCCAACTGGTGAATTCACCGTCGAGGGTCACGGACTTCTACGACGACACGGCCGTCGCGGACGATTACTACCCGGAAATCGAAGCCCTGTTGCAGCGTCAGCTGGGCGCCAGGCGGGTCGTCATCTTCGACGCGACACGGCGCTCCGACAAGGTTCACGGCGCGGACAATCCCGACGGCGCGCGCGGACCGGCCGGCCGCATTCACGTTGATTACACGGAAAACAGCGGCCCGGCGCGGCTGGCTGACTTGGTCGGCGAGGCCGAAGCGCAAACCTTGCTTGAAAACGGCACCCGCGTGGCGCAGATCAACGTCTGGCGGCCGATCACCGGCCCCGTCGAACGCTCGCCCTTGGCGCTTGCCGACGCGTCCAGCATTGCGCCGGATGAATTGATCGCCACCGATCAGGTGTTTCCCGACCGCACCGGAGAAATCTTTCACGTCGCCCACGGCGCTGGTCAGCGCTGGTACTACGCGCCGGCCATGACCCGGGATGAGGTGCTTTTGATCAAGGGCTGGGATTCGGACCCTGAGCGCGCCCGGTTCACCCCGCACTCGGCGTTTGATCCGCCGCATGTGCCGGCCGGCGCGGCGCCGCGCGAAAGCATCGAGGTGCGGACCTACGCGATCTTTGAATGAACCCGGGCCATGAACTCACCCGCTTCCCTGCGGCGTTGAAATCGGCAGGCGTGGCAATTCAGCGCCGCCTGGTCGTCAGTCGTAGCCGAAATCGTGCAACAGATTTTTCAGCAACACCATCGGCACGCCGAAATTGGACCCGCCGTATTCGGGCAAAATGGCGGCATTGACGGCGACGATGCGGCCGTGCACGTCCAGCACCGGTCCGCCGCTGCCGCCATGAGTGGTTTCGGCATCATAGACGACAGCCGCCGGCGTCGCCTGACCGACGATGCCGCGGCTCGCCAGGGGGGCGATAAAACCCTCCGCCGCCAACCGCCTGGAGACCTTCCAGAAATCCGTCTCTCCGGCCGCCTGCAACGCCTTGACGAAGGGCTCGCCGGATCTCGCCAGCAAGGCCCGCAGACCGGTCGGGTACCCGATGACGATAACCTCGTCGCCGGGGTTGGGCGGCGCCTCGCTGAGACTGAGGCCGATGCCGCCCATCGCCGTACCATCGGCGATGCGGATCAGCGCCAGGTCCGCCTTGTCGCTGGCCTTCAGCAATTTGATGTCAACCGGCTCGGCGCGGCCGGGAAAGTAGGCCTGGAAACGGTTCATGACGGGTTCCAGATCACCGCCCGGAACAGCCGACGCGCCTTCCCATGGCAAGGCGACGTGCCGGTTGCTGACAAGGACGGGGGCGCCGGCAATGGCAAACCCCGTGCCCGTATACTGAATTTCAACCGGCGGCCCGTCGCCGTCCAGCGACAGCATCGGTTGGCCGAGCGCGGTGATGATCGGTTGTGCGGACGGGCCCAGAACGTGGCGCAGAACGCGGCCGCTCTTGTCGTCCCGGAAGCCATAGGCGCCTTGCAGAAACGCCACCGACGCGACCGAATTGGCGATCACCCTGGCGCTTGCGCCGGAGCGTTCTTCAAGGGCCGCAAGGCGCTCCGTTTGCGAGACCAGGCGTTTCGCCATTTCGTCGCGCAAGGCCTGCAAATCGCTGGTGCGCAAGGCTTCGCGCCGGGCCCGGGCGAGCGCCGCGGAGACTTGTTCAAGCCGCGCGGTGCTGCTTTGCAGGGCATGTTCGAGACGCGTATTCAACTGGCGCTGCTGATAGGCAACGCCGATCAGCAACGCGATCGCGCCGATGACCGAAATTCTGAACAATACGGTGGTTTCGCGGAACAGCCGCCGCACCAAGGTGGCGATCGCCCGCCACAGCCTTTTCGGCGTCGGTTGCCGGCTGACCCGCAGATAGTCGAATGTATCGCGCAGGATGGCCGCGACGGTTTGTTTTTCCCCACGCCCGTCGCGGTGCAGGTGAAAGCGCGAAAGCGGTCCGTTCTCGCCGAACTCGATGATGTCGCCGTTGACCAACAGAGCCTGGCGCACGGGTTTGCCGTTGACCCAGACGGTCTGGCGGTCCGGCGCCACCAATTGATAGCTGCCTTCAGCACGACGCAACCGCGCCGTCGCCGGCTGCCCGGCGGTTTCCGGTTTGGCGTCGGAAACCTGGACAATGTTCGAAGCCGTCAGGCGGATATCCAGTAAGCCCGCGTTCAGCCAGCTGACGGTGCCCCGCGATGGTCCCGTCAAATGTTCAAGGGACGCCGCCGCCGCCAGGGGTTCGGCGGATGCACCGGGCGATCTGTCAATTTGATCTTCGCGCACGACCATACGGCCTCATTTCCGAAGACGTCGAATTTTCGCTGCAACCCGCTTTCACCAGAGTCTTGCGCGGGCTTCGCTTCGCTCATTTTCCGGCCGAACGGAACCATCGTTCAGGCCGACGATCTTATCACATGCGTGGTGGCGTAGCGAATGGCACCGACCTAATCGCCTGGCGCATATCTAAGATGTTGAATGAAACACATTCAGGTTTCACGCCAACGTCACGTCAGGGATCCACAGACGCAATTCAGTCCCGGTGGCACACTTCACAGATGCGAAACCCGTTAGATTCAGAAGGCCAACGACCTAGTCGTCGTAGGCGATCAGCGTATCGACGGGGATATCCAGCCGGTCGCGGCCGTTCAGGAACGTCAGTTCGATGATGCAGGCCGCGCCGACCACCTCGGCGTCGACCTTTTTGAACAGATCGACCGACGCGGCCAGGGTGCCGCCGGTGGCCAACAGGTCGTCCAAGATGACCACGCGCTGGCCCGGTTCGACACAGTCGTCCTGGATCTGGACCGTGTCGGTGCCGTATTCCAATTCGTATTCGTGCGACACCAATGCGCCCGGCAGCTTGCCCGGCTTGCGGATCATGGTGAAGCCAAGGCCCAATCTGGAGGCCAAAGGTGCGGCGACCAGGAAGCCGCGCGATTCGATGCCCGCCAGCATATCCGGCTGGTGCCGTGAGACGATCTTCGCCAGGCGGCCGAGCGCCACGTTCCAGGCGTCGGGATGCGCCAGCAGTGTTGAAATATCGTAAAACAGGATGCCGGTCTTGGGGAAATCCGGGATCGAGCGGATGTGGTCTTTCAAATCCATGGTCAGGTTCCGAAGTTATGAAATGGCGTAAAAATGCAATGACGCCGGCATCCTAATTGCGCCCGTCCGGTCAATCAAACAACGCAAACAGTCTGGACACCCGACGCGAACGGGGCAGGCCACCAAACAGCGCGCGGCGGGCCGGTGTTGCAACAAATGTCACATTTTTCGAATCACTGTTTCATTTTGTTGCAACGAAATCGAAAATGTGCTTATCATTTCATTGGGAGAAACAACAAGAACATCATAACAGGGATGGAATTCTCCGACGTAACCGAATTGATCGTGGACCGCTTTCCACGGCTCAGCCCGCAGTTGCAACTGGCGGCGCAGTTCGTTTTGGACCGGCCCGATGAGGTCGCCTTGAAGTCCATGCGCACGGTGGCGGCCGGGGCCGGCGTGCATCCGTCGACGATGACCCGGCTGGTCCGGGCCCTGGACATCACCGGCTACGACACCTTCCGCGACGCCTTCCAGCGCCGCCTGCGGTCGCATCCGGCCGACTATCTGGGGCGCGCCCAGGAACTGCAGGCGCGGGCCGGCGGTGAGCGCCGCCAGGTTGTCGCCGAGGTGTTGGAGGCGGCGGTCGAAAATGTCAGGGAATCTTTCAGCGCCAATTCCTTCCAACAGTTTTCCGACTGCGCGGAAACCTTGTCCGGCGCCCGCCGCCTTTTCGTCGCGGCCAGGCGCAGTTGTTTTCCTATCGGTTTCTACTTTCATTATGTCTATGGCGTATTCCGGACCAATTCGCTGCTCATGGACGGCTACGGCGGCACCTTCGCCGACCGCATGCGCGGCTTCGGCGAAGGCGACGTGTTGTTCGCCATCAGTTTCGATCCCTATTCGGCGAAGACCGTGCAAGCGGTGGAATTCGCCCGCGAAAGCGGCGGCAGTTCGGTGGTCATGACCGACAATCTGGTGTCGCCGCTGGTCGATGACCCGTCCCGCACGCTGATCATCAAGAACGAGAGCCCATCGTTCTTCCAATCCGTGGCACCGTCCATGGCGGCGGTCGAGGCGCTGGTCGCCCTGATGGTGCTGAATGATGGCGACGAAGCCCTGGCGGCGATCCAGCGCAGTGAACGTCAACTGCGGCATTTTGACGCCTATTGGAACCAGACGCCGAACCGCTGGATCGAACTGGGGGAACTCAGCCCATGATCCAGGCCAACCGCCGAAGCGCTGCCGCGCACCCGAATGGACAGGAATGCAAGCCAAGTCTTGTCAGGCAGGGGGTTGGCGGTGCACAGTTGGCGTGTCGGCTGAAAATGCGTTTGGGAGGCGCTGGCTTGGCGCAAGGTTATTTCAAGGATTTCAAGAATTCGGACGCGCGGAGGGCATTCCAATCGGGATTCCCGACGTTGTCCGGACCGTTGGGCTTGAGCCCGGCGGACAGGGGCCGCGGGCATGGTGCCGGCGGCAACCGGCTGGTTCAAATTTCGAACATGCCGGGCTCAAGTACGACCATATCACTGGGAGCTAACACTCAAGGAGGAATACAATGAGCATGAAGAAAGTGCTATTTACGACCGCCGCTGTGGCAGGTTTTGCCCTCGTGGCGGGTACGGCCGACGCGGCCATGAAGAAACAGTTCATCTCCATCGGTACGGGCGGCGTCACCGGCGTCTACTATCCGACGGGCGGCGCCATTTGCCGTTTGGTGAACAAGGGCCGCAAGAAGCACGGTGTGCGTTGCTCCGTGGAATCCACGGGCGGTTCCGTTTACAACATCAACACCATCCGGGCCGGCGAATTGGACATGGGCGTTGCTCAATCCGATTGGCAGTACCACGCCTATAACGGCACTGGAAAAGCCTCGTTCAAGAAGGCCGGCCCGTTCAAGGCGCTGCGCGCCGTGTTCTCGGTGCACGCCGAGCCGGTCAGCATCGTGGCGCGCAAGGATTCGGGCATCAAAACCGTTGATGATCTTGCCGGCAAGCGGGTCAACATCGGCAACCCGGGCTCCGGTACGGAAGCCACCTGGGGTGTCATGTGGAGCGCCATGGGCAAGAAGAACTCAGATCTGAAGTTGGCGGCGCAGATGAAGTCGGCGGAAACGCCTTCGGCGCTGTGCGACAACAAGATCGATGCCTTCTTCTGGCTGGTCGGCAACCCGGCGGCCTTGAACAAGGAAGCCACGACAACTTGTGACGCCGTGTTCGCGCGCGTCGACAACGCCGCCGTGGCCAAATTGGTGAAAGACAAGCCCTTCTATCGCTGGGCGACCATTCCGGGCGGCATGTATCGCGGCAACCCGAAGGACATCAAAACCTTCGGCGTCGGCGCGACCTTCGTGTCTTCGACCCGGACTTCCGCCGATACGGTTTATGCCGTGGTCAAGGCGGTGTTCGACAACTTCAAGCAGTTCAAGAAGCTGCACCCGGCGTTTTCGACGTTGAAGGAAAGCGAAATGATCAGAGACGCGCTTTCCGCTCCGCTTCATGACGGCGCCATGAAGTACTACAAAGAACGCAACTGGATGTAATCCGGTATTCGATGGCGGAGGAGTTCGCTCCTCCGCCATCACCTTTTATTAATTGTCCGAATCAGCAATTGGTTATTTGATTGTTTCATCGGGTCGGGGCGGAGACGCACCCGTGGAAACCACTGCCAAGGTGGACATGCAATACCATCGCCGGCATACGGCGGGGCCGGAGCAAAAAAAGAGGAGCAGGCTCCTCTCGGGAGGCGGAAATGATTCGTGCGAACGTATCGCTGGCCACCGGTGTATTTCTCGCGGTTGGCAGCATCGGATTGATTTCAATGGGCAAGGCGGACGCCGCCGACATTGTCGTTGGGACGGGCGCTTCGGCGACCGACCACTACAACGTCGGCCGTGCCGTATGCCGGCAAATTCAACGCTCGGTCAAGGGCGTCAGCTGTGCGACCGAGCGCAAGGAAAGCGGCGACGCGACGGAAGCCATCGCCGTTCTTAACGATTTGCGTAACGCGGCCTTGGAACTGGGCGTCGTCACCTCGGACTGGCAGTATCATGCGGTCAAGAAGAGCGGCCCATTTAAATTCATGGATGCAAAATTCGACAACCTGCGTGCCGTATTATCCTTGCAGGCGGAACCGTTCACGTTGATTGCGCGCAAGGATTCAGGCATCAACAGCCTCGATGATCTGGCCGGCAAGCGGGTCAATCTCGGCAAACCGGGATCGCAGCAGCGCGCCGCCATGGAAATGGTGATGAAGGCGAAAGGCTGGACGCGCAGGACTTTTCAATATGCGGACGACCTTTCTGAGTCCGAACAGTCACTGGCGCTGTGCCACAATCGCGTCCAAGCCGTGGTTTCGACGGCGGCGGTGCCCAATCCGGCCGTGGCGCAGGCCTTAAAGCTCTGCGACGCAAAAATCGTCGAGGTGTCGGGCGCGGCCATTGACAAGTTGCTGGCCGATAATCCGTTCCTGGTTTCCACCGAAATACCGAAAGATGCCTATGACGGCGTTATGAAACCGGTGAAAACTATTGGCGCGACGGTGACGCTGCTTAGTTCATCGGACATGGAAGACGACCTGATCTATACGGTCGTCCAGTCCGTGATGGGCGATCTGAAGCGGTTCAAACGGATGCATCCGTCGTTGGACAGCCTTTGGCCTTCCAGGATGATCAAGGGCGGACAGACCGCGCCCCTGCACGACGGGGCGTTGCGGTACTTCCGCGAAAAAGGAATGATATGACCGGTCTCCAAGCCGGTCGGATGAATTAAGAGGTTGAGGACGGCGCCGTTCGGCGGCGGCTCATAGGGGAGAAGAAGAATGAGCGAACAAGAACTGGACAACGCGGCACCCGCGGCAAGCCAGGACGAACTCCAGGACATGATCGCCCAGTCGGATACGGGCGGGCGCAATCCCACCGGTATTCCGAAACACGTACTGTGGTGGGTGCCGCTGATTTGGGCACTGTTCCAACTTTGGATCGTCTCACCCCTGCCTTTTATCTTCAACATCGGCCTGTGGAACTCGACGGAGGCGCGCTCGATCCACTTGGCCTTCGCGGTGTTCCTGGCGTTCACCGCCTTCCCGACATTCAAGTCATCGCCTCGCGACTACATTCCGATCCAGGATTGGGTCATGGCCTTGGGCGCAGCCTTCTGCGCCGGCTACATCTTCCTGTTTTACCGCGAATTGGCGGAACGTCCCGGTCTGCCGACGCAGGAAGACGTCATTGTCTCCGTCGCCGGCATTCTGTTCGTTCTGGAAGCGACGCGCCGCGCCTTGGGCCCGCCGCTGATGATCGTTGCCGCCGTGTTCCTGGGTTACACCTTCGGCGGCCCGTTGATGCCGGAAATGATCTCCCACAAGGGCGCCAGCCTGAACAAGGGCATGTCGCACTTCTATCTGACCACCGAAGGCCTGTTCGGCATCGCGCTTGGCGTTTCGACCTCCATGGTGTTCCTGTTCGTGCTGTTCGGCTCTCTGTTGGAGAAGGCCGGCGCCGGCAACTATTTCATCCGCGTCGCCTTCGCCCTGATGGGCCACATGCGCGGCGGCCCGGCCAAGGCGGCCGTGGTGTCGTCGGGCCTGACCGGGTTGGTTTCCGGTTCCGCCATTGCCAACGTGGTGACCACAGGCACCTTTACCATTCCGCTGATGCGCAAGGTCGGGTTCTCGGCCGAAAAAGCCGGCGCGGTTGAGGTCGCGTCGTCGACCAACGGCCAGTTGACGCCGCCGATCATGGGCGCCGTGGCCTTCCTGATGGTCGAATACGTCGGCATCACCTACATCGAGGTCATCCAGCATGCCGCCCTGCCGGCGCTGATTTCCTATATGGCGCTGGTTTATATCGTGCACCTGGAGGCCTGCAAGGCCGGCATGGAAGGCCTGCCCCGCAAACACATCACGCCGTTCATGACCAGCGTGCTGACCGGTCTTGGCACGCTTGTCGGCCTGATCGTGCTGAGCGCCATCTTGTATTACGGCTTCGGCTGGATGAAGGGCGCCTTCGGCGACGCAACAGTCTGGATCGCCGCGGTGGTCGTGGCCGCGGCTTATGTAGGACTGGTTAAGTTTTCGGCCAATTTCCCGGAACTTGATGAGTCCATGGAGATCCTCGAACTGCCGCCGCCCGGACCGACCATCAAGGCCGGCCTGTTCTATCTGGTGCCGGTGTTTCTGCTGGTCTGGTGCCTGACCGTCGAACGTCTGTCGCCGGGCCTGTCGGCCTTCTATGCGACCATATTCATGCTGTTCATCCTGTTAACCCAAAGGTCGCTGAAAGCGATCTTCCGGAAAACCGGCGAAGACGTCGTCGGCTGCCTCCGCCAGGGCGTTTCGGACACCCTGGAAGGGATGATCGCCGGGTCGCGTAACATGATCGGCATTGGCGTGGCGACGGCGACGGCCGGATTGGTTGTCGGTGCAGTGACACTGACCGGCGTTGGCCAGGTGCTCTCGGAAGTCGTCGAATACGTCTCCGGCGGCTATGTGCTGATCATGCTGATCCTCACCGCCGTTCTCAGCCTGATCCTGGGCATGGGATTGCCGACCACGGCCAACTACATTGTCGTCTCGTCGCTGATGGCGCCGGTAATTGTCACCGTCGGCGCCCAGAACGGCCTGATCGTGCCGCTGGTGGCGGTCCACATGTTCGTCTTCTACTTTGGTATCCTGGCGGATGATACGCCACCCGTGGCGATGGCGGCGTTTGCCGCCGCGGCCATTTCAGGGGGTGATCCGATCAGGACCGGTATTCAAGGCTTCATGTATGATATCCGCACCGCGATCCTGCCGTTTTTGTTCATCTTCAACACGGAACTGCTGATGATCGGAATTGAAAGCATCTGGCACCTGTTGATTACCATTGTCACTGCCGTCATAGCCATGTTGCTGTTTGCTGCCGGGACACAGGGGTTCTTTATATCCAAGAGCCGGCTGTGGGAGTCCCTTGCTCTGATTCTGGTCGCGTTTACGTTGTTCCGGCCGGGATTCTGGATGGATTATATGTATCCGCCGCTACAATCCGTGCCGGCCAAGGGAATTTATGAAATTGTCGAAAAAATGGATGCGGGAACACAAATCCGCGTGCAGGTGAAGGGCGAAGACCTGGAAGGCCGGGCCGTCGATAAGGTCGTCATGCTGCCGGTCGGCAAACCCGGCAAGGGCATTGACCGGCTGAAGGCCGCGGGCCTGGAACTGCGCGAGGAAGACGGCAAGATGATCGTCGACAACGTCGTCTTCGGCTCGACGGCGGAACGTCAGAAGATTGATTTCGACTATGAACTGGCCAGCGTTCAGACGAAAGCGGACCGGCCGCCGAAGCAGCTGTTCTACCTGCCAGCCATCGCACTTCTCTTCGTAATTGTCATGGTTCAACGACGACGGCGCGACAGTGACGGCGGCGGCGAGGCTGTCGTCACGCCGGCGGCGGCCTGAGGGAAAGGGAGAAAAGCCATGTACAAAAGTATCCTTCTTGCCGTTGACCTGAATGATGAAACGTCCTGGACAAAGGCCCTGCCGGTCGCCGCCGGGCTATGCCAGGGATCGGGTGGCAATCTCCATGTAATCACCGTGGTCCCCGGTTTCGGCATGAGTATCGTCGGCAGTTATTTTCCCGAAAACTACGAACAAGAAGCCATCGAAAAGGCCATGGCGCAGCTCAAGGGATTCTGTGATACCAACGTGCCCGATGGGATCAGCGTCCAGCATGTGGTCGGCAACGGCAATGTCTATGAGGCTGTCCTGAAGACGGCTGTTGACGTCAATGCCGATCTCATCGTCATGGCCGCCCACCGGCCTGAGTTGAGCGATTACCTGCTTGGTCCGAATGCGGCGCGGGTGGTGCGCCACGCCAAGATTTCGGTGTTGGTGGTTCGCTAATCGGCAATCGGCGGGAGGCCGGTGTGCCTTCGCTGATTTCACGCCAGATTCCGTATTCCTCTCGGAAGGCCTGAAGCGACTCCCAGGCTCGTTTGAAATCACGGTTGTTGTTCTTTTCCTCGGCCAGGACTTGTGCCCAGGCAGCTTTCAGGGCGGCCAGGATGTCCGGCGCCCAAATTTCGATCTTCACCCCTTGGCGGACCAATTCCTTGAGGGCCCCGAACTGCCGTGCCTCACCGACAGCCAGGCCGTGAGAGATATTGTCCCGGCAGGCCGCTTCGATTTGGCTGCGGCGGCTTTTCGGCAAGCCGTTCCACAGATCCAAATTGACGATCAGATGCAACAGCGTCGCCGGTTGATGCCACCCGGGGAAATAGTAATGCCTGGCCAGTTGGTGAAGCCCGAGCTCCAGATCGACGGCCGGTTGGGACGCCTCGGCGCCATCGATCAGGCCCTTTTCAAGGGCCACGAAAACGTCGCCTTCGGCCAGGGTCATGGTGTTTGCGCCCAGCTTCGCCGCGACCTTTCCGCCAAGCCCGCCCATGCCCAGCCTGAGCGCCTTGAAATCATTGATGTCGTCGACCGGCTGGCGAAACCAGCCGGAGCCTTCCGGGGCAAGGACGCCGCACACCAGGCCCCGAAGGCCCTGTTTCGCGTACAGGTCTTGAAGGATCTGCAGGCCGCCGCCGTCGAACATCCAGGATAGATATTCGGGCAGCGGCGGACCGAAGGGGATGGCCGAGAACAGCTGGAATGCGGGATTTTTGTCGGCCCAGAATGACGGTGCGGCGAAGGCCGCCTCGATGGCGGCCGAGCGCACCGCGTTAAACATGTCGTCGGCCGCGACCAGGGTGCCCGGCTCATGCAGCTTGACCCGCATGGTGCCGGCGCTCAGATGCCAAAGCGTCGTCTCAAACCGCACGCCTTGTTCGCCCAGTTGCGGCAGGGCGCTGGCATAGGCGCTGGCCATGCGCCAAGTCAGCGTCGGCTGGCTGCCGGGCGAAGATGGTTGCGCCGGTCTTTCCGCCGCCGCCCGCGTCAACGTTGTCGGTTCTTGAATGGCCACCGAAGGGGCCACCGGGGTGCTTTGACGGGCCATGATCTTATGGGCCGGAAGCTTTAGCCTGGGCGCGATGATCGTGGTGCCGACGACGATGCCGACCACCAGGCCCACGACGATGCCGACAACAAGATTGCGCATATGCTTCCGATCCCGGCGGCAGGCCGTCCCGGCCCACCGAACAACGATCTCACCATAGTGCCGAAAATCCGTGATGAAAACGGCCTGCCCAAATGAATTGACTGGCCGCCCGTTCGTTCGGATACGTTCCGGATACGGCCCTAATACCAAATTGCATTAATAATGACCCATAGAGATCGTCCGTACAGCCCGCTGGGTAGGAAGGAACGTGCAGGCGATGCGGGGTATCGTCAAACGTTT
>Ga0114932_10005262_pt1 | contig 11578 bp, 12 predicted proteins | sample 2SBtaG_2_FD_87286 | JGI IMG/M metagenome (GOLD analysis project Ga0114932, IMG submission 87286) | Deep subsurface microbial communities from Kolumbo volcano to uncover new lineages of life (NeLLi) - 2SBTROV12_ACTIVE470 metaG | ecosystem: Environmental > Aquatic > Marine > Volcanic ... | reverse complement strand
TTTGTTCCACTGAAGCACGCCTACTGCCTCTTTGGCTAAAACGTGCAATACATCCAGATGATTTAGTGACATGGACACTTCCTCGTTTAGTTGGTTACAGCCGAGCATTAAAATGGATGTACCTCGGAGATGACATCCCACTAGAAGAAGCAAAATCATCTGGATTGGTTAGTGATGTTGTCCCTGGGGATAAGCTAATGGAGGTCACACTCGAGTTAGCTTCGCAATTAGCTAAAGGTCCTACTGCACATTATTCACTTGCAAAACAATCAGTTCTCATGGGACTCAATAGAACGCCTTGGGATGCAGTTCTTATGGAATCATGGGGACAACAAAAAATTCGTACTTTTGAAGATACTGAAGAAGGCGGAAAAGCATTCCGTGAACAACGTGCGCCAGAATTTAAAGGCCAATAATAATAAACCAATTTTGTGAGGATAAAATATGCGTATACAAGTAAACAATGAGATTGAACTAAATTATGAATTGACTGGTGATCCCAATACACAACCTGTCATTGCCCTTACGCATGGCATGGGGGGATCTCAAGCAAATTGGGAAGCAGATATCCCACAACTATCAGAAAGGTATGCTGTGCTTCGCTGGGACGTTCGTGGGCACGGTGACTCTGATAAACCTGATGTTCCCTACAGTGCAGAAATACATGCACGTGACCTTGCTGGCTTACTTGAAGCATTAAATATCAAACAAGTTTACTGTGGTGGAAATTCAATGGGTGGTGCAATTACTCAGAGATTTATGTTGGATTTTCCTCACCTTGCAAAAGCTGGTTTTCTAATGTGCACTTCGAGTCAAGTAAATCCAAAAATGGCAGGTGCATGGGAGCAACGTGCCACTATTGCCGAAACTGAAGGAATGGAAGCAATGATGGCTGCACAGTCAACATTTGCTAATGCGAACACTAGTGTACGTGAGCAGGCGAATGAAGCTAAAGAAACTGCTCAAAACAATACATTAAAGATTCCAGGTAATATCTATGCACATATTGTACGTGCGATGGCTTATTACAACTGGACCGATGAACTAGATAAGATAGAAGTGCCAGTACTTATTTTACAAGGTTTACAGGACACTATGTGCCCTCCTGGAGGAGCAGTACTGATACATAGACAGATACCAAATTCACAATTAATCATGATGGATGAATGCAGTCATTCAATCCAAACAGATCAACCTGAACAATGGCGAAGACATCTACTTAACTTCTTAGATGGAGTTGAATCTTGGTAAGATGAAGACCCAACAGAAAAGGAATATACGATGAACATTACAGAAATAAAAACGCACAAATGGACTACCGCCCCTAGGCTTGGCAGTGGTGGAATAGGAATCCATGACGATTCGAATGCACAGTCATATGGATTTGACGGTGGATTTGTAGGTGGCGTCTCACTTTATGAACATTTTGTTGGAGCATTTTTAGACCAAGGAATTGATTGGTTAAGTTCTGGCACTGCATCTTACCGCTTTCGCTTACCTGTTTACGACGGTGAGGAAGTACATTTTTCTATTGATGCCACAACAAAAACTTTTGAAATCATAGGAAATGATGATAAAGGGCCAAGAATGCTTGGTACATTTGGTTTAGATGCAGATCCAGTACAAGTTCCAGCTGGTGAAGCAATGCAGCCAATCGATGTTCGACTTGGAGAAGAATCGCATCTGGGCAGTATCATGCAATTAGAGATAGATTTTAATGATCAAGATTTTTCAGGACCTAATCTGTCTGGATTTCCTAATATAATTGATGGTCGTAATACTATTCCTGCAGGAAAGTGGACCAATCCTATTGATTTAATTACCACACATTTTGATGAACTTACGACCATTCATAGAACAGGTCGTATCTGGCATCATTCACCATTGTTTGCCGGTGAAGTATTAGTCAAACGTGGCGTAATAAATGAATTATATGAACATAGAGGGAATAAGGTAGTTCGGTTCTCTGTCGAACAAACAACTTCAGATGGAAGACCTATTGCAACTATAGAACATGAAAGTGTTTATCGATTAGCTAGAGCGCAAAGTTAGTTAATAATCAATTATTCACTACAGGGACTACTAAACGTGGAAACTTTTCATTCGCGGGAAATATAGTTGTCTTAACATTGTAAACATCAGATAAATGCTTTTCAGTTAAAACTTGACCAGGTGTTCCTTCAGCTAGTATTGAGCATTCATGTAGCAGTATTACCTTGTCACAATGAATAGATGCTTGATTTACATCATGTAGCACTACCAGAATTGTAGCTCCTTCAGAGGCCAATTTTCTAAGAAGTGCAAAAATATTAAGCTGTGCATCAAGATCAAGGTTAGCTGTAGGTTCATCCATTAAGAAAATATCTGCACCTTGAGCAAGTGCTCTCGCAATGAAGATTTTTCGTTTTTCACCACCAGACAAGCTACCAATAGTGCGCATTGCCAGAGGCAAACATTCAACTTTTTTCAATGCCTCTTCGACTGCGAGTATGTCTTTTTTTGATTCTTGAGCAAATATTCCTAAATGAGGATATCGCCCTAACATTACTAAATCTTTCACTTTCATTTCATCAGGAGCAAATGGTAATTGTTGAACTACACCAATTTTCAATGCACGTTCTTTAGAGGACATTACCGATAACGAACGTGCATTGAGAAAAACATCTCCATTCGATGGTTTCAAAAGACCCGAACTCAATCTAAGAAAGGTTGTTTTTCCAGCACCATTTCGACCAATTAAAGTTGTAACTTCCCCAGCATTAATGGTTGTAGAAATATTATCGAGAATTACGTCATCTTTAAATTTAAAACTTACATTTCGAAATTCAATAATTTGTTGGGAATTTGTAATCATCAAATCTTTCACTATCACATGGAAATTCTTTTTTGAGATGAAAGCAACCAAATAAAAAAGGGACCGCCCACCATAGCCGTTACAATTCCTACTGGAATTTCTTGAGGTTCAATAATAGTTCTAGCAATAACATCAGTGAACACAACAAAAGTAGCACCAAATATTGCAGCAAGAGGGAGTAATAATCGATAATCACTTCCTACAATCAATCTAATCATATGTGGAACAATCAGACCAACAAAGCCAATAATTCCAGCCATTGAAACAGCTGCTGCTGCAATTAAAGAAGCTGCTGCAAGAAGTATTATTCGAGTTTTTTCGACATCTAATCCAAGATTTTGAGCTTGGTCATCATCCAACTGCAATATATTAAGTCGATGCCCTAGAAAGAAAATTATTGTCCCTCCCAGCAAAACATAAGGAGTGCATAAAAAAACTTTCAACCAAGTAATAGTATTAAAACCACCAAATAAAAATCCAAATATTGGCCGTGCATTTTCACCGCCCGTTAATAAAATAAAGGAAGTAAAAGCTGAGAATATTGCTGATAAAGCTACTCCAGCAAGAATAATAGAGTAATTATCGAATTTCCCTGCTTTTCTAGCTAATAGTAAAACTACAACAATGGTTATTCCACTACTAACAAATGCAACAAGTGGAGTTAAAATTCCGATATATAAATTTTGTTCCCAAGGTGAAATAACCAGTAATGCAATCCCTAAACTAGCACCTGATGCAATCCCTAATAAAAAAGGATCAGCAAGAGGATTACGAAAAATACCTTGATAGGTGGCTCCCGAATATGCTAGTGCTCCCCCAACGATGATAGAGGCGATCAATCGAGGCAAGCGTATTTCCGTAATGATTAACTTTGATGAATCAGATATTTGAGAATGATCATTACTATTAATCATTTCCCACAGAATTTTTACCATAGTACTAAAATGAATATCAGCATATCCTTGCGAAAGGGAAAAAATTGAAATAGTGATTAATATCAACAATGCTATGAATATCTTAATATAAGCTGACCCAATAAAATTATTAAAAAAATATCTCATTACATTACATCTATCATATATCAATCAAAAATATCTGGATAAATTAATTTTCCAATCAATTCTAATCCATTACCAACTCTTGGACCTGGTCGGCTAACAACATCACCATCTCGAATTTCTAGAATCTGATTGTTTTGAACTGCAGAGATCACTTCCCACCCAGGACGTGCTTTTACAGATTCAGAATTTTCGCCATATTGAAAATCAGCGAGCAAAATAATATCAGGATTTTCAGCAATAATACTTTCCAAATTCATTTGAGGATAAGATGTCGCAGAATCAGCAGCAATATTACGTAATTTTAATATGTTTAATAATTCACCAACAAAACTATCTGAGCTTACTGTCCATAAACCAGGATCAAGCTCGTAAAATACTGAAGGTCCATTTTCAACATCTTCAAGCTTTCTTTCGATCGCGCCAATTTGCTTCCTCATATTAGTGATTATAACTTCTGCATTATTTTCCAATCCCATAATTTCACCTAATAATGAGATCTGTAAATAAATCCCATCAATTGAAACTGCACCGTCCAACAATACAGTTGCAATTCCAAGAGTCTTAAGTTGTTGCGTGAGTTCTTCATGTCCGCCTGTTGTAATTACCAAATCAGCTCCATATGACACAATTACTTCGGTGTTAGCATCTTGGAAACCTAATTTTGGAAGACTTTCCGTTTCTGCAGGAAAATTAGAAAATGAGTCAACTGCGATAACTGAATCACCAGCACCAATCGCAAATAAAATTTCTGTTGCCGCTGGAGAAATAGAAACCACATTTTTAGGTATCCCATTAAGAACGAATGAATCACCTGTTAAATCAGTAATTGTTTTTGGAAAACTAGCACTCTGATCATTCAAATTACTAACTGTAGTTGGTGTTGCTATAGCTGCCGTTGGTGTTGGTGCCGAATCAGAATTACTACACCCTGATATTACGAATAATGAAAAGAGAATAGTTAGAAAAACTGTTTTAAATCGCAACAAAAGAATCTCCTCTAAAATGGATTATCGATACTACAAGGACAAATTTGAGAAGATCGACATAGATTCACTGTCGACTTCCTGTCCTCGCAGGATCTGACATACTTAATAGCAAGCCGGTACTCTGACTTAGAAAGTAAAACTTTCATTACAGTTGCGGGACAGTGATGGATTCACACCAATCTTCCCCGGCATTAATTGCTATTGGACTATAGAATTATCTAAGGGTAAAGCTCTTTTTACATCGCTTTCCAATCAGGTTTGCGTTTATCAGCAAATGCTCTTGGACCTTCAATTCTGTCTTCAGATGCAAAGTGCTTTTGTAAAACTGGAAAATTATTTCCTGCACCGATCGCTGACCAAAGAGGAACGTCTAGTCCTTTAAGCGCAGCTTCTTTTGAACCTCGAACAGATAGTGGTGCACATTCCATAATTTCTAAAGCCCATTTCTCTGCAGTATTCATTAAATCATCGTGTGCAGCAACTTCATTCACTAAGCCCAATCGATAAGCTTCATGTGCATCTATATTTTTGCCGGTCAGTATCATACCCATAGCTATCTTCAAAGGAATGTGGCGGGGAAGGCGATGAACTCCACCAGCCAGTGCTGCCAGACCGACGCGCGGTTCAGGTAACCCGAAACGGGCTTGTTCAGAGGCAATTAATATGTCACATGCCAAAGCAAGTTCACATCCTCCACCCATTGCCCAACCATTGACAGCACCAATTATTGGTTTATGTAAATCAAATCGATTTGTCAAACCGCCAAAACCACTTTGAACCTGTATGCCACGTGTATTCCCTACATTCGACCCATCGTTACGAGAGGCTGTGGCTTTCAGATCATTACCAGCTGAAAATCCTCTTGAACCAGATCCAGTTAATATAGCGATCCATAAATTTTCGTCACTAGCAAAGTCATCCCAGACTTCAGCCATTTCATGAGAAGCATCAGGATGCAATGCATTTAATACCTCTGGACGATTGATGGTAACATAAGCTATATGTTCAACTTTCTCATAAATTACAAAATCATAAACCATAGTTATCTCCGATTTATTTCTTCTTTGGTTTATCAATACAATTTATAAAGTAACAAATAGTAAGGCACTTAGATGGAAAAAAAATTATCTACTGAGAGATACACTCATGGACACCATTCTTCAGTGGTTGAACAACATCGGCAACGTACAGCTGAGGAAGCGGCGGCTTTTTTCTTACCTGAACTAAAAAACGATATGAAATTATTGGATTTTGGATGTGGGCCAGGCAGTATAACTGTTGGATTTTCTAAATATCTTTCAGACGGTGAAATTACAGGTATCGATATAGCTCCTGAAATCTTAGAACAAGCTAAAGAATTAGCAACAACATCCAACGTTTCAAATATTAAATTTGAAACAGGTAACGTTTATAGCTTGAATTACCCAGATAATCATTTTGATGCAGCATACGGACATCAAGTCCTCCAACATTTACAACATCCTATCGAAGCATTAAAAGAGATCAAAAGAATCGTCAAGCCAGGTGGCATTATCGCAGTTAGAGATGCAGATTATGGAACAATGGTACATTCACCGTTAGATCCAGTTTTACAACATTGGCTAGAGGTATACCATGCGGTTGCATCACATAATGGAGCAGAGGCAGATGCGGGTCGCAATTTATATCCATGGTTAATAGATAGTGGATTTAGTGATATAAAAATGTCTTCTTCAACATGGACATTTTACAAACAACGTCAAGTACTTAATTGGGGCGATTCATGGGCTGAAAGAAGTACAAAATCAGAATTTGCTAAACAAGCTGTAGAATATCAAATCGCAACACAAAGTGAACTAGAATCAATTGCAAATGCATGGAGATCATGGGCTCGAAAACCAAATGCATTTTTTTCGTTTATCCACGTAGAAGGATTGGCCTATGTTAGTAAAAGTTAAATATACTAACCGCTATAAGACCATCCAGTTAAAACAGAAGTCAATGGTTCACCAGAGCCATTGATATCGCCTTTTATGACATTACTGACAACCAGAACATGATCACCTATTTCAAAAAATTGATCGGCTTCCAATTCCAACCACATCAAGGCTTCATCCAAAATCGCACAGCCATTATCGGAAAGATGATATGCAATATTCGCTAATTTATCATGCCGAATATTAGAATTACTTTCACTGCGTCCTTGTATCTTAGAAGCATTAGTAGGCTGTAAAAATGATCGAGCTAAATCCATACTATCTTCATCCAATAAGTTAATAGTCATCGAACGGTTTGTGCGAATATTATGAAGATTTGTTGAATCGGATTCGAAAGAAACCGCAACTAGCCTAGGAGAAAAGGACACTTGCATTACCCAATCTGCAATCATCGCGTTAGGGTGATTTTCACCATCTTTTGAGCTAATGACATAAATCCCATATGGAATTTCATGCATGGCATCTTGTATGATTTCATCATCATTTTTGGGACCACGTATTTGTGGAGATAATTTTTCTGACATAATGTCTCCTTATAAAATATATACAAATATAGTAAGACGAAAAATTGTAATATTAGAGCTAGTTATTATTAATACTATCAAGTATGAAAGAGAACATCTTGAAGTTAAGTATTTTAGATCAAAGTCCTATTAGAGAAGGTAGCACTGCCACAGATGCGATCTTTGAGACTATCGAACTTGCTAAAAAAACAGAATCGTTTGGATATCACAGGTATTGGTTGGCAGAACATCATGACAGCACAGGACTTGCATGTGCTGCGCCAGAAATATTAATTTCACAAATAGCTGCAAACACTCAACACATCCGTGTTGGATCGGGTGGAATTATGTTGACTCACTACAGTGCATTAAAAGTTGCTGAGGTATTCAGAATGTTAGAAACGTTAAATCCTGGCAGAATAGATCTCGGTCTAGGACGAGCTCCAGGTAGTACTCAACAGGTCGCAAATGCTTTAGCAAGTGGACTAGAAACAATCCCACTAAATGATTATCCAAATCAAATTAAAGACCTCCTAGGCTATATGAACGGGACATTAACTGAAACGCATCCATTCCATGGTATTCGCGCGCAACCTATTGGAGAGACTTCACCACAAGTTTGGATTCTAGGTTCATCACTGGAAAGTGCGAAAATTGCTGCTGAATCTGGGCTTGCGTTTTGTTATGCACATTTCATCAATCCAGTGTTAGGAAAACAAGCTATTCAAGTATATAGAGATAATTTCAATTCCTCGAAATACTACAGAGAACCAATTGCCACTGCAGGAATATCAACACTATGTGCACCGTCAACAGAAGAAGCCATGGAATTGTCATGGAGTAGGTACTGCATGCGTTTTAGAAAGTTAGGAGTCCCTTCGGTCGAGACTGCTCTTAATTATGATTATCATCCTGCAGAATTAGAATATATTTCTTATTCACAGAAACGTGCAGCTATTGGAGATCCAAAAACAGTGCAAAATCGCCTCAGAAAAATTGCAGATGAATTAGATATAGATGAATTATTACTGCTCACGATAACGTATGACTTTAAAAAACGTATTCAATCATACGATTTAATTTCTCAACAATTCAATTTAGATCGTATCTGATGAACGACGAGGAATTTTAGAGAGAACAAAAAGTAATTCAATTAGATCTTCTGAGTCCTCTATTTCATTTTCAATACTTAGAAAGTCTTCGTTTTTTGCAACTACTTTATGACGTGTGTTGCCCAGATATTCAACACGTTCAACTCGATCAAGATGTCCCCAACTAATCTCTTTCATTAACTTACCACGATGAAAAGCACTGATTCGATCTGAAGAGATCACAATAAGTGTAGCTGTGTTACGCCATGTCATTAAGACGACTGGGAACATTATTAAAGTCACAACAGCCAAAAAGATACCAAATCCAATCAATTCATCAATTTGAATCAAAAAGCCTAAACTCGTAGAAATGACAGCAATAATTAAAGGTAGAGCAAATGAAGCATTTTGCCACCATCGTGAATGGTTGGGGAAAAATTGAACAATTGATGGCATCGTATTAACTATTTTCCGATCCTGTGAATGCAGTAAAAATAGATCTTGGACATCATTTTTTAATTCAGTACTCAAGTTATAACCTTTCAATATCGAAGATTACAAAACAGAATAAACTCATCTTAACAACATTTCCATTTGTACGTTAGAATTTACAACAGTTTGCTTACATCAGCATTGTTATAATTGATTCACCAAAAGGAACAATATGCAAAGTGTTGCAATCATCGGTGCAGGTGCAGTTGGATCATATTACGGTGCGCGGTTAGCTGAAGCTGGACACCATGTATCTTTTCTTGTCAGACGTGATTATGAAAGTTTGCAAAAAAATGGCTTAGTAGTCCACAGCATCGACGGCGATATTTTTCTAAAAAAACCAAACATTTATCAAAATTCAAATGAAATTGGCGCAGTTGATTGGATTATTTGTGCTTTGAAGTCAACTTCAATAGATTCTGCTGAAGAATTAATTAGACCTTGCATCCAAAAAAATACAAAAATACTGGTCCTCATGAATGGCATTGGTTTAGAAGAAAAATTTCAATCATGGTTCCCGGGCAATAATATTTTTGGTGGGTTAGCTTTTACATGTATCAATAGAACTAACGACGGTGTAATTGAACATTTAGATTATGGACCAATTACCATTGGCCATTTAGGGGATAAAAAATCTGAAATCGACGACGCGGTAGCTGTATGGGATAAGGTTAAAGTAATTGTTACCGCAAAACCTTCCCTACGCCTTGCCCGTTGGGAAAAGCTTTGTTGGAATATCCCCTTCAACGGCCTAACTGTCACTGCAGGTGGAGTTTCAACTCAGATAATTATTGAAGATGCAAATTTAAGGCATACTGCAGAGATGTTAATAGCAGAAATTATAAATACAGCTAATACAGAACTCAGTTACATCCATTCAGAATATAAACTCGATACTCAAACTACTACTCATAGCATGATTCAACGTACTTCAGAAATGAAAGCTTACATGCCTAGTACCACCATTGATTTCTTGGCAGGAAAAGAAATGGAGGTCGCAACGATATTTGAAGCACCGTTAGAAATAGCAAATCAATTCAATGTTTCGACTCCGCTTCTTGAACTCCTTACAGGACAAATGCGATCGTTGAATAATCGAAAAAAAAATCACGTACAAATGTGATAAAAACAGCGTAGAATACACAGTACGCATTTTGGAGGTCATATGGAAAAAGAAATTCATTTCGGAGTTATGGTCCCACAAATAAAAAGAACCTGGGAACAATCAATTACAGCAGCTGAAACATTTGAGCGCTTAGGGTTCGATTCGATATGGGTAAATGACCACTTTTATGGACCTCAATCACCAAAAATACCAATGTTAGAAGCATGGTCATTAATCGCAGCACTCGCAGCACGTACCAACAATGTAGAAATAGGGACATTAGTTACTCCTGTGGGTATGAGAAATCCGCAACATTTAGGAAAAATTATTTCGACAATCGACCATATATCAGATGGGCGAATAATTGCTGGTCTAGGTTCAGGTTGGATGGAGCGTGAATTCACAGATTTTGGGATGTCTTTCGGCACAGCTGGACAAAGAACAACTCAATTACGAGAGACCATTCAATTATTTAAAAGAATGTGGGGAAACGAAGATGAGATCACTCAGCATGGAGATTTTGTTCACGCAACTAATCTAGTAACAGAACCAAAACCTTCACGCATACCACCAATCCTAATTGGTGGCACTGGTCCAAAAGTTACTTTACCTTTAGCAGCACAAGAAGCTGACATTTGGAATAATCCTGCAGGATCGCAAACTAAATTAGAGGAAAATATATCGAATTTATATAAATCAATGCATTCGATAAGCAGAGAAAATAAAGAAATTATCATTTCACAACAATGCCTAATAGCAATAGCACCTACTGAAGAAGAGTCTGTACCTATGATTGAATTAGCGCAAAGGATTTTTGGAACACATATGGGTGACCCCGTTGGTCCATTAGCAATAACAGGTACTCCAGAACGAGTCATCGAGCAAATTACCAAGCATATTGACTTAGGATGTTCAATGTTTATGATTGAATTTTTTGGTACTGATACTAAAGTACCTGCACAGCTTTTTGCAGAAAAAGTAATGCCACATTTTAGAAAGGATTAATTAAATATGGAGTATACAGTAATTAATTGGGAAGAAATTGGACATGTTGCTGTCGTTACACTCAATCGACCTGAAGCATTAAATGCTATGAATCGAGCAATCAGAGATGAATTAATGGATGCAACTTTCAGAGTAAAAACTGATGACAATCTAAGAGTAATGGTCTTAACTGGAACAGGACGAGCATTTTGTGCTGGTGCAGATCTAAAAGAACGTGCCAAGGGAGATAGTGATCAAAGTTCAGGCCCAGCAAGTGTAATTAATAGTTCACCAAGTTTTACAACCTTAGATATAGGCAAACCAATAATTGCGGCTATTAATGGGTATGCTTTAGGTGGAGGATTAGAAATGTCTTTGGCATGTGACATTCGCATCGCATCTAAAAATGCCACATTTGGCTTGCCCGAAATTGTGAGAGGGTTTTTCCCTGGTGGAGGAGGTCCATTAAAGCTTCCGCGGCTAATTCCTCGAGCAATGGCAATGGAAATGCTATTAACTGGTGACC
>Ga0114932_10005261_pt1 | contig 11578 bp, 13 predicted proteins | sample 2SBtaG_2_FD_87286 | JGI IMG/M metagenome (GOLD analysis project Ga0114932, IMG submission 87286) | Deep subsurface microbial communities from Kolumbo volcano to uncover new lineages of life (NeLLi) - 2SBTROV12_ACTIVE470 metaG | ecosystem: Environmental > Aquatic > Marine > Volcanic ... | reverse complement strand
CTTATCCCAGGAAAGACACTAATAAAATACGCACCGCCAAATTACCAAGTACAAGACGTCTGCTTTCTACTCCAACAGTTCGGAGTACGCATTGAAGGAGTCGGAACAACTACACTAGCAGTTTACGGAGTTGAGGAAATAGAGAAAAAAATCACTCACTACAACAGTGAAGACCCGATTGAATCAATGATGTTTATTACCGCTGCAGCCGTAACTGACTCAGAGCTTACAATTAAAAAATGCCCCATAGAGTTTTTAGAAGTTGAGTTACTAAAACTCTCATACATGGGACTACGCTTTGATAAGACAAAACCATATTTCTCTAAAAACGGAAAAACTAAATTAGTTGATATTACTGTCTACCCTTCAGAACTAGTGGCATCGCCCGTTAAGATTCATCCACTGCCGTACCCTGGATTAAACATCGACAACCTTCCTTTCTTTGTGCCAATTGCAACGCAGGCAAAAGGAACCACCTTAATTCACGACTGGATATGGGAGGGTCGCGCAATTTACTTTACTGAACTTAATCGTCTTGGTGCAGACGTTAAATTAGCAGACCCTCACAGAGTGTTTGTTAACGGCGCAACTCCATTAGCCGGAACTCAAGTTGTTTGTCCTCCTGCCCTGCGTCCTGCTGTAATTATTCTTCTTGCAATGTTATCCGCAAAAGGCACTTCCGTTTTAAGAAACGTGTATTCAATAGAAAGAGGTTATGAAAGAATTGCCCAGCGCTTAAGAAAAATTGGAGCTAATATTGAAATACTTAGTGATCTTTAGATATCAACGTGGAAATATTCTCCAGCATCGTAGATGAATACGTTGTTTGAACGTATCTGATCCCTTGCTACTTGAGGGGACTCCCCTACAAAGACTGGGAAGAAATTTTGAACCTCACTTTCTCTTATGTCGAGTGCGAAAACCATTTCAGCAACAGATACAATTACTGCGTCATTACGATCACCAAACCATATTATATTTTTTATATTATCAACGGATGAAAATACCGTTCGAACTTCCTTACCTTGTTTAACAAGTATTCGTGTTCCCTCAATCCACACCTTGTTACCTACTCGTTCAAGAGGATTTATTCTTGACGGTTCGCGATAGGTGAAGAATTCCTTCTTAGCAACGGTAGATAATTCATTGTCTGCCTCAAGTGTAGACATTGAGGTTTTCTTTGTTACCTGTAAAGGAAGGAGAGTAGATACTTCACCAGAGATACTTTCAAACTCCATAATCCACGGCCAGGTTTCGTTTGTAGCAACCACCACTCCTCTAACACCCAATCCAAGACCGCTGTAGACAGCAGTACCATCTTCGTCAGTTCTTCCAACTTTTTCACTATCGATAAAAATATCACTGTTTGGTAGTGCGTTTTCAATATGTAGTTCTCCTCCCTTAACGATATATACTCCATCGATTACGTAACCAGTTTGTTTGATAATTCCAAAGAAAATTATAAAGACTGTTAGTACAATCCCTGCTTTCAATATATTCTTTCGTATTCTTAGTCCTTTCGCATTTAATTTCATGCCGGCATTAAAGCAAATAGAAAGGGCCCGCGCAATTGCGGGCCCGATCAGAAGAGCTTATTTGTAGCACCACTGCTGTGGGTTTAGTTCAAGCGAAGGACCTTTCTGATCACTGGAAATGCTTTCTAAGAAGCACTGTAGTCTGCCGCCCGCTTCATCCCTTAAGATTACTGAAGTGTATCCTGCATCACCGATTCCGTAAAAGCCCGATGCAAGTGCAGCAACTGCGGCCTCCCCGGAGGTGGTTAGTTGGGCGGGTTTGTCCAGAACCCCATCAGGATCCTCGATTTGTTCGGGTTGAGTTCCCATATTTACCTCTTCTGTTGTTTACTCGACATTTTTTATTTGGTGCTGTGCCGATTCAGCAAACCAACTAACACTTTTCCATAAAATTGAATTTTTCGCAATATAAAAGAAAACCCCGGCGCGCGCTTTTGCGCACACCGGAATCAAAAACTTTAGACGACCAGCCACCAGTCATCTTTGTGGAAACGGACCGTTCGATTTTTTATCGACTTGTCCGCCCATTGGATCAAGATGATTAGTTCACCTTTGGCCCTATCGAAGGCTGTGATTACAACCTTGTAGGCCTTGGAGAGGACACTTACGACTGAAGCAAGTTTCGTTCTTGCTTTTGTCGAAAGTTCCACCTCCTTAAAAAAATCTGTGGGTAGTCCCTGTTTTGCCCCTGCGGGCTTGGTAACAAAATTAGACATGTATCTGTCCCTTCTTTTGCGGTATTGAAATATAAGTTACGTTGCTGTACCGCTTCAATAACGAAACAACAGTTTGACACACATGGCAAGTAATTACAATAGATTTGTAAAACACAGCTAAACGAGTACAATCACCATACCTATGAAGTTTTCATTCACACCAAAATTAGGAATTGATCTTGGAACAACGTACACATTAATTTACGTTCCTGGGCGTGGTGTTGTTCTGCGCGAACCTTCAGTTGTTGCGGTTTCAGAACAGGAAAACAAGATTCTTGCAGTTGGAGATGAGGCAAAAGAAATGATCGGACGAACTCCTGATGACATTGTTGCATATCGCCCCATGAAAGATGGAGTAATTGCTGACTATCGTGTGACTGAGGCTATGCTTCGATACTATATGAAAAAATCCACCCCTTGGTGGAGTATTTTTCGCCCTGATGTGATGATCTCGGTTCCAGCGGGTGTTACTTCAGCCGAACGCCGTGCTGTGATAGAGGCTGCAGTTAAAGCAGGAGCTAAAACCGCACAAGTTGTTAAGGAGCCAATCTTGGCTGCAATCGGTGCTGGAATTCCAATTCACGAGGCGCAGGGAAACATGATTGTAGATATTGGAGGAGGAACATCTGACGTTGCCGTAATTTCTTTGGGAGGAATTGTCGCCTCTACTTCAGTTAAATGTGCTGGAAACAGAATTGACGAGGCAATAACAGCACACATCAAGAAAACATTTAACTTAGCAATCGGAGACAAGACAGCTGAAGACATTAAAGTCCAGGTGGGATCTGCTATTCCAATGGAAGAAGAACTTACAATGACAGTTAAGGGACGTGACTATTTAACCGGCCTTCCTCGTTCAGTTGAACTTTCAACAAATGAAGTTGTTAAAGCAATCGGAAGAGAGTTAAGAGAAATCATTAAAGCAATTCGCGATGTACTTCAAGAGACACCACCTGAACTTGCAGCGGACATAATTGATAACGGAATTACAATGTCGGGAGGATCATCACAGTTACGAAACTTACCAGAACTTGTCTACCGTCGTACTGGAGTAAAGGCGGTTTTGGCCGATGATGCCTTATATAGTGTTGCTAAAGGAACGGGAATCGCACTACAACACCTAGATGTGTATAAGAAGGCGATACTTTCAAAGAGATAAATATGAAAGAACTGTCCGTAATAGATATAGAGAACCTTCACCATGCGTATTTAATTGAAGACGCGCCTGAGGTATTCTCCTCATTACAAAACCACTTAAAAGTAAAAGATTCAGAAATTCACATTCGAGAGTTTGATCACCTTGGAATTGAAGACAGTAGAGATTTAATGCGCATAGCGCAATTGAAATCGTTCGGGAAACAAATTTTCATTTACCGAGCACGTTCTTTTGGAGGAGAAGCACAAAACGCACTTCTAAAACTATTTGAAGAGCCACCAGTAAACACGCACTTCTTTATCTGTGTATCAGGAGTGTGCGACATTCTTCCAACACTGCGTTCACGTGCTTGGGTTATTGAATCCTTTTCTAAAAACGAAGGAGAATACGGAAAAGAATTTTTAGCGCTTAGTTTAAAAGATAGGATCTCTCTTATCGAAGGCATCGTAAAAGAAAAAGATCTAGGATTAGCGGATAAGCTTTTACGTGAAGTTGAAATCTCTCTATACAACGAGGGAAAGAAGAAATCTTTAAAGCATATTATTAACGTACGGAAAGTAATTCACACTAAGGGAGCGTCTTTAAAAGTTCTTCTTGAGAGTGTTGCACTTACCGTATAAGACTTTCTTAATGTATACTTGCCTACATGTACGATTTTAAAACAATAAAAGAAAAAATATCAGAAGGGGAAGAATGGTTACGTAAGGAGTATCAGGGACTTCGCACAGGTCGCGCAACACCTACACTTCTAGATACTATAAACGTGGATAGTTATGGTTCGAAGGTTCCATTAAATCAAGTTGCAAACGTTGGAGTTGAAGATGCTCGAACTTTAAGAATTTCGCCATGGGATGCATCTCAAGTTAAAGAAATAGAAAAAGCGATAACAGATGCCAACTTAGGAGTAGGAATCTCAACAGACGAAAAAGGTCTTCGTATATCTTTTCCAGAATTAACAACAGACAGAAGAGACTCTTTAATTAAAATGGCAAAAGAGCGACTTGAGGACTCACGCCAAAGCCTTAGAGGGTTTCGGGAAGAAATCTGGAGTGAAATACAAGCAAAGGAAAAGGATGGAGAAATTAGTGAAGACGAAAAGTTTACAGCCAAAGATGATCTTCAAAAGATCGTGGACGATGCAAATTCAAGTTTAGAGGAAGTTTATCAGAAGAAGGAAATAGAAATTCAAAATTAATATGTCAGTAGTTCTTTTTATCGCGGTCTTAGTAGTGTTAATAGTAGTACACGAGTTTGGTCACTTCATAGTTGCTAAATTTTTCGGAATAAAGGTAAAAGAGTTTGGTGTTGGATACCCGCCGCGCGCTTTTATACTTAAAAAGATAGGAGAAACTGTCTACACGGTAAACTGGCTTCCTTTTGGAGGGTTTGTAAAAATATTCGGAGAAAGTAGAGATCAAAATTACTCAGTTGAAGATAAGAAGCGTGCTTTTTCTCAAAAATCTAAACTTGTCCAAGCAGCAGTACTCTCATCTGGTGTTATCTTCAACCTAATATTTGCTTGGCTGCTTTTCAGCATCACACTTCTTTCAGGTGCGCCAACTGCAGTTGAGGAGGCAAATGCCTCAGAGTTTGATACTCGATTAATACTAAGTGCCATTATCTCAGACTCTCCGGCGGATCAGGTGGGGCTTAAATCAGGAGATGAACTAGTTTCAATTACAAGTGGAGGTACTTCAGTAGAACTACTTCCAAGCCTAGCCTCAGAATTCATTCAGGAAAATGCAGGAAAAGAAATAACAGTTGAATATATACGAAGCTCAGAAGGCGAGGAAATAGAAAGTGTATCTTTAATCCCAGCACACGGTGTGATAAGTGAGAGTCCTGGAGTTCCAGCAGTTGGAGTTGCAATGGCCTTAATTGCAGATCAGCCACTCTCACTTGGAGCTTCAATTTCAAAAGGGTTCACTACAACCGCTGTAATGTTTAAAACTGTAACAATTGGTCTAGGAGCATTTCTTTGGGCGGCTATTACAGGAGCAGCCGACTGGTCGTCAGTTGCAGGGCCAATAGGGATAGCAGAACTTGTGGGAGACGCCTCATCAGTAGGATTTATCTATCTTCTGTACTTTACCGCATTCATTTCAGTTAACCTTGCTGTAATAAACTTAATACCACTTCCAGCATTAGACGGAGGAAGACTTTTCTTCATCGCAGTTGAAGCGATAACAAGAAAACAGATAAATTCAAAAATAGCCAACACACTAACGTACTTGGCTTTTCACTTCTAATAATCTTAATGCTCGTTGTTACTTTCCACGACGTAGTTATGTTGTTTTAAAAAAATATCCCCGCCACGGTGCTAATGTGGCGAGGAAACAGGTGCGTGCGATTCTTGTGCAGGACTGGCGCGTAGCGACTTTCTCCCGCTACACAAGAATCTTTTGGCAGATCCGGGAGTCGCTAACTGACAAACTATTAAAAGTGTAGCATGTTTTGGAGTGGTCAATTTTTTCTGGTACTATTGGCTAACAATGACAAACACACTTAGACAATCAAAACTTTTTACAAAAACCCGAAAGGAAGCACCAAAGAGCGAAGTTTCAAAAAACGCACAACTTTTAATTCAAGCAGGCTTCATTAACAAAGAAATGGCGGGAGTATATTCCTTCCTTCCATTGGGACTTCGTACATTTAACAATGTGGTTAATGTAATTCGCGAGGAGATGAATGCAATAGAAGGTCAGGAAATGACACTCTCAGCACTTCAAGATCCGGAAGTGTGGAAAACATCTGGAAGATGGGAAGACGAACACGTAGATGTTTGGTTTAAAACTCATCTACACAGTGGAGATAATTTCCACGAGGGTTCTGAACTAGGAATTGCAAACACTCACGAAGAACCACTAACGAAACTCCTAACTGAGCACATTTCTTCCTACAAGGATTTACCAAAGTATATTTACCAATTCCAAACTAAATTCCGTAACGAGACTCGAGCAAAGAGCGGAATAATGCGAACGAGAGAGTTTGTAATGAAAGACCTGTACTCATTTAACAGAGACGAAGAAGGATTTAGAGAGTTTTACGAAAAATGTGCCGAATCTTACCTAAAAATATTTGAACGTCTTGGTATTGGAGATAAAACCTATCGAACGTTTGCAAGCGGCGGGTCTTTCTCTAAGTTCAGCGATGAATTCCAAACAATTTCAGACGCAGGAGAGGATTTAATTTATATCAACGAAAAAACAGGTACTGCGCTAAACAAAGAAGTTAATACAGAAGAAGTAATTAAAGATCTTGGGTGGGAAGGGGTTACTCTTCGTGAAGAGAAAGCAATTGAAGTCGGAAATATTTTCCCACTTGGCACTAGGTTCTCTAACGCCCTAGGGTTAAAGTTTAAAAACGAAGAGGGCAAGGAAGAGTCTGTGATAATGGGCTCATATGGAATTGGACCGGCAAGAGCCATGGGGACTGTTGCAGAATTACTCTCAGACGAGAAAGGGCTTGTGTGGCCAGATGAAATAGCACCATTTAAGTACCACCTAATTGTTTTAGATAATGGAAACGAGGAAGTGAAAGCGGATTCAGAGAGAATATTTTCTGAAATGGAATCACGGGGTATGTCGGTGCTCTTTGACGATAGAGACGCAAGGGCTGGGGAAAAATTCGCCGACTCTGATTTAATCGGTATTCCAAACAGAGTGATTGTAAGTGAAAAGACACTAGCCTCAGGAGAATACGAGCTCGTAACACGTTCAACGGGAGTTTCTACCTTTATTCATGAGCAAGAACTTTTAAACGACTAGTCCTATGGAAAGGGTAGTTGCATTAGTAAAGAGTATTTTAGGGAGATTTTCTGGCCTGATGTCTGATGATATTGGAATTGATTTAGGAACAGCAAATACTCTAGTTTACGTAAACGGCAAGGGGATTGTAATTAACGAACCCTCAATGGTTGCTGTTAATCAAAAAACGGGGCAAGTGGTAGCCATAGGGTCTGATGCTAAGAATATGCTTGGAAGAACGCCTGCACACGTTGTTGCAGTTCAGCCATTAGTGGATGGGGTCATTTCTGACTTTGAGGTAACTGAGGAGATGCTTGGCTATTTAATACGAAAAGCCCAAGGTGAGAAAACTCGTTTGTTTGGACCACGTGTTGTTATTGGTGTTCCATCAGGAATTACATCAGTTGAAGTTCGCGCAGTTCAAGATGCGGCAAGAGATGCTAGTGCACGTGAGGTTTTCATTGTCGAAGAGCCTATGGCTGCTGCAATTGGAATCCGCCTTCCCGTAAGAACTCCATCGGGTTCCATGATTATTGATATAGGAGGTGGAACAACAGATATTGGAGTAATTTCTTTAGGAGGATTAGTTAATGCAAAGAATGTACGAATAGCAGGAGACAAACTAAACGAAGATATTATAAATTATGTACGAGCGGAATTTAAAATACTAATAGGAAAAAAGTCGGCAGAAGAACTTAAGATAAGAGCAGCCTCCGTTAGAGAAGGTGACATTCCACTAGAGGGAACAATTCGCGGAAGAGATTTAGTAACTGGTCTTCCAAGGGAGGTAGTAATAACTGAGGCAGATATTCGTGAGGCCATTGGAAGTTCAGTAGATAGGTTAATTGATGCAGTTAAGGAAGTGCTTGAAACGACACCTCCTGAAATCCTATCGGACGTAATGAGGAGGGGAATATATTTAGCAGGAGGAGGAGCCCTTATTCGTGGACTAGGTGAATTATTAGGTGAGAGCTTAGGAATTCCAGTTTACGTTGCAGATGACCCCCTTACTGCTGTAGTGCGCGGAACCGGAATGATTCTTGAAGATATTGATTTGTATAGAGAATTGCTAATAACACAAAGTCATGAGTTTTCACCTACGGAGTAAAAGACAACCACTTTCTTTAAATAGGAAGATATTCGTTACTTTTTTAATAGTTACAGTTTTCCTAGCAGGAGTGAACGTATTTTTTGATGGTTTTGTTTCAAGTATTGTTCGCTCTTCCATGGCACACTTTCCAACAGTAGGTGTTAATTATCAAACCAAGAAATCTCTAAGAAAGGAAACCTCCCTACTCAAGGAGAGAATTTTGGAGTTAGAATTGTATTCACTAAATAATATTGTCTTAGATTCTGAGAATAGAGAATTAAGAAAGCTACTTAATGACACTGTCATTGAAGTTGATGGAGTTCTCTCTAGGGTTCTTTCAGACGGCGGAAAATTTCCTTACGGAACAATACAGATTTCCCAGAAGGCGGATAGGAGGCATGTTGTAGGAAGGAAGGTTTTTGCATCAAAAAATGCTCTTTTAGGTGAGATTGTAGAGTCAGGTAAGTATGGGGCTATGGTCCAATTGATTTCAGCGCCTGAAAATATTACTAATGTGTTAGTAGGGAGTGAAGAGAGACTTACTCAGGTTGATCTTAGAGGAATTGGGAATGGAAATATGCTCATAGAAGTAGCACGTGGAGTCGATATACGTCTAGGGGATCCAGTAGTAGCTTTTGGTACAGAGAGTGCTCTCGTTGGATATGTGGGCGATATAGATAGTAGCCCTACTAACGCCACTCAACTGATAAGAGTAGTTTCTCCTTTGAATATAAGTACAGTTAGATTCGTGTATGTTCGCTAGAAATTTTGTTTTAGGAATATTTTTTGTGGGAGCGGTAGCAAATTTATGGTGGATGGTTCTTTTCTTTGGAAGCGTGTCACTAATATTACAAAGATCATATTTTGTTCTTATTACTGGAGTAGTTTTTGATTTATGGTTTGGCACTCCAGTACTTTTTGTTGGATTTTACACACTAATCTTTGTTGGAGTAACACTTGTGGTTGAGCAAATTAAGAAGAGGCTTTTTTGGAGGGTGTAATTTGATATACTAGATTTATGAAAATAAAGAAAATTGGACATTGTTGTTTAGTAATCGATATTCACGGGCTTAGAATTCTTACTGACCCTGGTGAGTTCACCGCTAAGTTACACTCAGATTTAGCGAATATTGATATTATTTTAATAACTCATGAGCATGGAGATCATATCCATGTTGATTCTTTAGAAGAGATAGTGGTTAATAATCCAGGGGCAGTAGTTGTTACGAATACCGCCACGGCTAAATTATTGGATGAAAAAGGGATGGCCTATAAAGTTTTGGAAGGGAGAGATTCAGAGGTATTTAATGACGTTAAGTTTGAAGCATATGATGCAAAGCATGAAGAAATTTTTGAAGATTTTGGGCAAGTGCAAAACACAGGATACTTTATTGCAGAAAAGCTATTTTACCCAGGTGATGCTTATTGTAATCCAGAAAAGGAAGTTGATATATTGGCATTACCAGTTGCGGGACCTTGGTGCAATATAAAAGACGCTGTTACTTATGCTTTGCAGGTATCTCCACGGGTCGCTTTTCCGGTTCATGATGGGATGCTTCAAGAGGATAAAATCGGAGGCTCGCATAAAGTTCCGGAGAATATTCTAGGGGCAAATAAAATTAAGTTTGTTCCAATGAAGGCTGGAGAAGAACACGATTTTAGTTAAGAGTATGAAAAACCTAGCTTACATAGATGGACAAAATTTATATATGGGAACCACGAGAAGTAATTCTCCTTGGGGTATTGATTTAAAACGTTTTCGTACTTACCTAGAGGAAAAGTACCTAGTTGATGTTGCATACTATTACCTTGGTTTTGTTCATGAAGAGTATCAAGAATTATACGAAGAGATTCAGTCAGCAGGGTTCATTTTAGTGTTTAGACAACATAGTTCTGTTATGCTGGGAAAAAAGAAAGGAAACGTCGACTCAGATATAATATTTTCGATAATGAAGCGAATGTACTCTAAGGAGGATTTCAACAGAGTTGTTCTTGTTTCTGGTGATGGTGATTATAAAATGATAGTAGACTTTTTAATTGAAGAAAATAGATTTGAGAAAGTTCTATTCCCTGATGCTGAAAAAGCATCCTCGCTGTATAAGAAAATAACAAGAAAATATTTTGCTGATTTGAGTAGCGATGGAATTAGAAAGAAAATAGAAAAGGGGGCCTTAGGTAATTAACCGTTTGGGCCCCTTTTCGTCGTGATGTTTATATTATATATACCTAGACCACTATGTCAACCGGTTGCCTCCTCTAATTTGTCCTATATTCTTAAGGAATGTTTAGAAGAAGAAAGTTTATCAAGCGACTAGATATCGATCCTGATGAAGTTCTTCTTGATGCTTTCAATCTTCCAGCTTTTGACACGGATCAATTTGAAGGACGAGTGGAGAAATCTATTCATGGAATTGTTCCAGGCGCTGTCGGATTACTCGTATTCTTAATCTTTGCAATTTTTCTAGGGCAAACTTGGAATCTCCAAATTAAAAGAGGAGAGGCTCTGGCCCTTCTTTCTCAAAAGAATAGACTAGACCATGAAATACTTTTTGCCGAACGCGGAGTCATCTACGACAGATATCAAAATGAATTAGCTTGGAATATTCCTAATGAAGATAGCGATATGTATTCTCTTAGACAGTATTTCTCAGCTAATGGAATAGGACACGTATTAGGTTTTGTAGGCTATCCTGAGAAAGATAGAGATGGTTTTTGGTGGAGAAGTGAATACGTTGGAAAGGCAGGGGTTGAGAATTCTTTAAATGAGATACTTTCAGGAGAAAACGGCGTGCGATTAATTGAAGTTGATGCCTTAAACAATGTGCAATCTGAAAATACTATACGCGCACCAATTGACGGAAGAAATGTGACCTTAACGATAGACACAAAAATGCAAGAGGCTCTTTTTGAATCCATTAAAAATGGTGCTAAAAGTGCGGGTTTCATTGGAGGAGCAGGAATTGTTATGGATGTTGAGACTGGAGAAATCTTAGCGTTAACTAGCTACCCCGAATATTCCTCGCAAATTATGAGTGATGGAATAGATGATGAGGCGATAGGAGGGTACTCTTCAGATTATAGAAACCCGTTTTTAAACAGAGTGGTTCTTGGAGAATATACTCCTGGGTCAATCGTTAAACCATACGTTGCAGCCGCAGCGCTAGCCGAAAAACTAGTAACTCCTGCAACCTCGTTTCTCTCAACTGGAGAAATACGTATTCCAAATCCATACTCCCCAGGAAATGATTCAGTCTTTCGTGACTGGAAGGAACATGGATGGGTAAATGTAAGGGAAGCTTTATCGGTTTCCTCTAACGTATATTTCTATACCGTAG
>Ga0114932_10005258_pt1 | contig 11583 bp, 26 predicted proteins | sample 2SBtaG_2_FD_87286 | JGI IMG/M metagenome (GOLD analysis project Ga0114932, IMG submission 87286) | Deep subsurface microbial communities from Kolumbo volcano to uncover new lineages of life (NeLLi) - 2SBTROV12_ACTIVE470 metaG | ecosystem: Environmental > Aquatic > Marine > Volcanic ... | reverse complement strand
CATTAACATGAAACAACAAAGCATTTTTGATGATGTAAGTCCACATAAATTGCACAGAAAAAATGATCCTGAAACAAGTAAGGAAGCTGCTCGTACTGCTCCTTTGTCTAAAAGGAGAGCTTTTGTTTTAAATTTAATTGAAGAAGCAGGGGCAAGGGGAGTAACTATTAGAGAAATGACTAAGCGTTTTCCTGAAATGCCTTCTAGTTCTATTACTTCTAGACCTAATGAACTAGAAAAATTAGGATTTATCTTTTACGCAGGAGACAAACGAGATGGCTCAAGAGTTATCAGACATATTGATTATAAAAAAGAAGTATAGTTATGTCGGAAACAACTGGTCAGAAACCCATTGAACAACTTGAATTTTTTCCTACATTACATAAGATTTATTCTGCTTATATTAGGCGTTGTACTAAATGTAATGAATTAAAAGATATAACTTCTTTTCCTTATAGAGAAGCTTCTCGTAAAGCAAGAAGAAAAGAATGTAGAGAATGCAACAATGAGTCAGTGACATTACTTAAAAAATTAAAGATTGAAAATCCTTTTCCAAATGTAAAAAATTATAAATGTCCTTGTTGTTTAAAAACTGAAAAAGAAATAAGAAGTACTGGAGGATGGCCTGATAGAACAATATGGGTTTTAGATCATAATCATACAACTAAAAAATTTAGAGGTTGGATTTGTAACAATTGCAACGTAGCCATTGGTCGCTTTGCAGACAGTGTTACTAGCTTACAAAAAGCCATAAAATATTTAAAGGAAAATAAAAATGAAAAATCTTAGCACACTAATCAAAGACATCTACGCAGCTTTGAATCCTTTAACCAAGGGAGAAGCCATAGCAATTACGGATGAACAGATTGATGAGTTCGGAGAGTCTATTAAAAATGCATTGAGGCAATGGGCTAGACCAGGAGAACGCAATCGTCAGTTTAATTTACGAATGTCGAATATAGGTAGACCAGCTAGGTTCTTGTGGTTTGATAGACGCAATACTTCTGCTAATAATAAAATGCTAGAAAGCACTATGATAAAGTTTTTATACGGACATTTACTAGAAGAAATACTAATCTTGTTTGCTAAATTATCAGGTCATGTAGTTAGTGATGAGCAAAAGCAAGTAGAAGTATCAGGTGTTCAAGGACACATAGACTGTAAAATTGATGGTGAGATTGTAGATATCAAGACTGCATCAAACTATGCTTACAAGAAGTTCAGTGAAGGTACACTACGAGATGATGATACTTTTGGGTACATTGCTCAACTGTCAGGCTATGAAGAAGCTGAAGGCACAACAGAAGGAGGTTTCTTGGTTATCAATAAAGAAACAGGACAGTTATGTTTGTACCAACCAGATGAACTTGACAAAGTTAACATACCTGCTAAAATTAATAACTTGCAAAAAGCTCTTGACTCAGAAGATAAACCCCCTCTTTGCTACCAACCAGTACCTGAAGGCAAAAAAGGAAATATGAAACTCCACAGGAACTGTACCTATTGTGCTTACAAGTTTGATTGTTTTAAAGATGCAAACAATGGACAAGGACTACGTGTATTTCAATACGCTAAAGGGCCGACATACTTAACTCGTGTTGCAGCTACACCCAATGTACTAGAGATTTCTCCATGAACAGAAAGAAAATAAAAAAAATTAGAAAGCAAGCTTTAGTTATTCTTAAAGAGTGGTTACTAACATTGCTCAATGAAGAAGATAAAGAAGAGTTAACAGATGATAAGTTGTTATCGTTGCTTCCCAAACAAACGCACATCACACATGGACGCACTACGTTTTTAAGTGCTTTCTCTTTTAAATGGACAGTAAAAAAACTAAAATATTTAACTGCCTTACAACCTAATCGTCCAATAGATACCTATACTTATGAAGAAGATATTAAACCACATGTTATTACAGTTAGATAATCAAGATAAAAATTTACCTCTAGGTATTTTTCTTATTATTTTAGGTAAAGCTTTATATGATCAAGAAGGAGATATCAATTCTGTTGATGATGACATCCTTGTACATTTACATAATCTTTTAGTCGATCAACTTGAAGCTCGACAAGGAACAAAACATTGAAAAGATTTCCAAGAAAAAAAAGACCAGTAGAAAAAGTAGATGTAGCAGGTTATGATTCTAATTGGGAATATGAATTACATATGGGGTTGCTTAAAGCCTGGACACATCACGAAGGTAAAGTACCTTACATTGTAGAACATGTTTATCATCCTGACTTTGTGTTAGAAGTTGATGGACACACTGTTTTACTAGAAGCTAAAGGACGGTTCTGGGACTATGCAGAATACAGTAAATACATTTGGATAAACAAAGTTCTACCAGATGATACAGAACTTGTATTCTTATTTGCTAACCCCTCTGCACCTATGCCACAGGCTAAACGTAGAAAAGATGGTACTAAACGTAGTCATGCAGAGTGGGCAGAGTCACATGGATTTAGATGGTTCTCTGAAGAAACATTACCAGACACATGGATAGACAAACGCTATCGCAACAGCAAAGAATTTAAAGAAGTATCTCAAAATAACTTAAAGGAAATAGAGTAATGAAATTTCATAATAAACTTGCACTAGGTATAGCCTTGATTGGTTTAGGCTTGTGGGTAACATCTATAGTGTTTCCTACACTATGAGTATTGATGAAGCAACACCAGAAGAATGGAATAGATTAGGGCGTGGGCCAGATAAACCAGAGGAGTGCTTGATGGCTGTACAAAAATCAAAGACTATTACTGGTAGCTTGTATCATCCTAGTGATAGTTTTTTAGATAACCAAATGTTTCCTAAAGAAGATTTAGTTGAACACCCTCCACACTATAATCAAGGAGGTGTAGAAGCAATAGACTATATCGAACAACAATTGTCTGAAGGTTTTAAATATTACTTAGTAGGTAACGTCTATAAATATCTCCATCGTTGGGAATACAAAGACGGCTTACAAGATTTAAAGAAAGCTCAATGGTATCTCAACAGAATGATTTCCGATATTGAGGATACAACATGACAAAATTATTTATTGTTTTATTAGTTATATGTTCAAACATGTCTTTTGCAGACACACAACAAAAAGAAATTAGTTGTTTAGCTCAAGCAATTTATTTTGAAGCTCGATCAGAACCAGCAGCAGGACAGTATGCTGTAGGCTTGGTAGCTCTTAACAGAGTTAAAAGTTCACAGTTTCCTAATACATTGTGTGGTGTAACACAACAAGCATGGCGAGATAACAAAGGACAACTTATTAAATACAAGTGTCAGTTTAGTTTTTACTGTGATGGAGAACCAGAACATGTGGCAGATTCAAAAGCCTGGATACTGGCTTGGACATTGGCTGAAGGATTAGTGCGACATACTCCATTTAGAGATATAACTGATGGAGCGTTATACTACCATGCGAATTATGTAAGTCCGTATTGGGCTGTAGCGCAAACACAAACCATACAAATACAGAAACATATTTTTTACAAGTAAGTAAGTTAGGTAATAGCTATGACAGATTATTACAATCGCAAAGATGAAAGGCGTAAGAAATTCAACAAGAAAAAGAAAGATACTTTCAAACATACCAACCACCATAAGGATAAAACAAAGAATGAAACCAAGCAAGACAGAAGGTAACTTAGCATCTTTTAAAATCTTTATTAATTCAAAAGGAATAGTAATGACAGAGTTCAGTATTGTTCCTTCCAAAGAAGCTAACAAAGTTTTTAAAGATGATGAGTTACTCTTAATTAAAAAACTATTGACTGAAGCAGAAATAAAATTAGGAAGACTGCACGAATACTTTGAAAATGAATTAAGTTCTTTTGTGCAACCTACTTAGCATAGTTCATTAACAGCTCATAGAAACCATAAACAATTCCAACGCATGTAGTTAGTCCAATCACTATAACAATACCATCTAGTATTGAACGTCTACGCCTTTTTTGTTTATAAACTAATCTTTCTCGTTTAGATCTTATATCTTTACGCATCTGTATCATTTCACGATACGTTTCAATTCCGTATACAACAACGATTAGATCTCGTATTTCCCTTTCTTGCTGTTCAATTTTTTTCTTTACGATGATTGCATTCAGAGCTTCTTGTTCTACTGATCCTTTGTCTAATAGTTTTCTAAATATAGGAGGCTTTTCAGATTCTCTTTGAGCCTCATTGATATCAGCTACATAACCATACCATCTACCTAGATGTTGAGCGACATCTTCAATCTCTCGTCCACGTTGCACAAGAGTCTGGACACCTTTAAAGGCAGTCGTAGCCATTGATAATAATGCAATCGGCTCCACACTATTTGCTCCTTTTTTTCTTTCGCTTAAATTCTTTTAAGCGTTTCTTTGGATTTGTAACAGATACAAAATATGAACCCACTCAGTTTGGACACACTGGTAAAGTTGTATTAATGCCACCTACTCCTATTACGCCTGACGTAGCATTGTTAACACAATTAACTCCAGCAATCCATACAGTATTAGAATTATTTATTTGTGTTAGTATCGCATCTAATTGAGAATCATAGTTAGGAATTGAAATGTTACCAATTGCATCAAGAATACCTTGAAAATTACTAGTATAATTAGGAAACTGTAGGTTGCCTAAAGCATCTAGTACAGCAGAATTATCTGTACTACCTGATACACTGTTAATACTTGCTAGTCCTAATCCTAATCCTAAATCAACAGACTGTTGCCCTGCTACATTAATAGCATCGTAAGATCCTAACCCTAGATTCAACATGTTGTCACTGTTACTACCTAACATGTTATAAAGAGCTGTAGTTTTCTGACCGTCTTGTTGAATCCTGGCTAAGTTAGATTGCATAGCATACCTAGCTGTACTTTTCTGAGCATCTGAACTAATCCACATGCTCCCAAGCGACCCGGCAACCGGGAGGACGGCCTTCGTCCACTCAAGAGCTACCGATTGTTGTGGTATAACCTGTGTATGAGGTGCTTGCATGAGGGCTAGAGCCATCACTGCTGACCCTGCTGCACTGTTATCACCTGACGCAGCTATTTGTGCCAAAGCTTCTGACTTAGCTTGTTGTGCTTGTGCTTGAGCAATTGCTACACTCTCTACAGCTTGATAGTATTCCATTCCAGCAGTCTGACAGCCTGTTAAGACTACAAAGCATAATGCTGTAAATAATTTTTTAATCATTTGTCTTGTCCTCTAGTATGTAAAATGTTTTAGGTATCTCAGAATACCTGTTAGTAGAATTACAGAAGCAGCACCATTAACAATTATAATAGCTCTGTCTTTCCAAAGAATACCTACCCATAACCAGCCAAGCATTCCTATAAAAGAAAGTCCAAGGTCTAATGCTGCATTAAACTGAGCAGATCGAATACACATGGCAACTAATAATAATATAGAAGATACCCATTTTATGTACCAATCAATTGTATACTTAGGAGTTGCAGACTTGTAAATTCTTTTAGAGTTTGCAATCTCTTCAGCAGTATACTTAGTGTCACTCTCCCCAGACTTTTGTTTTTTTACCGCCTTCATATTCTACTGCGTGTCCTTCATTTATTAGAGTTGAACATACGTCTACATTATCAACGTATGGTATCCCTAATATTCTTCCAAATTTTCCTTTGCCTAAACTTTTAAGTTTAAACGTGCCTTTTAAAATCTCTTCTAATCTTTCTTTTGCTAGTAGTCCTAACTTCTTTTCTATAGGTCTACGGCAACGGCTCTCAGGTGCATCAATGCCAGCTAGTCTAATAAACTGTTCAGAGAGTACAACATCAAACCCTAAATCAATATTACATACGATTGTATCTCCGTCCACTACACGAACTAACGTACAATTATATGTGTATGGTTCTACCATTTAACTTTATTAGCCCAATAAGCTGCTGACATTTTACCTTTACTAATATTCCTGCCATGCCTAGCTTTAAAACTTTTACGTTTGGCTTTCATTCGTGCTGATTCACCAGACTTAGGTTTACCTGCTGTCTTAGCTCCTTGCTCACCAAATCGAATTGTTTTAACTTTACTACCTTCTTTAGCTACAACCACATGAGACTTTTTAGGATGGTTAGGTGTACGCTTTGGTTTGTTATAGCCAGACACTCCTGCTCGTTTCAAACGAGAGTCTTTTGTTTTACCGCCCTTCTTGTAATCATCACGCATCATTTTGTTTTCCTATATCGCCTAGTTTTTTTAGCAATCTGTTTAGGTTGTTTAGAATGTTGTTTACCTTTCTTTGTATCTTCTCTTTTCTTACGTGTAGTTGCTGCGTATTCTTTAGAAGATAAAGACTTTATAGCTTTCTCTGGCAAGTATCTTTCTCCTGTCTTGGAAGATTTCTTACCAGACTTAGTACGCCACTTTTGTTTTGTCCAAGCCTTTAAAGACTTCTGTGATTTTTTAAGAGTCATTTCTTCTTATGAACCTTTTGAACTGCAAAGTTTGCTGAAAGGCTTGCACCTTTATGTGCTACAAACTTACCTGTATGTTTCATAACTTTGTATGACCCATCTTTTTGTTTCATCCAATGATAACCTTTAGGTGCTTTTACTTTCATTTGTAGCCTCCTCCAGCTTTTTTATATTGCTGTGCTAACATCTGTGCTTTACGTGCTGACCACTGACCTGGCTTACCACCTTTAGAGCCAGCCTTTATTTTATTGAACAGTCTTTTACGCATTGTAGGTTTAGTATAATTGCCAGCTTCATTAACCCTAGATTTTTTCTTTTTCTTTGCTGTCATTCTTGTTTCCCCTTGCCAAAAAATAAAAAGAAAACGGCAGTCATCGCCCCGGTACACACCGAAACCAGCCCTGCCTGTTCAATTGTTGGAGCTTCTAAAGTTGTAAACCAATGTATAACGTCCCAACAAGCAAGGGCCATCATCAATACTAATAGTCGTGGGACTATACGCCACTTGTCAAACTCTTCTGGACTCATTTTCGCATCTTCATAAGTTTGTCAGCACCTCTAATACCAAATGACGCACTGACCGCAATAAAAAGGAGGTAGGAATACCACTCAGGGAGGTTAGACAAAGCATCAAACGATGCATGAACTCTGTCTAATACAGAAGGATCATTAAAGGCAACTGCATAGCCTACCATAAAGATGGGCAGGGCTAACACAATTGTCCAGAATTCGTCTTTCCATGAAGCTCCTGATGCAGCAGCCATTTTAGCTTCCCAATCTGCATCATTCTGTATTACTTGCATTTGAGCTTGATGCTTGGCTTGTCCTTGCTCATGTTTATTTTTCATCCATGTTCCAGCAAGGTTTGCTACTGGCCCTACAATTGCACTAAATATATTCATATATAATTCCTTAAATCAAACTGTGAAGCTTTCTCCACAACCACACTTAGCAGAAACATTTGGGTTGCGAAATTCTAATCCAGTGTTTAAACCTTCTTTTACAAAATCTAATTCAGAACCATCTAAGTAAGTTAAACTTTTAGGATCAACAAACATCTTTACACCACTATCTTCAAAAACTAAATCCTCTGGTAAAACTTGATCTACAAACTCAAGAATATAACTTAAACCTGTACAACCTGAAGGTTTAACACCAACACGAATTCCTAATCCATGTCCACGTTCAGTTATTTGATCGTTAACATAATAGGCTGCTTTATTTGTTATATTTATTGCCATTAAGTTTATTCTCTTTGTTTTTGTTTAAAATCTTCTATTGCTGCTTTTATTGCGTTTTCTGCTAAAACTGAACAATGTATTTTTACTGGTGGTAAAGAAAGTTCCGTTGCGATGTCTGTATTTTTAATTTTGATTGCGTCATCCAAAGACCTCCTTTTAACCCATTCTGTGAGAAGACTAGAACTAGCAATAGCAGAACCACACCCATATGTTTTAAACTTTGCATCTTCAATAATTCCATCGTCATCTATTTGTATCTGTAGTTGCATTACATCGCCACAAGCAGGTGCGCCAACCATTCCTGTTCCAACCTTCTTGCTGTTTTTATCTAAGCGTCCTACATTTCTAGGATTGTTGTAATGATCCATTACTTTATCGCTATATGCCATATTAATCCCTAAAGGTTGTTGTTTGTGAAACTAACACAGGTTTGCAATATCCAGTTACTTTAGCTTCGTTATCTTCTATTCTATCTGCAAAATATCGACACCTATTTATATCTCTAAAATGCATACCTTTAGTATTTATTTCTTCTCCTTCTATAATTACTATTAGAAAAAATGCCATTATTCTCATTTATATACCAACAAAGCTAATAAATAAATAACTACTGCTAATTCAATTGCTAATATTGTATGATATACTGTCCAGATTATTGGATATTGTTTTGCATCTTTTAACTTCATCGTGAAAAATTCATAAACAATTCATAAAAACCATAACAAATTCCTAACGCTATTCCAATTCCTATTATAATAACTATACTATCTAAATACATTCTTCTACGTCTTTTTTGTTTATATACTAATCTTTCTCTTTTAGCTTTAATATCTTTACGCATCTGTATCATTTCACGATACGTATCAATTCCATATACAACTACAATTAAATCTCTAATATCTTTTTCTTGTTGTTCTATTTTCTTTTTAACAATAATAGCGTTTAAAGCCTCCTGTTCTACTGATCCATTATCTAAAATTTTTCTAAATAGTGGAGGATTTTCACTGGCTTTTTGCGCTTCTTTTATATCTGCTGCAAAGCCGTACCACCTTCCTAAATGCTGTGCTACATCTTCTATTTCCCTACCAGCCTGTACAAGTTTTTGTACACCTTTAAAGGCGGTGGTAGCCATTGACAATAGAGCAATAGGCTCCATTTATTTCCCCATATATAAAATAAAAGATATAATAGCTGTTAGTAAAATCCATCCAAATCTTTCACTATTCTTTATAAAATTTCCTTGTAAACTTACAGATTCTTTTAGTTCTTCTAAATCGTCTTCTTGTTCATCAGCACGAAATTCTAATCTATCTATGCGACTAGTGGATGACTTTAGACGTTCTTCAATACGTGCACCCATAATGGCTACATCATCTAGCTTCTTTTCAATTCTATCCAATCTTGTGTCATCCATATCCATACGTTATTATTGTGGGCAAACAGGTAAGTCTGATCCAATACCGCCTACACCAATTACACCAGAAGACGTATTATTTACACAATTAACACCAGCAACCCAAACAGTATTAGAATTAGTTACTTGTGTTAGTATTGCATCTAATTGAGAATCATAGTTAGGAATTGAAATACCGCCAATTGCATCAAGAATACTTTGAAAATTACTAGTGTAATTAGGAAACTGTAGATTGCTCAAAGCATCTAGTACAGCCGAATTATCTCCACTACCTCCCGAATCAACAGTGTTGATACTTGCTAGTCCTAATCCAAGTCCTAAATCAATTGATTGTTGTCCTGCTACGTTAATTGCGTCATAAGATCCTAAACCAAGGTTAAGCATGTTATCGTTGTTAGATCCTAACATGTCGTACAAGGCCGTAGTCTTATTACCTTCCTGTTCTATTCTAGCTAAGTTAGATGTCATCGCATGTCTAGCAGTTGTCTTTTGTGCATCAGAACTTATCCACATAGCCCCAAGACTACCTACAACTGGTAGAACTGCTTTAGACCATTCAAGTGCTGCTGACTGCTGTGGGATTACCTGCATGTTTGGAGACTGCATAAGTGCTAAAGCCATTACTGCTGAACCTGCTGCACTATTATCACCACTTGCTGCAATCTTAGATAGTGCTTCAGACTTAGCCTGTTGTGCTTGTGACTGAGCGATTGCTATCTTTTCTACTGCTTGGTAGTATTCCATACCAGCGGTTTGACAACCTACTAAAAATATTGATAATACTAACGCTAGAATCTTCATAATTTTAATCCTCTTTAGGCCAATCTTGTCCTGCCATGACTGTTGCTAATGCGTCTACATTAGCTGCATCGGCTATTGCTGTTTCAAGTCTTGCACATTCTGTTATTACTGCTGCACGATATGTAGCTGTTGCGCTTGGTATAGCTACGTCACGCTCGTATTTTCTGATAACCATCCAATCTGTTGGTGCTAATAGTTTGTTTGCTGTGTCTTTGACTTGAGCAGTCATAGGTGTTTTTAAACCTTGGTTAATTAATTTTTCACTAGTATCAACCATTTTGTTTTGATCTGCATCCCAGACTTGGACATATACTTGATTGCCGTCTTTATCTTTAGCATCTTCATCAGTTAGACGTTTAGCTGTGTTTGTATATTTCTGGGTCGGCACACCATCAATTAATTCTATATCACTTTGCGTCACGTAATAATACATTTGATCTTTACGCTCACCATTTACTATATCTGTAACACCTTCAGCAGTTTTAAACTCTGAATTAGCTACGCCACCTGCAAAAGAAGTGTTTGGAAATAATTGTTTTATTGTTCCTGTTGCGGTTATCGAACCGTCTTTTACTATTGCATACATGTATTACCTCGCGTTTGCATACTTAAATGGGAATTCGGCAAAAGCCATATAGAAATAAGTGTTGGCTGAATTGATGCCGCCATTTGTTGCTCTGATTTTAAAACCATTTGATAAAAAATCTACACCACCACTACCGCCTATACTGCTTTCACCAGCAGTTAAATTTGCGTAAAGAACTTCAGTAGTTAAATTAAGTGAATCTCTTGTGCTATCTAACATCCACCAAGATTCACCCGCCCCATCAACATACTTAAACATTATCCAAGATGGGGTAAATCCGGTATTTATGAACGGCCCATTTACATTTCCGTTTGCTTCATACACGCCAAATTTACTAAAACCTTCTACTTCTGCAAAACAATAAGCAATAAAGTCATCACCGCTTCTGTTAGTATTAGTATCTGTTCCTATACTAAATACAGAACTTGTTGGAGAAGTGTCATTCCACGTTGTATTGTCATCTGTTGACGCTATTGTTGCGTTTAAAGCTAAATAATCTGTATTATCCCCTCTGGAAAAAACTCTCCAGTTATCATCTGTATCTCTATTTTTTAGTATTATTAATGAAGGAGCTACACCAAGCCCATGACCAACTGTTGCATTACTGCCTGTGCCTTGATAATTAGAAATACTAAACCCTGCTGTTGTATTTACACTGGTTGCTGTAGTGTTTATTGATCCATCTGTATTTGCACTTCCAGAACCATTAGCCTTCCAGTTCCAAGCTACATAAGTTATAGTGTTTTTATTTGTAATTGGAGAAGACGCATTGTATCCCACCGTAAAACCATCTGAATCAAAAGATACCATTGTATCTGATAGGGTTTCTTCAACGTAATTAGAATTTGGATAAATGGATTTATTTGCACCACGAACCGCATCACCAAAGAAAGGCCAAGCAGTTTCGCCTCTAGCTTTAATCCATGTAAGATCAGGTCTGAACCCTAAACCTGTAATACCTCTGTCATCTGCTCCATTACCTGTCCAAAGCACAGTATTAAAATGCTCTGTAGATTTTTTAATTGTTGGGATAGCCAAGTTAGATGTAGACGGAGCCAAAAATCCAGACGGTACAGAATTTACAAAATTTCCAATACCATTACCATCCGTATTACCACCAGCCGTTTT
>Ga0114932_10005256_pt1 | contig 11584 bp, 13 predicted proteins | sample 2SBtaG_2_FD_87286 | JGI IMG/M metagenome (GOLD analysis project Ga0114932, IMG submission 87286) | Deep subsurface microbial communities from Kolumbo volcano to uncover new lineages of life (NeLLi) - 2SBTROV12_ACTIVE470 metaG | ecosystem: Environmental > Aquatic > Marine > Volcanic ... | reverse complement strand
TTTTCTATTACTTTATTGCGTATTAATTGCTCGTATCTTAAATGTGCTGCTCCACCTGGTGTTATCTTATGTAATACTCCAGGGCCATCTACGTATCCTTGCATTAATTCTTCATACACAGATATTGTAGCAGCTGTTCTCTCTTCAGAGGTTTTAGCTCCTCTTAACTGCCTATTTCTTATTATTTTTACTTTATCAGACATGCTGATCTCCTTAAGGTTGTGTAGGGCATCACGGAAGAGGTATTGTGATCCGAGGTATGTATGATATGATACCCTACAGTTTTAATTAATTGTAAATATGAATCGCTATTGCTCCAACAACTAAATGATACATTGCTAGAACTGATAGTATTATTAGCCAACGTAGACCTATTTCTATGTAGTCTTTCTTGGCATGAGTTTTACGCTTCATAATTTGCTCCCTATTCTATTAACATTAGTTAATGATGATAATTAATAGTAGCTGATAATACTCCGTTCATATCACAGCAAGATATGATTCTCTGCCACGTGATTATCCTGTTATCAGTCGCAGTGGTTATTGAAAGTGCTTAATTTTAAGCTACCTTCCACTGATACAGTTGCTACTATTAATTAATAATTGTCAGATGTGTACTAATGTATACGTACATAATATACGCATCCCTTATAATACACACAATAAAAAAAGATATACAATGTGTATATCTTTTCGCAAGCTAGAAGCTAATCACGTCTCTGACGATGATAGGCTTGTAGAATGCCTGCAGACTAGCTGGTAGCCCCTCTTCGAGGTTTTCCTCGAATGGAGTGGGCTCACCTGATAGGCGGTAGTCACAGCTATCCTCTACAAGTAGAGGTTGATTCTTCTTCTTTGAAGATGAAGCAATCTTAGCTACTTTATCTGCTGTTAATACAGCTGGAAAGTTGCGGTCAACTTGTTGAGTGATAGCTTTGAGGTTAGTCGTGTAGATAACTTTGTTATCTTTATCACGGCTGACTTCAAAGTCGATAGTCTTACCCGTTTTAGGGTGGGCTACGACTGTGCCGCTTGCAGTGTTACTGAACTTAGCTTCAGTGACTGTCTGAGATGATTGTTCCATATTGGACTCCTATATGTGTACATCATTGAAGATATGCATAACTATGTAATAGATATATGCATACTGCAAGAACTTCTCGCAGAAGTTAGAGGGGGGAGTTGACTTGCTCAACACAACGAGAAATTCAACATGGGAGGCACCCCACCCAGTGAATTTTGAAGGGGTGTAGCAACCTGTATATCACGTAATCCCAATCTAAAATAAAATTCTGGTAAATAGGTAGGGTAGGATTCCTTACTTCTTTCCAAAAAAATTTTTAGAAAAAAATTCTAGAAAACGCCAAGTGTTGATATACACAGACTTACCATGAGTAGTACACGTAAAGGTTGATTATTGATTTATAGTATTATTTGTATATAAATTATAAGCGTATTTTTTAATGTAAAACTTACGATAAGCTTTCGGTTAAAATTCTTGAATAATTCATACATAAACAGCTATATTAAAGATAATGGAAAACTTGATTATCAGAAGTTATATACAGAAATGTCTGAAATAACAGGATTTTTAAAAGAAAAAAAGCAAAAGCAACACTATGACAACGTAGTAGAGTTGTACAATACTTGGAAAAAGGAAAAGAAAGAACAAGGAGTATGGTAGAGGCACCTATCCAGAAAACTTTCTTTTTTGATTGGCACACAAATAACACACAAGACACGAAAGTAAAAAGATATGATGGAAACATACGCAGAATACGGAGCTATTGGAGTCATAGTATCCCTGTTCATTATGATGATAGTCAATCTAATGAAGAGTCAAAAAACTCAAAATGAAGATTTAGATAATATTAGAGTTCATATTGGTAAAATTGAATCAACAATAGAAAATGTTGAGGGTATAGTATTAAAAATGTTAGATAGATGGAATAAATCAGATGATACTGGATTGCGTCACAGAGAAGACGTTATACGAGAATTAAATGATGTTACTGATGATCTAGCATATATAAAAGGTAGGATTAACGGAAAGGCAAATTAATGCCGCATCCGAATCATTGTATTAATTGTGACAGACCTGCTACTGTAGTAGATAATGGTGTTTACTATTGTTCAGCTTGTGCTCTTATAGAAGCCGATAAACAAAAGGAAAATAAAAATGGTAAGTTTAAAACAAATGAAGAGTCTTATTAGAGATGTTTGTAGTAAAATGGGTGATAAGTACGCTTCTGAAGATGCTATTAACTTAGTTCTTGCAACGGGTATAGTAGAAAGCCGTTATGAATATATACGTCAAATGGGAGACGGGCCAGCTAGGTCGTTTTTTCAAGTAGAAGCCGCTACCGCTGTAGACAATCTTGTCCATTATCTTAAACATCGTACTAAATTAATGGCTAAATGTGCAGAAGCTAGTCTAGTTGATATAAAGCATTGGCAAAATTTTGACGAAAAGAAGTGGGAAGAGATACTAGAAAAGAATATTGCAGCAGGAATTGTACATTGTAGGTTAAAATACTGGAGAGTACCAAAGAGAATGCCCAATACCGTAGAAGGTCTGGCTGATTATTGGAAAAAATACTACAATACAGAGTTAGGTGCAGGTGATCCTGAGCATTTTGTAGAAGTTTACAATAAATATTTAAAATAAGGAGTTAATTATGCCAATGGGTAAAGGAACTTATGGTTCTCAGGTTGGGAGACCTAAAAAAACAAAAACTAAAGCCAAAGGTAGAAAGATTAGTTGGATGTTTGGTGGAGCAAGGTATTATGGAAATGTTATTAGAGAAACTGCAGAAAAAATATTTGCAAGAACTCATAACGGCAAAGTAAAAGTAATAAATAAGAAGGGCAAGAAGTAATGGCAAAAGCAAAAAAGGCGACTAAAAAGGTCGTAGTTAAAACTACAAAAAAGATAAAGGTAGAAGCTCCTAAGGTTGTGCGTGGTTCGTACACCAAGAGAGGTAAGTAACCTTATCTGTGAGATACGAATTAGTATCTGGAAAAGAATACCCAGTTTATTCACGAGAAGAAGCGGATGAACTGGGTTTGTCGTATAAACACCCTTTTGAAGTTTCTGAGGGAGAGTATGGCATCTCCTCTGATGGAGAAGTGGCCATATGTCTAAAACGTTCGGAAACTAAAAATGGTTATTTAAATATTAAATACCCTTGGGGCCCGTCATTTATAAAATCTATTAATAGTACAATAAACTCAGAAGGCAGAATTAACAATTATACTATTAGTGGTAAAAATAATCGTGGTAAGCACACAAAAAGTAAACATGAATACCAAAAATTAGCACATCTTATGGCACAACCTGGAATGAAAAAGAATGCTGCTATACAAATGGTATTTGGTTCTATACCTAAAAACAAAGAATACTCAATTAAAAAGACAATGAGAACGGAGGTCTTTAAAAAAATGACTAAAGATGAATTAGATAATATAGTAGAACAATTTCCAATAGGTAAGATGGATACAGCTAAAGCATTAGCTGCTGTATTAGATAAGGTTATGGATTGGGATGGAGAGCAGATGGGTAAGTCTGGTGATCCTAAGGTAGCTATGACAGTTTTAGATAAGTTAATGGATATGAATGAAATGAAAGGTAGGGGTAAAGTTGTTACTACCCATCAGATAGAAGCATCTACTGTTGAGAATACCTTGGCAGACATTCAAGAGAAAAAGAAAATGTTTAAAGCAACACAAACGGAGGTAACAGATGGGTTACAACAGACAGAAGTCAAAACAGAACAGCAAGAAGTACAAGAAGAAGAAAAATAATGGAAAGTCTACTAACAGCGGAACAGCAAAGTATTCAAAACGAAAGTGATTACGAAGTCTCTTATGCTCTCCAGCAGGAAAAAGCTGGGTTCGAGCGTGACATGGGCTGGTTTGGTAAATACTGCTTTCCAAAAGCGTTAGCCAAAGATACGCCCCCGTTTCACAGAGATATATACAAATCATTAAAAGATGACGACACAAAGCGTGTTCTTATAGCTGCACCTCGTGGTACAGCAAAGAGTACGGTATGCTCGCTTATCTATCCGTTGTACAAGATAGGGCATAAGAAACCAGATGATGATTTGTTTATAGTTATTGTATCCGAGTCTCAAGCTCAATCAATAAACTTTTTATCTCGTATCAAATACCATTTAGAACATAGTGATAACTTTAGGTCTATATATGGGGATTTTAGTTCTGCTACTGCAAAAAGATGGACAGGCACTGATATCATATTAAAGAATGGTACTCGTATTGTTGCAGTTGGTACTGGACAAAGAGTGCGTGGTTTTATTGAGGGTGATACTAGACCTAATGTTATTATAGTAGACGACTTTGAATCTGAATTAAATGCACTTACCCCCGAGGCTAGAACTAAAAATCGTAAATGGATGACAGAAGCTGTTATACCATCTCTTTCAGACGAGGGTAGAATAATAATGATTGGTACTGTTATATCTGAAGATTGTTTTCTTTATTGGGCTAAAGACAGTCCTGCTTGGAAAACATTGTGGTATAGTATCTGGGATGATGATGAAAACAGTATATGGCCACAAAGATTCCCTAAAGATAGAATAATGCAGATAAAAAGTGAGTTTGAGAGCGTGGGTAATATAAATGGATTCTATCAAGAGTACATGAATATTGCTCAATCTCCAGATGATGCACCATTTAAACCAGATTATATACAATTACATCATTATGACTTTGAAAAAATTAATGGACAACCATGTTTAACTAGAGAGATAGCAGATGAAAAGAAAATTATACCAGTCGAACTCTATACTGGGGTTGATCCTGCATCTAGTCTTAGTGCCCGTGCTGACTATTTTGTTATTGCTACCATTGGTATTGATGCTGACAATAACAAGTATATTGTTGACATTTATAGAAAAAGACTCGACCCTGCAAGACAACCTGAAAAGATCATTGAGATATTTGAAAAATATCGTCCGAAAAGAATGAAAATAGAAACAGTTGCATATCAAGAGGCATTGCGTAGTGCAACTAGAGCTTTAATGCTTGAAAAGAATTTATATATACCTGGATTAGAAAAAGGTGTAAAACCACGGAACCGAAAGAGTGAAAGACTACTATCATTAGTACCAGTCTTTGCTAAAGGACAATTTTTCTTTAGAACTCAAGACCTTACAGCACAGCAAGAGTTCTTATCTTACCCAAGAGGTAAGAATGATGATGTAATGGATGCTGTATGGACTGCATTGGAAGGTGCTAAACCTTGTAGGGTTAAAAAAGATGATTTTGACCCTAAAGAAGAACTTGAAATAAAAAGCAATAAACTACTTGACTGGTTAACCTTATAGATATTAATTTTAAATGATGGCTTACTCTTCGAAATCAAAGAAAACAGGCAAAAAATTAGTTGATGAAACTAAAGATTTGTTTAAAACCTATTCACAAAAACGTGAAACTTGGGCAAATCATGCTCAGGAAGATAAAGAATTTAGACTTGGTAAGCAGTGGACATCAGACCAAAAACGGATACTAGAAGAAAGAGGTCAAGCTCCACTAGTAGTCAATCGTATACATCCAGCAGTAGAAGCAGCAAAAGCACTTATAACTGCAAACAAACCTCAATTTAGAGTTTCCCCTAGAGAAGACAGTGACAATCAAGTAGCTCAAGCTATGAATGGATTGTTAGAATATGTTTGGCAAATATCAGAAGGTAATACAATGATGAGAAGAGTTGTTGATGATTACTATGTAACTGGTATGGGAGCAGCTTTAGTTTATGTAGACCCAATGATGGATATGGGTAAGGGTGAGGTTTGCATTCATGATGTAGACCCACTTGATATATATATTGATCCTAACTCAAGACATCCTTTTGCAGATGACGCAGAAAATATTATTATATCAAGACTTTATACCAAAGACCAAGCAAAAGCTCTATACCCTATGTATGAAAAAGCTATTAAAAACGCATCTACAGAAAGTCATCAAACAGATAGACCTAATACTGGTCGTGAAGATGATGGTGAGATAAGTTTTCCAGAAGAACCTGGCACTCAAACTATATCAAACTTTGGTGATAGCGATGAATATATAAGAGGGTATGAAAGATACTATCCATTAATGATTGATTATTATAGAGTATTTGAATCGTTTAGTGGAGATGAAGACTTACTAGATGAAAAAGAGTATGCACAATATTTAGAGCAACCAGCTTGGGTAGTAAATGGAAACATTATTACAGAAGCTGAGCAAGCTAAGTTGTTAATTCAACAACTTAAACAGCAGTATGAGCAGCAGTTAGCTCAGGGCAGACAAGAAGGTAATTTAGAATTACCAGAAGAACCTCAAATAGAACAAATTACTTTTAAAGATTTATTAGATAACGAAATGATAGATGTTGTTGTAGTCCCAACAAAAAGAATTAAACAATGTGTAATTATGGGCGATAAGCATCTTTATTCTCGTATCCTCCCTATAGACAAGTACCCTATTGTATTCTTTATGAATCAGCATACCAGAACACCCTATCCTATGTCAGATGTTCGTATGGTTAAAGGTATGCAGGAGTACATTAATAAAACGAGAAGTCTTATTATCGCCCATGCTACTACTAGTACAAATACAAAGATTTTAATACCATCAGGTTCGGTAGATATGAGGGAGTTTGAGCAGAAATGGGCCCAGCCTGGAGTAGCCATCGAGGTTGATTTTGATCAAGGGCAGCCAACACCAGTTCAGCCAACTCCCCTACCGAATGAGTTGTACTCAAATGAACAAACAGCTAAAAATGATATTGACCATCAGTTAGGTCTTTACGAAATGACAATGGGTAATTCTGCTGTAGCCCCACATACATACAAAGCTACAGTAAGTCTTGACGAATTTGGTCAGCGTAAGATGAAAAGTAAACTTGCTGACATTGAAGCTGGTCTTAACAGACTTGGTATGATAGCTATTCCAATGATGCAACAACTTTACACAACTCAAAAAGTATTTAGGTTATTACAACCCAATAATAGTTTAAATGATTACGTTGTTAATAAAAGATTATATGATGATAAGACCCAAGAGATAAAAGTTGTTAATGATATTACTGTTGGTAAATACGATGTAGTAGTCGTTACTGGTTCTACCTTACCTACAAATAGAATGGCACAACTTGAAATGTATATGGATGCTTACGAAAAAGGTATTATTGATAAACAAGAAGTATTGAAGAAAACAGAAGTATTCGATATGGAAGGTGTAATGCAGAGAACAGATTTAATACAACAGTTGCAAGGTCAAATACAACAAGCAACTGAAACTATAAAAGCAATGCAAGGAGACTTGCAAACAAGAGAGCGTGAAATATATCACGCTAAAATGAAAGCCGAAATCGAAAAAACAAAGTCTAGTTTAAAGGGAACTGAAAATCGGGCTAAAATGTCTGGCACTCTCTTTGAGAAACGCCTAGATGACGCTTTAGGGCAAGTAAAACAAGAGGTCGCTGAGACCTCAAAGCAAGGTTCACCTTCTTCAAGCCCTAAGAAGAAGCAATCTTAAGAATAGGATAAATAATGGCAGAAGAACAAGTATTGGATACCCCTCAAGTAGATGCTCCAGCAGTGGAAGAACCACGCTCGGTAGATTTACAAGAAGAGGGCTCTATAGTTGATGACGTCATATTTGGTGGTGCAGAAGGTGCTGTAACAGAAGCCTTTGATAGGGAAGAACAGGATATTGCAAATCCTGAGGAACCTTATGAAGAACCGTCTGTTGAAGTTGCCAGTGAAAATGATGAAGTACGATATCAATATTGGCAGTCTCAAGCTGATAAGTTGAAAAATGAGAAAGAACAGTTGCAGCAACAGTTTAATACTTTAGCCGCACAACAACCTCAAGCTCAACCCCAGCCTGAACAACAAGAAGAAGTCGTAGAAGAAGCATTTCCAGACCCACCTGAGAAGCCACAAAAACCATATAACTTTTCAATGGATGAAGCAATGACTGACCCATCTTCTGAAAGTGCTAGATTTGTTCAAAATGAGCAAACTTGGCGTGATGAAATGGACGATTATAAAAATATGCAGTTTGAATACCAAATGGCGGTTTTACAGGACGAACGTGATAAGATGCAGAATGAACGTCAAGCTGATATTCAACGTCGTGAGTCAGAGGCTCAGCAAGCAGAACAAGTTAACAATGTCAAAAACCATGTAATGAATCAATTTAAAGTTGATGCAACCACTGCTGAAGATTTTGTTAGAGTTATGTCTGATCCTGAATCTATTAACATTGATAATCTTTGGAAGTTATATTCTGTAGATAAAGGACTTAGTACTCCTACTCAACCTGCAATTCCTTCAAGGGAATTTCAACAAGTAAAAAGAGCACAACAAGTACCTCCTTCTATGGGTGTGATGCCATCTCAAAATAGACAAAACGAGGGCAAGCTTGAAGACCGTATCATGGATAGCATGATAGGGGACTTTGATAAGCAAAACCCTTTTAACTAATTAAACGGAAACTAAACGGAGTAAATTATGGCAAACGTATTTAGTACCACTAGTGGTGCTGGAATGAATAGCTCCTCAGTTGATCATTCAAGACGAATGTTTAACTTTGGTGATAGAGTTGCTGAACTCGCTCCTAAACAGTCTCCATTCTTCACATATTTGTCTAAAGTAGCGAAGAAGCCTACAGACGATCCTGTTTTTAAGTTTTTAGAACAGCGTCATCAGTGGCAACGAAGAAACTTTAAGGTAAAAACAGCTAAAGTAACTGCTGCTTATTCAAGCGGTTGGAACGTAACTGACCTTATAGTTGACTGTCTTTATGATGAATATGGTAGAGTTGTAACAACCGCTACACAGCCTAAGTTCTTATTGAACAATCAGATTGTGGCAATCGGTTGTGAGTATGATGAAGATGGTAGTGATGGTAGTGATGTCGCAGCAACAGCTTATTATAAAATAAGTGCTGATCCAGATATTGCAACTAGCACTGCTCATACGCAGATTACAGCAACATTTATCAAAGCAATGTACGTACCTACTGGTTCTAACTCTGGGCTTATAGCTCCAGCAAATGGTAGTAAGTTACGTATTGATGCTGCGAAATTAGGTCAAGTTGTTGGTTCAGCTTTTGCTGAAGGTTCAGTTGATCCTGAAGGATGGAAAGACGAGTTTTACGATAGAGAAGGCTATACGCAGATTTTTAAAACTGCTATATCTCTCTTTAGTGGGACTTCATTAGCAACACGCTATCGTGGTGTGTCTAATGAGTATAAGCGAGTATGGCAAGAAAAACTAATGGAACACAAAATGGACTTAGAACATGCAATGTTGTTTGGTATTGGATCAGATGATTCAACAGCATCAGGGCCTGTTAGACGTTCATGGGGTATTGTACCTTACACAGAAGCTTATGGTAAAATTAAGAACTTTACTTATGCTTCTTCTTCTTATGACGACTTTATTGACGCTATGGAAGATGTGTTCTCACCTGAATCAGGAAATAGCGGTAACAAGCTAGTTCTTGCTTCTCGTAAGGTTCTATCTTACTTTAACAAGCTTGGCGGAAGTTCTTTCTTAGGAAACACAATGGCACTTGGACACACTGCTACAAGTAACGGTGGTTCAAATGGTTATGGCATGGACATACAGAACATTAAAGGTTCTTTTGGACATAATGTAACTAAAGTAAATACTCTTTATGGGGATTTACATCTTGTCGAACAGCCTCTATTTAGAGGTATGTGGGAAGACTATGCTGTCATGGTTGACCTTAAGAATGTGGCTTATCGTCCGTTAGCAGCTAATGGTGTATCTCGTGATACACAGATTATCACTAACGTGCAGAATAACAACGTTGATGGACGGAAAGATATCGTCATGACCGAAGCTGGTCTTGAGATTTCACTTCCTGAAACTCATACCTTGTTAAAGTTCGCATAATTCAGTAATTTGAGGGGGGCGTTTTAGCCCCCCTTACTGGAGAGTAATATGAAAATAGTAACTAGTAATACCATTGGTGGCCCCTGGAAGTCTGGAAAAGAAGAAGTCAACAATAATAGCAGACGACAACAAAACACCAATACTAAAAAAACTAAAAAGAGTAAAAAATGAATGCAGCCGTAGCAAAAGTTTTAGTATCAGCAATGAAGAACAATAGAATGTCAGTAATAAAATACTATGCATCTAAGATGGGTATGTCTCGTGGTAAGCTATTATCAACTGCTAAAAAAGTAGATAGAGCTACTCCTAAAGCTAAAAAAATGAGTAAACGTGAAAGAATGGCAAGAACGAGGTTAGGTCAGGAAGTATAATGGCTTTTGCAGACGAAGTAGGATATTACGCTGGTAGCACAACTAACAAGAACACTCATATATCAAAGTTCTTGGCTAACGGTGTACAATGGGTTATTAATCAAGTAGAAAAGACTAACCCAGATATGTTACCTTTGTTTGCTTCTGTGCAAACATTAACTAATGTAGCACCTCAATTAGTTTTATCAACTAACTCTAAAATTTTAGATGTAGTTAGAAATAGTGCTGATAGTAATGGAGAGCTGTTAAAATGCAGCCCTATAAATGCAGCTTTTAGAAGCAATGCTACTAACACAGATAGTATATATTATGCTAGTGTTAATTCTCCAGTCTATTACATAGAAAATGCAATTTTATCTATATTGCCTGAGCCTACAGCAAATCAAAACGCTAAGATAAGTATCGTATTACCTGATACGTCAGTAGCTCATAGTGATAGTGCTATAGATAATTTTCCTTCTGAAATGTATCATGCAGTAGTCTTGTATGCAGCTGGTCAATTAATTCATAATAAAATGACAGATGTAAACGCTAAGCTTCCAACTGATCTAGATGCAGATACAACTCCTTTTAACGCTATTACTGATATAGCTGGGAGTATTTCTTTAATAAGTTTACCAACTTTTGCTAATGCAAGTAAAAGTTTGCCAAGCACTATAGCAATAGCTTCTAGTTTACCTACTGATTACGCAATAACTACAAATTTACCTACTTTAAGTATTAGTAGTGGCCACAATGCTGAGTATTTAGATGCGTTAGCTTCTGCAAAAGCACTTATAGATGTTGACATGACAGACGATGACGGAGGGGTTGCACAGTCAGCTGCTTATTGGTTAGCTGACGAAGATGAAGAAATGACTCAAGCTACTTTAAATACTGCAGCACAAGAATTACAAAGAGCTTCTAGTTATCTTGCAAAATTTCAAGCAGATATTAATAAAGAAGTTCAGCAGTTTACTGTTGATATGCAGAAATATCAAGCTGAAATATCCGAAGAACAGGCTAAGGCAAATTTAGCTGCAGCAAAAGTACAATCAGAGTTAGGTGTTGACTCTACAATAGCTTCTACAGATGTAGCGATTTATCAAGCAGAGCTACAACGAGAACAAACTAGATTTAATGCAGAGATAACAAAGTATCAAGCTGATGTTCAAGGAAAAATGGAATCTTTGAATTACGAATTACAAGAATGGAACGCTAATCTTCAAAAAAAGATTAGTCTTTATACAACCGTCATTGGTAAATTAACCACAGATTACCAGTGGCTACAAGGAC
>Ga0114932_10005253_pt1 | contig 11587 bp, 8 predicted proteins | sample 2SBtaG_2_FD_87286 | JGI IMG/M metagenome (GOLD analysis project Ga0114932, IMG submission 87286) | Deep subsurface microbial communities from Kolumbo volcano to uncover new lineages of life (NeLLi) - 2SBTROV12_ACTIVE470 metaG | ecosystem: Environmental > Aquatic > Marine > Volcanic ... | reverse complement strand
GGTTGAAGCAGCCGGCCGCGCAGCCGTCGCCGTACAGGCCCTCGCGGAACCGCTGCACCTCGGGAGAGCGCCACAGCTCGCGGAGGGGCGTGTCGAAGACGTTCCCCACCCTGAGGCCGTCGCCGCCCCACACGCAGCAGGGGAGCAGGTCGCCTTCGTAGGTGACGCCGAACTGGTCGACGAGGCCGAGGCAGCGCACCGCGCCCAGCTCGCCGCGGTGGTAGTCCAGGCCGCGTTCGTAGTAGTGACGGCGCGCGGCGACGTCGGCCTCGCGCTCGGCCACGTAGGCGACCGCCTCCCGGTAGACGGCCAGGTCCTCGGGAGCGGTGAGGTACAGGTCCTCCGCGTCGTTGACCGGCCAGAAGTCGAAGCCCGCGCCGAGCGACCGAGCCAGCTCGTAGACCTGGGTCAGCTCCCGCACGTTGTGCCGCGTGACGGTGAAGTACACCGAGAGGCCGATGCCGCCGCGCTCCCCCAGGCGGCGGAGTCCGCGCTCGGTGCGTGTGAAGCACCCCTGGATCCCCCGCAGCGCCTCGTGGGTGGCCTTCAGACCGTCGATCGAGATGGAGAGGGAGTCGACGCCCGAGGTGGTGAGCTCCTCCCAGCGCTTCTCGATCAGGGTGCCGTTGGTCGTGATGTTCACACCGAGTCCGCGGCGCTTGCCCTCGCGGACGAGCTCCCAGAGCCGCGGGTGCATGAACGGCTCGCCGCCCGTCACGACCAGGGTCTTCGTACCGATGGCGACCGCCTCGTCCAACAACGCCACCAGGCGGTCCCAGGGCATGTTCTCCGGCCGGTCCCACAGATCGCAGAAGCTGCAGCGCAGGTTGCACCCGCGGTTCACGAGCAGGAGCATGGTCAGGGGCTTGCTCGGCTCCCGCGGCGGCAGGTGGCGCTCGATGCCTCGCCCTTCCACCGCCGGCAGCGCCAGGGCGGTCGCCGGGCGGCCGCCCGCGGCACGCGCGCCGGCGACCTCGGCGTTGTAGTCGCTGCCGCGCACGGCCTCGCCCCGGTACAAGGCCAGGTAGCGCTGGGTGACCTGCGTCCAGTCGTACCAGCGCGCGAACGCGCGCGCTGCGGCCCCCATCGCATCGCGCGCCGCGCGGTCCTCGACCAGGCGCAGCACCTCCGCCGCGAAGGTCTCGGCTGTGTCGGCCACCGCGAGCTCCACGCCCGGCGTGGTGCGGATGCCCTCCGCGCCCTTGGTCGCCGAGACCGTGGCCTTGCCCGCCGCGAAGTACTCCAACAGCTTCATCCGCGTGCCCCCGCCGGAGAACACCGGGCACACGCACAGGTCGGCCGCAGCGATGTGACCCGCCAGGTCGACCACCGGCCCCGTGAAGGTGATGGCGGGGTGGCTGTAGTAGGTGGGCGGGTTCAGCCCGGCGACCAGGATGCGCAGGTCGGGGCGGGACGCCAGCAACCTCGGCAGGAGCTCCTCGGCGAGGAAGCGCACCGCCTGGGTGTTGGGCCAGTAGTGCAAGGTGCCGTGGAAGAACAACAGCGGCGTGTCGGCGTCGATGCCGTGCGAGAAGCGCACCTCGCGGCCACGGGCGTGCTCGTAGGTCCGGGTGTCCACGCCGTGGGGGATGACGGTGATGCGCTCCGAGGCGATGCCGGCCTCGACCATGCGCACCCGGTCGTCCTCGCTCACGGCCACGACCTCGTCCACGCGCTCCAGGGCGAAGAGCTCGCAGGCGCGGATGCGTCGGACCTCGTCGTCGGAGAGGCCGCAGACATCCTGCAGCCGGTCCCACTCCACGTTGTGCTGCACGATGCTCGAGCGGCGGTCGAGCAGCCGTCCGGCCAACCAGCACGGCACGCCGTACCCGGGGAACTCGGCCTGGAAGACGTCGATCGCTTCCCGACGCCCCACCCAGAGCACCCTCGCCCACCACGCGGGATCGAACTGCGGCGTGTAGAGGAAGTGCTCCTCGCTGGGGTAGCCGATGCGCGCGCAGAGGCGCTCGGCGAGGCGCGCCCCTTGCCGCAGACCGGGCCACTCCTGCGCGGCGCGCACCCGCTGGGAGTAGCGCCGCTCGTCCACCCGACCGTCCACCCACGCCAGGTAGCGGTCGCGGTCGTCGCTCACCGCGAACACCTTCGCACCCTGGAGCGACAGGTATTCGGCGGTGCGCACGATCTTGACGGCCGCGCCGTGGTTGGCGGGGAGCAGGTCGCCGCGCGTGACCAGGCAGATGTTCACGCCGTCAGCCTACCGTCCCGCGCGCCCGGTGGCCCGACCGGTCGACCGCTTCCGTGAAGCAGGCTGCAGCCACCGGACCCCAGAGCACGACCGGGCCCGCGAACGGACCCGGCAGGTGACGACCCCGCGCGCGGCCGACGCCGCCGATGGAGGGGCCCCCTTTCAGAGGGAAAAACGCCCCGCCGAACGCCCGTAGGGCCAGAGAGGCGGGAGCCTCGGGGCCGCGCGTGGAGCACAGTTCGTGCGCTCGTTGCGGTGGGGGTTCAGCGTGCCCACCGGGCACGCGAAAGGGGGCCCACCGAGGGGCCCCCTTTCAGAGGGAAAAACGCCCCGCCGAACGCCCGTAGGGCCAGAGAGGCGGGAGCCTCGGGGCCGCGCGTGGAGCGCGGCCCCGAAGGCTAGTTCGCGCCGTAGGCCTGGCCGCCCTGATCGATGCCGTCGTAGGCGCCTTCGTCGGAGTAGCCCAGCCAGGTGGCCGTGTGCTGCTGCGTGACGGAGGGGCAGGTGGTCTCGACCGTGAGCTCGCACTCCCCGCCATCACACTCCTCGTCGACCGAGTTGTACGCGGGCACGGTGACCGACTTGCCGCCGGGACCACCGTCCTCTTCCACGTCCAGCCAGGTGCCGAAGGGGACCTGGAAGCCGCAGCTCGGGCAGTCCACGTCGTCCCACTCGTCGACCTCCTTCCACTCCTCGGAGGAGGAGTAGTCGCTGGACACGGAGCCGCCGGCGATCTTGCCGTCGACGTTCATCACGATGGACTGCGTGGACGACACGGCCGCCTCGTAGCTGTACTCGTAGTCGGCGCCGTCGAAGGTCTCCTCGTACTTGGAGTCGGTCACGCCCTCCCAGGAGAACTTCCAGCCACCGCCGTCCTGCTTCGCGCCCGGGTAGGCGGCGCCGCCGAGGAAGAGCACGCCGCTCTTCTTGTCGGACAGCACGATCTGGCCGACGACGAGCGCATCGCTCAGGTCCTGCTCGTCGACGTACTCCCAGTCGCTGTCGTCGGTCTCCTCGCGGGCCTCGGCGTCCTCGTGGTTGTGGTCGACGTTCTCGTCGCACTCGGTGGTCTCGGTGTTCGCGGCGAGCGAGAACAGCCAGATGCCCTCGATCGAGCCACCGAACATGGCGCACCCGGTGGTGTTGGCGGCGAGCAGCGCGCCGGCGGCGAGCGCAAAGGTCTTCTTCATCATGGGGGTCTCCAGGTGCGGATTGGGATGTCGGCGCAGGCCCGCTGGCGGGCTGCCCCGGCCCAACGGTTTGCAGGTATCTGACATTCAGACCGGCTTCAACTTTCCGCGACGCATCGTGACGACGCCCACCAACGCCAACAACCAACCCATCAAGCTCGCCCGTCTGGCTCCGGAGCAAGCGCACCCCGGGTCGGTCGGCTCCTCCGCCAGGTCGCAGTGCACGAGCGGGTCGAGGCCCGCCTCGCCGGAGCTGTCGAAGCTCGCGCAGGCCACGGCGACCATGGCCGCGGCGCCTTCGCTGACCAGGTACAGGGCGTCGCCCTCCGGGTCCCAGGCGACCGCCTCGCCGTCGGGAGTCGACGGAACCGGGAGCGAAGCAGGATCCTGATCCAGAGCATCCAGCAGGTCACCACCTTCGGGCACCCCGAGCACGAAGAGGTCCTCGTCGGTGCGCAGCGCCCAGCGCGAGCCCCGCGGCGAGATGTCGGCCGACGTGAGCTTCAGGTCCTCCGCGTCCCAGCCTGCGAGCGCGAGCGTGGCGACGTGCTCGAGGGTCACGGGATCGCCCTCGGTGCCGCCGACCGCGGGCGAGGCGGGGAAGACGTACACCTGGCTCGTGGTCTCGCTCTTGGTGAGCACGTAGAGCGCACCGGTGACCGGATCGACGGCGATGGACTCCGCGTCGTGGGAGCCGTCGGGGTAGCGGAACCAGAGGCCCTCCGCGGGCGAGGTCTGACCACTCGCCGCACCGTCCACCAGCTCCGGCTCCTCGACGCGCCACACCACCCCCGACGAGCGCGTGCGGTCGTTGTCCCCGATGTCACCGACGTAGAGGCACGAGCAGGCCGCGGAGTCCAGGCACGGCCCGAGGGCGAGATCCTCCCAGTCTTCGTTGGTGGCGCCCAGGAGCGACACCGAGCCCCGATCGCTGCCGTCGAGCCCGAGCGCGTAGACCACGCCGCTCCCGCCGGAGTCCTCCAGCGCCCAGAGGGTCTCGGGGAAGCGGTGGCTGGCTGCGAGCCCGGAGATCTCGTCGAGGCCCACCCGCTGGACCGATGCGAGCTCGTCCCAGCCGAGCCAGGAGGAACAGCTCCCGTCGTCGATCGCCCAGGCGAGCGCAGCGAAGTGTACGAGCACCCATCTACGGTATCCCAGGGCGACGGGTGGCCGCCGGACCCGAATGTGGCACTATGGTGCCGCCTGCGGCCCACGAGGGATGGATGACTCTGCTGTTGATGGTCAGCGCCTGCACGGGCTCGGTGCAGGGGTCCGACTCCGCCACCGGGTACGACGCCGACCGGCCCGAGCTCGTGATCAACGAGTTCATGGCGGCCAATGCCTCCACCGTGACCGACGAAGCCGGCGCCTTCCCCGACTGGCTCGAGATCTACAACGCGGGCGAGTCCGCCGTGGCGCTGGGCCAGGCCTACGTCACCGACGATCTCGATGTGCCCACCAAGGGCCCGCTCGCCGCCGACCTGAGCATCGAAGCGGGCGGCTACCTGGTGCTCTGGGCCGACGGCGACACGATGGAAGGAGCGCTCCACCTGCCCTTCCAGCTCGCTGCGAGCGGCGAGGCGCTCGGCCTGTACTGGGAAGAAGAGGGTGGCCTGTTCCCCTTGGACAGCCTCACCTACGGCGAACAGACCGAGGATGTGTCGAGCGCTCGCGTCCCGGACGCGAGCACGAACTGGACCACGACCTCCGACACCACACCCGGCGCGTCGAACGGGGGATGACGCCCGGCACACGAAGTGGCCCCCGTACCGCGCTCGGCGTCGCGGCGATCTTCGTGCTGCTCTCGGGTGCTGCGCTGGTGCCCAACTGGGGCACGAGCCGGCAGATGGCTGTCGTGGAGGCCGGGCAGACCTTCCAGGTCACGAGCGAGGGCAGCGGCTCGTGGGCGGCCACGCTGACCGACGGCCGGCCCGCGCGCGGCGGCACGATCCGAAGCCAGCGCGTGCTCGCGATGGATCGCGCCGACCTGGTGGAGCTCACGCTCGCGCCCGGCCTGGCCACCGGCCAGCGCGTGGCAGCAGGTGAGACCCTGGGTCGCCTGCGCGCCCCCCGCGCCGAGCGGCGGCTGGCGGAAGCCCGCGCCGTGCGCGATGCCCTGCAGGCGCGGAGGGACCTGCTGGCGGCCGGAGCACGCGACGCCGACGTCGCCGTCACGCAGACCGCGCTGCGGGTAGCCCGCGCCGAACACCAGGCCTGGCAACCCGAGGTCGCGCGCTTGCGCACCCTGGTGGCCAGCGGCGCCGTCAGCCAGGCCGAGCTGCAGACGGCGGAGCTCCGGAGCGAGGTGCTCGCCGCCCAGGTGGCGCTCGCCTCGGCCGAGGTGGAGGCCGCCCGCAGCCCGGCACGACCCGAAGCGCTCCACGAGGTCGACGCCGAGATCGACGCGGTGGAGGCCGCGCTCATCGAAGCCGAGGAGCTCGCGGGCGAGCTGCTCACCTCCCCCATCGACGGCGTGTTGGAGCTGGGCGGAGCGGCCTGGCTCCTCCGCATCTACGACCTCGACACCGTGTACCTCCGCATCCCCGTGCCCGAGCACCACCGCAACCGCCTGCGGCTGGGGGCGCCGGTCCGCTTCAGCACGCGTTCGGCCGATCGCCAGCTCTTCCTCGGCGAGGTCGTCGATCTCAGCGTGGACGCGGGCTCGCTGCCCACGGGCACGCGGGTGTTCTGGGCCTCCGCCGAGATCGACAACGAAGCCATGATGCTTCGATCCGGCATGACCGGTCAGGTGGACATCCAGCTCGACGACGGCAGCGAAGGCCTGATCGGCGCGCTCTGGCACGACCTCGTGGGGGCCTGATGTCCTACGACGTGGCCTGGCAGGACGACGGCCGTTTCGAGTGCAAGTACGCCATGCCCGTCTCGATGCGCGAGCGGCTCATCGAGTCCGCAGCGCACATCCAGCCGGACCCGCACGCTCAGGATCTCGGCGACGGCACCTTCGGCTACGTCGTGCACAGCGTGTACTTCGACACCCCCGACTTCCACGACTTCTACGGTCGGCTGGACGAAGCCAAGGTGCGGGATCGGCTCCGTGCTCGGACCTACGGCAAGCCGGGGGACGGCGCGCCGGTGTTCCTCGAGAACAAGCGCAAGCTCGACGACCGCGTGGTGAAGTCGCGCGGCTACATCACCGACGCCGACAGCTGGTGCGCCACGGACGAAGCCTGGCCGTGGCGCCGCTGGATGGACAGCGGCAAGCGGAAGGACCGGAGGGTCGCTCGCGACTTCGATCGCCTCGTGGCGGGGGTACGCCGACCGGTCTCGGTGGTGCACTACGACCGCGAGGTGTGGGTCTCCACGCGTCCGGGCGAACACAAGGTCCGGCTCACCCTGGACCTGCGCATCACCGCCACCATCGCGCCCCGGGCCCAGGATCTCTACGCTCCGGGCGATGTCTACCTGATACCCGAGGACTGGATGGTCGTGGAGCTCAAATACGACGGGGACCGGCCCGGGTGGATGCGCCGCATCGCCCGTGACCTCGGGCTTCGCGCCCACCCCGTGTCCAAGTTCGGCCTGTCGGTCTCGTTCGGTCTGAAGTCCGACCACGCGAGCGCTCGGCGGTACCTCATGCCCAGGCCTCTGCGGGACCTGGGCTGGGGGCTGGAGGTCCACTGATGGAGCTCGATCTCGCCTTCGGGCAGGCCATCAACCTGGGCATCGCGGAGATCTTCCGCGGCCTCTTCCTCGCCGCGGTGCTCGGCATCTGGTCGGCGTTGCTCTACCGGGTGTCCATCCCCAACCGGCTCTTGAGCCCGGCGCTCCAGGGCAGCCTGGTGCTGCTCGCGATGATCGGCGCGATGATCATGATGGTCATCGGCAACAACGTGGCGCGGGCCTTCTCCCTCGTGGGCGCCCTGGCGATCATCCGGTTCCGGACGCGCCTGCGTTCGCCCTGGGACATCAGCTTCGTGTTCCTCTCGCTCGCCGTGGGCATCGCCTGCGGGGTGCTGGCCTACCGGGTGGCACTCGTGGGCGCGACGATGATCACGCTCGTGGTGTTGGGGCTCTACGCGATGAACCTCGCGGGGGTCAAGGGCGACGTGCACCTCCTGCGCGTCGATCTCGCGGCCTGGCAGGGCACCGAGAAGGAGCTCTTCGCGGCGATGGACCCGCACGTCCGGCAACGCTGGATGACCGAAGCCCGCTCGCTCCGGTTCGGCGAGACCTTGAGCTACCGCTACCGCGTGGTCATGCGCGCCGACGGCAGCGTGGAGGGCCTGCTCAGAGCGCTCGCCGACCTGGAGGGGGTCGAGCGGGTGGTCTTCGATGCCGATGACGAGGGTACCGGGCAGTCGGATTGACCGCGCGGCGTGTGCGAGCCACTGCTACACTTTCGTCCCAACGGCGTACAGGAAGTCGCCGCCAGCCCACAGGTCGTCCATGTCTCCTCGTCTCCTCGTGCTCTCGTCCTTGCTCGTCGCCGCGGGGTGCGGCGAGCCGAAGCTCGACTGGGAAGGCGGTCTGGACACGGGCGCGGTCGGCGACACCGGTCCGACCGGCGGTGACGGTGGCGGCGGTGGAGATGGCGGCGACAGTGGCGGCGACAGTGGCGGCGACGGCGGCGATGGTGGTGGTCCGGTCGACGACGACGGCGACGGCTTCACGAGCGACGAGGACTGCGACGACAGCGACCCCGAGGTGAACCCCGACGGGGAGGAAGGCACCGCCGAGGGCGACGCCAACGGGAAGGACGACGACTGCAACGGCTACGTCGACGATGCCTCGGTCTGCGAAGACGAGACGGGAGACTGGACGACCATCCAGGAAGGCATCGACGAAGCCCCCGATGGCGCCACGCTGTTGGTGTGCCCCGGCCTCTACGAAGAGGACCTGAGCGTGCTCGGTCGCGAGATCGCCGTCGTGGCCATCGAGGGCCCCGACGTCACCCGCATCCGGGGAAGCGGCACCACCAGCACCATCACCGTGCAAGGCGCCTTCGACGGAGCGAGCTTCGAGGGCTTCGCGATCTCGGGGGGCGTGTCCGTGGCGGGTGGCGGCATCACCTGCTCCCAGTCCGATCTCGGGCTCTACGACAACGTCGTCACCGGAAGCACCGCCACCTACGGCGGCGGCTTCTACGCCACCAGCTGCACCCTCGACGTCGACGGCAACACCTTCAGCGAGAACGAGGCCACCGACCGCGGCGGCGGCGTGTACCTCGACAGCAGCTCGGGCGCGCTGTCCGCGAACACCATCTCCCACAACGTCGCGGTGGACGGCGGCGGCGGCTTCGTGCGCAACGGCTCGGTGTCGCTTCTGGAGAACACCTTCGATCAGAACTACGCGTCGAACCCCGACGAAGAGACCTGGTCGGGCCGCGGCGGCGGCGGCGGCGGCCTCTTCACGTGGGCGAACGTCACCATCGAAGGGAACACCTTCTCGAGCAACGAAGCGTTCGGCGGCGCGGGCGTGTACCTCTATGGAGGCAGCGGTGTGTTCGAAGACAACCTGGTCCAGGGCAACACCTGCTGGGAAGACGGCGCCGGGCTGTACACGAACCAGTCCAGCTACGACCTCATCGGCAACGAGTTCCGCGAGAACGTCGCCACCGACGACGCGGGCGGCGCCCGGGTGTACGTGGGCCGGATGCTGGTCCAGGACAACAGCTTCTACGGCAACCAGGCCAGCGACGACGCGGGAGGCCTGAAGCTCTCGCACTCCGAGAACGAGATCTACGACAACTACTTCGAGGGCAACTCCACCGGCGACGCGGGCGGCGGCATGGAGCTCGACAACGAGACCTCGACCGCCAGCGGCAACGTCTTCGTCGGCAACAGCGCCACCCGCGGAGCTGGGCTGCACGCCTGGTACAACGAAGGCACCATGACCATCAGCGACAGCGAGTTCTACGAGAACTACGCGAGCGACTGCGGTGGTGGCATGCAGGTGGACAACATGGCGCACCGTCTGACCATCCGGAACATGTGGTTCGAGAACAACAGCTCCGGCAACGACGGTGCCGCCCTCTGCGTGGACGAGGTCATCCAGACCGAGGACGACAAGAGCACCTGGAGCGAGGAGAGCTACGTCACGATCCAGAACATGGTCGCGTTCGACAACGACGCGGCGGACCAGGGCGGGGCGATCTACAGCAAGACCGGCCACCTGTTCGTCCTGAACAGCACCTTCGCCCACAACGAAGGCAGCGTAGGCGGCATCCTGTTGAAGCGGTCGACGCTGGAGCTGAGCAGCAGCATCGTGGCGAACAACGGCGGCTACGGCATCGCGCTCTTCGAGGACGAGGGCCTGGAGTCGACCGCCACCGGCACGTACAACGACGTCACCGGGCACAGCGACGACTTCTACGGCACCGACTCCTGGGACGGTGCCAACGGCAACATCGACGAAGACCCGGACTTCGTGGACGCCCTGGCCGGCGACCTCACGCTGGCGGCCGGCAGTCCTGGCATCGACGCCGGGGATCCCGCGCTGACCGATCCGGACGGCAGCCGTGCGGACATGGGCGCGTACGGCGGGCCGTACGGTGCATGGTGAGGGTACGGGCCTCCGCCGCCCGTACCAGGCCCTCGGTAGTAGATGACGGCGGTTCCGTCAGACCGTAGCTCGATCGAGTCGATGAGCCGCTGGATCGCCTTTCTGCGGGTCGGGAGATCCTTGGCGTGCCAGCGCTCAAGCAGCGCGGCACGGTAGCCGCTCAGATCGAAATCCTCCAGGGTTGGAATCTCCACCGCAGCCGGCATCTCGGCCAGAGCTCGCTCCGCCTCCTCCTTTTGCAGCCTCGCCTTCTGAGCCTCAGCGGCTACCTCGGCGTCGCCGAGCAGCCCCGCAGCGACCACTCGGGCGAGGTTGGCCAGTGCCGCCTCAGCCTCGTCCAGCTTCGCCCGGGCCTTCTCACGGGCGTCGTCCAACTCCACATGACCGCTGGCCTCCAAGCGCTGGATGGTCTCGGCGGCCAGCTTGCGAAGGGCGTCTTCCGTCAGAATGTCGGCCTCGACGTGGCCGCTCAGCAGAGCGTCGAGGACGGTCATGCGGGTGGTCAGCCCCGTGCACGACTCGCGGTTCTCGGACCGATTCCGGCACCCGTAGTACCAGATCCTCCTTCGTCGCCGGTCGCACCCTCCGGTCAGGGTGATCGGGCCGCCGCACACCCCACACCGGAGTACCGGGCGAAAGAGGCCGCGACCGCTCCGATTGCCCCCCGGATCGGACTTCGGGTTCCGGAAGCGAGAGCGGCGGGCAACTTGGACGGCGCGGAAGGTCTCCTCGCTGACGATGGGCGGGAAGATACCGGGGAGCTGCTCCTGTTCGGTGATCTTCCGGCTGTCGCGATCGCGGGTCGTCAACACCGCGATCCCAGCGTAGATCGGGTTCTTGAGGATACTCATGGCGTGCTTTGGTCGCCAAAAGCTCGGCCGCCGAGCACGGAGGTCCTCCCGAGATGGCGGTGGTACCCGACTCCGTGTGAGCACAGCCGAGATCGTCTTGTCGCCGTCGCCGTCGAGCGACATCTGGAAGATGCGCCGGACGATCTCAGCAGCCCCGGGCTCCACCTCCAGGCGGTATCGGGTCAGCGTGGGGGAGATCTCCACTGGCACCCTCAGGTAGCCGTAGGGCACCTGGGACCGTGGCCAGTAGCCATCGCGAAGAGCCTGGTGCTGACCTCGTCGAACACGGCGACCCAGGGTGCGGGACTCAACCTCAGCGAGCGTGTCGAAGATTCCGTCCACGAGGACCGCCATGATCTCGTCACGCGCAGCGCCCTGGCCGGCACAGATGACCTGGACACCCAGCCGCTTGAGCCGGCGGCGGAGGGTGACGGCGTCTTCCAGGTTTCGTGCGAGCCGGCTGGCATCGTAGACGTACAGGGCCTTCACGTCCCGGTTCTTCGCGAGGAACGCGAGGCACTCTGACAGCCCCATGCGGCCCTTGAGCGATGTTCCGGACACGCCCGCGTCCTCGAACCACTCGATGATCCGGTGGAGGTTGGACTCGGCGGTGCGCGTGCAGGCGTCCTTCTGGGCGGGAATCGACGCACCCTTCTCGACCTGCTTCGGGTCCGAGCAGCGGGCGTAGCCAACCGCGAGCTTGTGCGAGGTCATCGGACACCCTCGATGACGGCGCTCAAAATGTCGTCCATCAGATTCAGGGTCCCACCCACAGCCACAGCGGCTCCGTCGACGCCAGAGCCGATCACATCGACGCC
>Ga0114932_10005252_pt1 | contig 11588 bp, 8 predicted proteins | sample 2SBtaG_2_FD_87286 | JGI IMG/M metagenome (GOLD analysis project Ga0114932, IMG submission 87286) | Deep subsurface microbial communities from Kolumbo volcano to uncover new lineages of life (NeLLi) - 2SBTROV12_ACTIVE470 metaG | ecosystem: Environmental > Aquatic > Marine > Volcanic ... | reverse complement strand
TAACGCTTACGGAGCATTTATGGCCACGCATTTATTCACATCCGAGTCAGTGTCTGAAGGACATCCGGACAAAATTGCTGATCAGATCTCAGATGCGGTTCTTGACGCTATTTTAGAACAAGATCCTCGCGCTCGGGTGGCCTGCGAAACGTATGTAAAAACCGGTATGGTTTTAGTGGGTGGTGAAGTAACTACCTCTGCATGGGTAGATATTGAAGAGCTTACCCGAAAAACAGTTAAAGAAATTGGCTACACGCACTCAGATATGGGCTTCGACGCTGATTCATGTGCGGTATTAAATGCTATTGGCAAACAGTCACCTGACATAAATCAAGGTGTTGATCGCGCAAGCCTTGAAGAACAAGGTGCTGGTGACCAAGGTCTAATGTTTGGCTACGCTAGTGACGAAACTGACGTACTAATGCCTGCGCCAATCACGTACTCTCACCGCCTTGTTCAAAAACAAGCCGAAGTGCGTAAATCTGGTAAGCTAGACTGGTTACGTCCAGATGCTAAAAGCCAAATTACTTTCAAATATGAAAACAACAAGCCTGTTGGCATCGACGCGGTTGTGCTTTCAACCCAGCACTGTGATTCAGTAAGCACTGAAACAGTTCGCGAAGCGGTAATGGAAGAAATTATTAAGCCAGTGCTGCCTAGTGAATGGATTGATGGAAATACACGCTTTCACATTAACCCAACGGGACGATTCGTTATCGGTGGTCCAATGGGCGACTGTGGCTTAACAGGTCGTAAAATCATTGTTGATACTTACGGTGGTATGGCCCGTCACGGTGGTGGCGCGTTCTCTGGTAAAGATCCATCAAAAGTTGACCGCAGTGCAGCATATGCGGGTCGTTACGTTGCTAAGAACATTGTTGCAGCAGGACTTGCTAAGCGCTGTGAAATCCAAGTGTCTTATGCAATCGGTGTAGCAGAGCCAACGTCTATCAGCATCGATACCTTCGGTACAGGTGTGGTAGATGAGAAAACGTTAGTGGCACTGGTCCGTGAACACTTCGACCTACGCCCGTATGGACTTATTCAAATGCTAGACCTTGAGCGCCCAATTTATCGCCCAACTGCTGCGTACGGTCACTTTGGTCGTGACGAATTCCCATGGGAAGCAACAGATAAAGCAGAAGCGTTAAAAGCATCGATTTAATTCGATAACCAAATAACGCTTTTAAATGCGCCGCTCAGTTTTTGTAACGCTTTACACAAAAGTGTTTGTATAAACTAACGGCGTTTTTTTATTTGGCTAGCAAAATCAACGAAACAAATAAAAAACAGCAAAGAATATTTTCATCATTTATTTTTTGCAGCTATGCTTAAATAACGAACACACTATCGCTTGTAGTTTCTGGTTGTTTACAAGCCATGATAACAACAACTTGGGCTCTTCCATGAATGTGGTTACTGGTATTCTTCTGGCACTTACTTTGGCTGCGTCTATGGCGGCTTCCCCCGTGCTCGCGGAAATGAATGCTCCCCACTACAGCCCTATCCAATTCAAAAGTAAAAAAATAGCCCGGTGGCAGCTAAATAGTATGTACCGCATTCAATCTACAACCGAAACTTATCTATACGACAACAGTTATACCTACCCAGCGGGGTCACAAGGTATGTTTAGCGCCAGCAGGCGGTTTAACACTTGGGTTCCGCAAAAGGTCTATGCAACGTACAAAACCAACAATACCGCCTTTCAGCATTACGCAGAGTGGCTTTATTTACCACATGATGTAGGTACTTTTACTCGGTTGGGCTGGCTGCTTGGCAAAAGCGAGGGATTAAACATGGCGGTAGAGCTTGAACATAGGCAAGTTGGGGAAGAAGAGAATATGGCTCTCTCATTGGGCGTCAATTACTTGTTTTAAGTCATCCTTGTTTTAGGTCACCGCTACATTGCACTCACAGTGCGCTTTTAGTATTACACCCCATCATAAAGACGAAACGTAGTTGCCGTTATGCCAATGATAAGGTTTTTGCGTAAGTCTGTTGAATTACCATCGCGTCGGAACTCGCTCTATGACGCTTAACATCAAGTTGGCTCGCAAGGCGGCTTTTCACCTCATGCCATTGATTCATTTGTGCTTCAGACAAAATATATTCCAATGCTCTACACGTGAAAGACATTTCTACCTGCGCTGCGGCGTAGAGCTTAATTAGCCACGGGTTATCAACGACCCAACCGTCACTGTAAACAACCGTATTGCCAAGGAAGTTATTTAACTCAACACAGATTTTTCGAGGCTCTTCTCCTCGAGTTTGCAGCATCTGCTGCGTTATGCCGTGCAGTGACTCCGCTTTTCGATCCCAGTGAACCCACGAGTCAAAGGGCCGAAGTAGCTTACACCACTTTGCACCATCATAGCGCACGATACCTATTTCAATAGGGTAACTCGCTGCGCCAAATCCACTTGCTTCAATGTCTATTATTGTTGGCAGGGTATTCTTTCGCACTCACGCTCCAAACCGCTGTTTATCCTTGCTTGCAACATCCGCAAACCATTTTTATCAGGCGGTTTTACTGCTACCTCGTCACCAGAGGAACAACTAAACAACGTCGAACACTGTTTAGCAAATGTACAACCACTCTTCTCGAAATATAAGCTAATAGTAGAATCGTGCCACAATTAATGCGCACTCGTTTAGTACACCAACCCGTAGCCATCGCTCAAAAATCTCGTAAAAGCTCTCAAAAAAGCATCAAACTTATACTAAAGGATAAGACGTTTACGCTAAAAGACTGAGCACATTGCTATACACTTTTAAGGTTAACATTTAGGTAGCCTATTCATGCGTGCACTTTCTATCTTTCTCTCGCTGGCTTGCGTCTTTTCAATTTTTACTGCAAGTAAAGCATTAAGTTCAACGGAGCCTCTGGTAATTGGTATTGATGCCGATCTTTCAGCGGTAGCTGTTGAAGGTGGCATCGCTATTACAAGAGGGGTCGAGCTTGCCGTCGACGAAATAAATGCCGCTGGAGGGATTCTAGGTCGTCAAATAAAAGTTATTGCGAAAGACCATCGCGGCAACCCAGCTCGAGGTGTATATAACATTGAGCAATTTTCCCAAACTCCCAATTTACTTGCGGTAGTAGGCGGCGTTCATACACCTGTAGTTCTCGCTGAAATCGACCCAATACACGAAAAAAACATTTTGATGTTGGTTCCTTGGGCAGCGGGGACGCCTATTATCGACAACGGGCACTCACCGAATAACATATTTCGCGTGTCGGTACGCGACGCTGAAGCAGCGTCAGTCCTAATTAATCACGTCAAATATATGGGGCTTTCAAATATCGCGTTGGTATTGGAAAGAACAGGATGGGGACGCTCAAACCTTGAATCATTAACACAAGCTGCAAGTAATAATGATATTGATATAACAGCAACCCATTGGATAAATTGGCAGCAGAAAGACTTTTCTGAGGATATCGCGGCAATAAAAAGCGCGAAAGTGGAAGCGATTATTCTTATCACTAACGTTCCTGAAGGTGTTGTGGTACTCGATGAGATGGCAAAACAAGGCATCGCCTCTCTCCCTGTTGTGTCGCATTGGGGAGTCGCGTCGGGTCAGTTCGCCTCTTTACTTGCTGAGCCCATCGCTAACTACAATGTGTCAGTACTTCAAACCTTCCACTTCAACCACCAGAAAAATACCAAAGCAAAAAGCTTGTTAGAAGCCTATTATAGTAAGTATGGCTTGGTGGATGCGACTGCGATAGGTGGTGTGACAGGTTTGGCTCATGCTTATGATTTAACTCATTTAATCGCGGCAGCTGCTGCGAAAGCTGGTAGTATAGAAGTAGACGCATTACGCGGTGCGCTAGAGTCTCTTCAAAATGTCCAAGGTGCAGTGAAGCACTACACAGCTCCATTTTCAGAGGACAGACACGATGCACTCTGGGCAAAGGATTATTTTATGACTACGTTTAACGAAAAAGGTCACTTGGTAACAACGGGCGTGCAATGATGCAGCAGCCCCCAAGGTTACGCTCTCTTCTGCTTTCAAGCATGCTTCCGCGACTGGTTTTACTCGTCGCGGTTTTGTCTATCATTCTGTTTGCTCTCTCTTTTCACTTCATTGTTAAACAAACCGACCAGCTTCAACAACAATCTGTTGATGGTTTAGAACAAGATATCAATTACATTGTTAGCGACACCACTAGACAGCTAGCAGACTTGGCAGCTAACGATATCATCATCAATTCTTTGGTTGATTTCGAGCAAAGGGATAATTACCTTCCCATGTTTTTCCGCTCGTTAAATTTAACTCAGGCGAAAAGTGTCGAGTTTGCACTATTTGATTTTGCCGGGAACCGGGTGATTGATAAAAACTGGAATGCTGTTATCCCCGAGTCGCTCAGTAGTGCATGGCGCCAGCAAACCCTTGGTTCATCGAATGCATACTCCTCGGTATCAAAGTACGGCGTATTAATAAGCGTTCCAGTGTTACTTAGAGGCGTAGCGGAAGGCGCACTTGTCATGTATTTGGATAGCTTGCAGTCTTTGCTCGCGCCCTATCCCAGACTGACTAACCAGCTTGTTACCGACTCTAGTGGGCATGTCCTGTTTAGCAGTGAGCCATCACTCATTGCTCCCAACTCAAGCTTTTCCGATTTTGATGACAGCGGCTACGCTATAAAAAAGGCTGATTGGCAAAATCTAACCTTATACAGCGTGAAACCCACCATCACCGCATACAGAGAAGCCGCATGGACTGGGATTGTATTGCTGGCAATGATTGTAGGCTTCGTATTTATCATTTTGCATATGGTGAGTATGACGGGAACGCTTGCCGAGCGAACACTTTCGACTTTGTACAATGACATTAAGAATCGACTAAACAGTGATGATAAGACCTCACTACGCCTTGATAGTGAAGTTGAGGCCCAAGAACTTGCGGATATTCGCGAAGCGTTTGACAAACTGATTTGGGATTTGACAGAGGTTTCGCTGTCTAACGAACAGTTTTCTAACGTGTTGGAGTCAATGGGCGATATGCTTGTTGTGGTTGATCAAGACAAGAAAATTTTACTTTCTAATAAGCGCTTCGACGACTTTTGTCATGACCAGTACGGTGAAAAGAACGGTATTTTGAAGTTCATTATGCAAAAGCTTGCTTCTTCACAGAGCAATGAACTTACACACTTTTCGGTATCAACCGGCCAAGAGCGGTTTGTTCATTGGACTAAAACATCACTGGCCGATGCTAATGGTAATATTCGTGGTGATATCTATGTTGGTAGCGACGAAACTGAACAACGCTCTCTTGAAAGTCACGTTAAAGTGCTCACTCACGCTATGGATGAAGCAACCGTGTCGATCATCATTTCGGACATTAAGCGCGTCGGCCAACCAATAATATACGTAAACAGTGCCTTTGAAGAGCTTACAGGCTACAGTCGTGAAGAAATAATCGGTCATAATTGCAGGTCGATGCAGGGCGATGAAACCAGCAAGCAGACAGTTGACCAAATCCGCGAGGCTATTGCAGTGCGCGAGCCTATTGAAACGACGCTGCTCAACTATAAAAAAGACGGCAGCGCCTTTTATAATCGTTTGAATTTAACGCCGGTAAAAATAAATGGTGAAGTCACTCACTATATCGGGTTTCAACAGGACGTTACTCAACAACGACAAACCGAACAGTATCTTCAGGATGCGCGAGAAAAAGCGGAAGAGTCTGCCCGTCTTAAATCGAGCTTCCTCGCTAGTATGAGCCATGAAATACGCACGCCAATACACGGTATTTCTGGTGTTTTGCAGTTAATGGCTAGCTCTGAACTCACTGAGGAGCAAAAGCACTACCTGTCTCTTGCTAAGTTTAGTATCCAAGGCCTTTTACATATCGTAAATGATATTTTGGACTTCTCTAAAATTGAGGCAGGCCAACTGCAAATTGAAGAAAACCCATTCGACATTTTAGAGTCGCTTGAAAACCTTCAAAGTCAGTACGCGATTATGTGCCAAGAAAAAGGGTTAGCGCTACATTTTCACTTTGATTTACAAGGCTTTCACGTTGTACAAGGCGATGATGTTCGCTTTAGACAAATACTCTCGAACTTGTTAGGTAATGCCGTGAAGTTCACCGACAGTGGATGTATTGAAGTCACCACCAGCATTCAGCAAAATGCAGATAACAGCCTTAGGCTTTTATGTAGCGTAAAAGACACCGGCATTGGCATCGCACAAGACAAGCAAAGTACAATCTTTGATGTCTTTACCCAAGAAGACCTTTCTACAACTCGCAAATTCGGCGGAACAGGCCTTGGTCTTTCTATTAGCAAACAATTATGCGAACTCATGGGCGGCGATATAAAACTTGAGAGCGTTAAAGGTCACGGAAGCACGTTCTCTTTCACTATTATGCTTGAACAAGCCGACGAAGCCCTGCTTAAGCCAGTTCACCACTCCTCAGGAGTGAAACGGGAAAAAGGGAAAAAACGCAAAGTATTAATTGTCGAAGACAACGACATTAATCAGGTTATTGTTAAACAGCACCTAAATAACCACACTACATTGAGTGCCAAATCAGGCCTAGAGGCACTTGAAGCGTTGAACAAAATGAAAGTGACCTTTGATGTTGTCTTGATGGACTGTCAAATGCCAGAAATGGACGGCTTTGAAGCAACTAAACGCATAAGAAATGGTGAGGCCGGAGAACGCTATTTGAATGTGCCGATCATCGCACTAACCGCCAATGCCATGAAAGGTGACAAAGAGCGCTGCGTTAACGCCGGAATGGACGATTATCTAAGTAAACCTTTTGATGCTATTGACCTCATCGACAAAGTTGAGCATTGGGCAAGCATTGAAAGAAATAGTGAAGAAAGCGCCGTTCATTAATCTATTGAAGTGGAACATCTTGAGTGAACGCCTTAGCGAGACTAGCCCAACACATCAAAAAAGTTGTTTCGTTTATCTTATTGATTAACGTTTCGCTTTTTGGCGGTGGCGCGACTGCAGATGAAGTACTGCGATATAATCTTGGAACGTCAGGCAGCTCTATCCCGTACGAAAATGCTGTCGACGAAGATAGGGCCGGTATTCTAGTTGAAATCCTTCCCCTTATTATGAATAGAGCAGGTATTAAGACAGAAAAAGTCATGCTCTCTACCAAACGTGCCATGCTTGCATTTAAAACAGGCGCTCTTGATTTCGACTTTTTCAGTCCAAGCTGGCTGTCTAAAGATGAGCCCGCGGGCGACTTCACTTTCTCAGATCCCATTATAGACATCACAGAATACTTTATTACTCTGCCTGAAAACCATAGCCGATACCAAACCGTCGCCTCTATCTACGGTGAAACCGTAGGGATGATCTCCGGCTATGTGTATTTTGATTCTGATAAGTTCGTCAGAATGGACTTTCAAGCCGAGAGTAACCTTATCTTAGCCCTTGGCATGAAACGGATAGATGTCATCATAATGGAGGAAGCAGCGGCGCGTTACTGGTCTTCAATGCACAACGTAAAAATAGCGCTGGGCCCCATCCATACGGCAGGCCAAATGGCGTTGCGTGTTCACAATCGACATAAAGATAAGCTCCCCGCCATTAACCGCGCCATTGCTGAATTAAAACAAACGGGTCAAATTGATAGAATACTTAACAAGTATTCTGACTTTTCATTATAAGCCACACGCGGTTTCAACATTACGCCGTTGCTTTTTTGCCATAGCGCTTTAAAGCAAATGGAAATTTTATCGATTGGATTAAAAGGCAAAGACACACCAGCGTCATGCCAACCCATCCCACCGGCTTGAATACTTCACCAATCAGAAAAATAGCGAAAAGTGTCGCAACCAGTGGCTCAATTAACGTAATAAGCGTAGCTTTACTCGCTTCGGTAGTGCGAAGACCATAGCCAAATAGCAAATAACCAAGAAACATCGGCACCACAGCCATATAGAGTGAAACGCTAATGTGGATAGTGTTAGTAAACAAGTTTTGACCGGTAAACCAGAGGGAAGGCAACAGAGCAACGGCAGCGCAACCGAAAAGTCCGGCCATGGCAGATTTTGAATTTGCGCCAGCGTCAATGTGTTGCTTCGCAGCCCATGAGTACCCAGCGTAAGTTAAACCTGCAATTAAACCCAATAGAACGCCGAACACCTGATCATCTTTAGATGCTGACAACGCCATTGCGTCGTGTGCCTTACCCATGGCTAACATGCCAATCCCAAACGCACCAAACACAAAACTAATAAACCATTTTAAAGACACGGGCTTTTTACTTAAAAAGTACTCTAAAAGCGCAGCGAATAGTGGTGCACTGGCGATAGAAACCACGGTGCCTATGGCAACGCCTGACAAACGCATTGAGCTGTAAAAGGCCAGCGGATAAATTGCAACACATGCACTGCCAAACAGAAAGGTCAGTGGTATAGAAAAAAGAATAGGTGCATCCTTTACCAGTGATTTTCGGGCACTAACACAAAGCAATACACCACCTATACCCATTGCAAAGGCACCGATTGCCAGAGGACTGATTTCTGGAGCGAACTGAGCGGCAGTGCCTGTTGTCCCCCACAGAAAGCTTGCGATAACAATTGCTAATATCCCTTTTACTACATCGCTTGTATTCACTGCTTTCTCCACTCTATTACTCACCTTTTTAGCTTTAACTGTTGAACAATGCTTTCATGTTGTACTTTCTAATTAACCCATCAGCTTTTATTGTGACGCTGATATAAACCGCTTGCTGCCGCTTGCTTTTATCGCCCAGTCATTTTTGCTCTTAGGGTCAACACCTCTCTCATAAAGATGATACTTAGATTATTGCTTTTGTAATTAGCCAGATAGACGCTTCTTTTGACCTTTTAGACGCACATTCCCCACACATTTACAATTAACACTAAATTAACAAGAAAAACGTACCGCATTAGATACAACAAAAAATGAAATATTTGTTTCGCAAGTTATGGAAATAACCCAACTTTTTTGCCACATTACGCCCTTACCTGATAACAAAATAGAAACAACCAACCTGGATGGACTTATGTTTAAAATAGAAAAATCGTCGTTTAGACGAAGCACACTTAGCGTTGCGGTTATGGGGCTGCTTAGCTCCGGTGCAATGGCGCAGGACACACAACAAAAGGATGACGATGACTTTGAGCAGATCATAGTAACTGCAACAAAGCGTGCAGAATCCATTGAAGACATTCCTTTTTCAATCAACGCACAAACGCAGCGAGACTTTGAACGCAGCGGTGCAGGAAACTTAGAAGACGTCGCAAGAAACGTGGCGAGCGTATCAATTCAGAACTTAGGACCAGGCCAAAGCCAAGTATCTATGCGTGGCGTTTCAGCGGGTCAAATTGTACGAGACCAACCAGGCGTTAAGGAGCAGGTCGGCGTATACCTCGATGAAAGCGTGATCTCGCTGTCTTTATTTACTCCAGATCTCGACCTTTTCGACCTTAACCGCATTGAAACCCTGCGCGGTCCGCAAGGTACGCTTTTTGGATCTGGCTCTATCGGCGGAACCCTTCGCTACATCACCAATCAGCCCGAGTTAGATACCTTTGAAGGTAAGTTTGAAGCTAATCTTAATAGTGTGACAGACGGTGGCGTGGGCGGTCACGTTAAGGGCATGGTGAACGTACCTATTTCCGACACCATCGCCATGCGCGCGGTGGTATACCGCACTGATTACGCAGGCTTTATAGATGCGTTAGGTGAAAACGGCGCGTTTAGCGAAGACGTTAACGACGGCGATAGAACTGGCGGACGCGTAGCTTTCATTATCGCACCCAACGATAAGCTCACGATTACACCACGACTTATCTTCCAAGAATTGGAAATGAACGGGTTTAACAGACAGGAAGTGTATAATGTGTTTGCTAACCCTTACACAACGACCCGCCCAGCTATTCAATTGGGTGAACGAGAACAGTACCTGCTGCTTGAAGAAGGCTTCTCTGACGATACCTTGATTGCTGACGTAACTGCTGAATATCAAGCCGACGTTGCTGATTTTACCTTTGTTTATAGCTATACCGACCGCGATATTCTTGTAAGTCGTGATGCCAGCGCGCTTTCGGGCTCAGTAAGTATCGACTTAGGTTTTCCTGATGAAGCCGTACTATTACCGTCGAACTTATTAGACAGAACGGAAGTAGAGCAAGATACCTTTGAGCTTCGCGCCGCATCCAATGGCGATGGCGCGCTAGACTGGCTAGTTGGCGCTTTCTACTCTTCTACAGAGCGTGTTTACGACCAATCACTCCCTACCCCTGGGTACGACGCATTTACCGACGCCACCTTAGGTGAAGGCACGTCAGCAGCGGTTGCCAATGGTTTTGAAGCTGATTCTCCCTACAACGCCTATTTACCATACGACTTGAAGCAGCTTGCTGTGTTTGGTGAAGTGAACTATCAAGTGAACGATGACTTTAAAATGACCGTGGGCTCTCGTTTTTACGATTATGAAGAAGAGCGTCAGTTTATCTCTGGGGGCTTATTTGCCAACGGCGACAACCAGACCGATTCTACAGAATCAGATGGCTTTACTTCTCGCGTTATCGGCCAGTATAGCGTAAACGAAAACGTGAACTTAAATGCTCAGGTGTCTCAAGGATTTAGACTTGGCGGTGTAAATGACCCGCTAAATAGAAGCCTGTGTACCGACCAAGATGAAGCAATCTTTGGTTCGTTCCAAGACTATGACGATGAAAAGCTCACCAACTATGAGATCGGTATGAAATCATCAGGTCGTGGATGGTCAGCTAACATCTCGGCTTTCTATAACGATATTGAAGATCTTCAGGTTACATTGGATGCTGGTTCTTGCTCGTCACGTGTATCATTTAACGTGCCGGACGCCCACACCCAAGGTATTGAATTTGAGCTTACGCGTCAGTTTACTGACCAGCTCTTTTTCTCATTAACGGGTAGTATCATTGAAGCCGAGTTCGATTCAACCGTTGTTGATGGTGATGGTGCGGTACTAGGTGGCGTAGAAGACGGTAACCGCCTAGCTTCAGTACCTGAAGAGAGCTTTGCCATCGCATTTACCTACGATTTAGCGCAGCCTTTATTCTCTTCAAACAGCACCTATTTCCAAGGCTCTTACCAGTACGTGGGAGACCGTATAACCCAGCCTAGTGACCAAGTTGCAGGCGCAGGTATATTCACTTCAGGCCTTGCCTTTGGCGGTGCCACTGGCGCAGAAACAACGGAATTAGACTTGTTGTTAGACGACTACGGCACGCTTAATATGAGCTTCGGTCTTACCTACGATGACTATGAAATATTACTGTATGCAAACAACCTGTTCGACGAAAACGCCCAGCTATCCTTTGATAGAGAACGTGGTGGACGAGCTCGACTTGGATTTACGGTAAACCAGCCACGCACCATTGGTGCGACGTTCCGCTATTTCTTTCAGTAAAGAGTGATAAATGTCTCTGCCTGAGGAAATATCCCTTCAGGTAGAGGCTTCACTTTCTTTTAGGAAAAGAGTGGAGTTGGCCGTAAGCCGGGTTCTGTCGTGGGCAACCATTCCTCTAGATCAGCAATCGCTCACTGATTCAAGCAACCTACCCGATCCCCATGCGGGCCACACGTTGAGGGATC
>Ga0114932_10005251_pt1 | contig 11592 bp, 14 predicted proteins | sample 2SBtaG_2_FD_87286 | JGI IMG/M metagenome (GOLD analysis project Ga0114932, IMG submission 87286) | Deep subsurface microbial communities from Kolumbo volcano to uncover new lineages of life (NeLLi) - 2SBTROV12_ACTIVE470 metaG | ecosystem: Environmental > Aquatic > Marine > Volcanic ... | reverse complement strand
CTTCATATTTGCAATTGTAAAGGCAGCTTTTCCTTTTCCCATTATTGCCTGAATTAAAGTCATGACCGCTAATTGGATTAATAACTGCCTTATCGCCTTCTTGATGCTATCAATAAAGACTTTGAAAAAACTTTCTTGCGAATCCAAAGCACTATTTAAAGAATTGACTAATATTTCTCCAAACATTTCAGTCCCCGCATTCAATAATTTTTGAGCGGAAGTTAATTTTTGCGTCCAAACAACCATCCCATCAAACTGATCATTTGCATCACTCATTCCATAAACAAAGTCACCTAAAGTAACAACATTATCATTGATAGCTTCGCTCATATTTTCAAATGATTTTGTTGTTTTGTCAATATTAGTAGTGTCACCTAAAGGGCTTGTCGGGGTATGCGTTGGAACATTTGATCCTCCAGTTTGGATTATTGGCGTTTTCTTTTGTAGCTCTTCAAGCTCATTATTTAAAAATTCAGAAAGTTCCAATAAATTCTCTAATTCATTCGTATTGATTTTATCTTGTATTTCTGACTTTAATCCAGTAAAGGCACCTAAAGCATTTGTTAATGGGCCACCTATAGCAAATAAAGTATTTAAAGAGAAATCTGTTGTACCCATCTCCATCTGCGTTTTAACATCAACAATAGCACCAGAAACCTGATCGATTCGAGTTTTATAAGCGTCTATCATCGCAAGATCTAAAAGGCTAGCTTTTAAATTATCACTTGACTTAGTAAGTCCTTCAACGCTCAATGTCGTTTCATCAACTTCATCATAATAGCCTGGATAAGTTCTTTTCAATTCTGCCAACATATTCAACTTATCTTCCATCGCAGTTGATTCATCATTGATAGCGTTAGTTAAACGATCGATGTTGTTTATATCGGTTATTATGCTCTTTTGAGCTGTTGCACTAATATCCCCGATCTCTCCTTGAATATCAGCTTGAGCATTCAAAGCCGTAACTAAGTCATAGACCGCATAAGTGACCGCAGCTATTGCCGCAGCAAGTAGAACATAAGGATTGGCAGATAAGAACATAGTTAAAGCTTTAAAGGCTCCGATTAATCCAGAAACGCCAAGGGCCATTTGTCCGACAATCATTAAGACTGGCCCTATTGCAGCAAGAATAAGTCCAAACTTGACAATCATATCTTTTTGAGAATTACTAAGCATATCAAATCTAACAACTAAAACTTTTATAAATTCAACAAACTTTTTAATATGGGGAATTAATCTTTCTCCAATTTGTTCACTTAAATCCGAAAGCTCGTTTTGTAATTGTTGTATTGGCCCCATTCCAGCAAGTGCAGCAGCTTCGGCCGATCCTCCATATTGGCGTTCTAGCTCTTCCAATATTATAGTCTGAGCTTCTGCAAGTCTATTTGTTTCTGCTAAGTCTTTTATAGTTTCTTTTTGTTCTTCTGAAAATTGAATACCAGCCCTACTTAAAGCAGAAAGGTTAGCAACTGGATCATTCAAAGCTTTTCCAAGCATGATAGAAGCACTTTTTAAGTCACCGTCAAGTCTTGTCGCTAAGTCTAAAGCCATGACTTGAGTTCGATCAAATTGTTCTCCCGCTATATTTGTAAAAGTTAGAAGTTGGGCTGTTGCAAATTGTAGTATTTCTTCATCTCCAAAAATTGTTTTCTTTTGAAGGTCGGCCGCCATCTTTTGAAGTTCCTGAGATGTTCTATTGGCAGCATGACCAGTTGATTTCAATCCAGCCTCAACTTGAGCAATGGCCTTTTGTTGTTTGTCAAAAGCTTTAACAGAAGCAACCCCTAAAGCGGCTAAAGGCAAAGTGAAAGAAGTTGTCATATTCCTTCCAGCCTTTTGCATATTTCTGCCGAATCTATTAAGATTCTTTTGAGCCTTATTCATCGCTCTCTCGAAATTAGTTAAATTCGCAGAGAAATTAAATGTCAATAGACCAACCGCCTTACTCGCCATCTTTCTTTAGTTTTTCATAGTTATCAATAGCCCTCATATATTCAGCTCTATCTTTCAATTCTTGTAATTCTTTTTTATCCATTTCTGTTCTTTCCCAGTCAAAAGTCATCAAATCTTTTGGCTTTAATCTTTTTCCTTTTCCAAGATGAATGTTTAACAATAAACAGGTGCTCCATCTTGTTCTTTCCCAGTGTTGTTTTTCCCTCATATTTTCAAGCTCATAAAAGCCTTCGACTTTATTCCAGAACTCTATTGGCAACATGTCATAAAATTCATCAACTTGCATTCCTAAATGACCGAAAGCAATTGTTTCTAATTTTTGCCAAGTCAGTTCTTTTTCACTTTCTTGGCTTTTCCCTTTCCCGCCGTATCAGTCCCCATTGACTTTGATAAAACATCGAAAGCTTTTTCCATACAATCCATATTGCCATCAAACATATCGGTTATATCATCAATGCTAAATTCAAACTTTTGTTTCGCAGCTCTATGACCATCTTCAATTCCGCAATATATCAATGTAAAGGCGTCATTGAAAGTCATTTTACCCGAAGCTAATTTATTCAAGTCATTCATTGTTGCTCCAGTTTTGATGCTGTATTTCCTTAAAGCGTTAAAACCAAAACGCAGAGGAAGCTTGTTATTACCGATTTCAATAATTTCGTATTTCATTTCTAAAGTTTTTTTTTCTTTTCTGTATTAAAAGAAACCCGCCCCGATACCCAGAAAAGAAAATATCAGGGCAGGCTCTTAATCTTTATTTATCTATGATGCAACAGTTTGCGTCAAAGCTCCAGTTCCTTGAAAGCTCACCGAAAAAGTTGATGAATCTTCAAGCGGAGCATTTAAGCTCGCCGAAGTCATCCATACATCTCCAGCATATTTCGTGTCACCAGTTGCGGAAGTAGTCACCCCAAAAGTAACTGCCAATTTTGTTCTTGTATGAACCATATCTGTATATAATTCACTTAAAGTCAAACCGCCAATTGCACTTCCCCCAGCATCAAGCCAGGCATACATTGCGTCAACTGATATGTCCCAAGACCTCAATCCTTCCATACTCTCATCCCATCCCGAACTTTCTTTATTTGTTATAGTTCTTGGGGAATGATTAATATTGATCGTTGCACTTGTTGCATAAGCTATTAAGGTCGCAGATCCTCCATCTGGCGTTATATAAACCTTCAGATCCGTTCCATTTAAAATTCCATTTGCCATTTTTTTATTTATTTAAAATTTATAATTCTATTTCTTGCTTCTTTTTTGAAGCTTTATTTTTTTTTATTTTCTTTTTCACGGGGAAATTTGCGTCACCATAGCCATTTTCCAAAAACCAATCGATTCCTTCTTGTGTTGTTGGAATCTTTATTCCAGCTTTTAAAAGTTTGCCATTTCTATCATAATCTTTCTTTAATTCAAATTCATATATCTTGCTCTCTGAATTAAAGTATTTTTCATATTTATCTTCCATTTCTTTTTTTATTGTTCCTCAATCCAACCATTATCTGGATTGTTGATAATTTCAATTATTTCATTATGAGAATATTGAGGCTCTCCAACTAAGAAATCAGGCGTTTCTCCAACAAACTTAACAATAGTTTTGGATCCGTCAAGATTATATCTTAAAGTCTTAGCCGATGTTTCCAACACTTTCTTGAAGTCAATCGCATCAACATGCTCTTTTGTCACTATAATATATTTTTTTTCCATTTTTTATCCTTCTGGAACATCAGCCACAAAGTCAGCTGAACTTCCATTTGTTAAAGTTCCGTTATTACTATTTGAGCTATCATCTGGGATTGTTGGATAAGTTGCTCCATCCCCCATTTTCCACCAACTTGTCAATGTCGAATAATTGCCTAAAGTTGCAGGATATCCACTATTATAAATATCTGTAACATCGGAAGCACTTAAAGCCGCATTGAATACAGAAACTTCATCAATATTTCCAAGATAATAATTTGAAGTTAGATTCCATCCTATTCCCGCAGCGCTAAAAGTTCCCGTCAAAGTATTTAAAGAAGATGTTGTATCTTTCAAAGTTCCGTCTAAATATATTTTTATTTCATTTGCCGAAGTGCTCCATGTTCCGACTAAATGATGCCAATTGCCGTCATTTTCGATTGAATCAGTAATTGTTGCAATTGTTGCAGATCCTCCGCCGTTATATCCGAATCTTATTTCATCAGAAGAAGCAAGATAAAATAAATGTATTAAATTGCTCCCATCTACCTGAACTCGAAAAAAGTTTCCAGAAGAAGCCATATTTCCAAGTTTTGCCCATACAGAAATTGATCCAGCAGTAGATGAAATTGTCGATGCAGCAGAATCAATATCAACATAATCATCAACCCCATCAAACTCAGTAGAATATATATTGTTCAATGAATTTGTTATTCTCATTGTGAAACCTAAAGATTTGCGATATATACCATCGGCACCACTATCATCATCGAAGATGTCATCATATCCATCGAAATTGATAGATTGAACATCTACGCCATAATAATTTCCCGACTTTCTATCAAGTGCCGTTCTTATATAGTTTGCAAGTTTTGAAGCGGTATTATAATCTTCGGCATATCCCGATATCATCACTTTGATTTCATCAAGAGGGGCTGTTGTATCTTTAACATCATCAGGAGAATCACTTGCAACATCATAAACAATGAAAGGAAAAGCCGATGTTTGGGACATAACATTCGGGGATATTCGTGTCCCTACTGTTTGCGAAACGGCATTGTCATTCTTTAAAATATTATATATTGCTCTTCCTACTTCCATCAGTATGCTAATCTTCCGTATTTTTTCATCTTTCTCTCGTGACTTTTCATAATTTTAGCAAATATTTTTTCAGCATCTTTGAATCCATTTGTCAAGACGCTTTGATTTGCTCGTGCCCAGGCTCGATGCATAAATCTATTCCCCTTACTTTTAAATTTTCCATAGTGCATAACCTCATCACCATATTCAACCCAAGCTCCAAAATAACCCCCTCTCGGACCTTTGAATTTCCCTTTTACTCTTGGGCCTACATATCCACCCATATATTTTTTTGAAGCCTTTGTTCTAAAAAAACCAATCGATTCTTTCAATGTTCCTTTTTTAATAAATAGGCCGCCATCTTCTTTAGCTATATCAGCATTTCTTAAACTACTAACCAATCCTTGACTTGGATAGGGAATATCTTTTTTTGCAATAGGAGCTTCTTCTTTCGCAGCTCTTACAAGAGGCTTTGTATTTTCTCTCCAAAACTTGGCCCAAATAGAATCTTCCTCGACTTGTCGGGGAACTTGCCTGAACATTTCCCGAATCTCTTTCATTCCTTCCATCTTCATTGTGACTTGATCACTCATTATCTATTGTCTTTTAATTTTGTTTCTAATTCCAAAAATTGTTCCCTTCCATCAACTTCTTTGATTCCATTAATATAATAATATTTAGAATCATAAAGGATTCTATATGTCCCTAATATTGTGACGCCTAAATTTCTAATGTAAAAAGTTAAATCCGAAGTCTGAACTAACTCTTGAGATTCTTCTTTTCTGTTACTTCTTTTCCAATCTATTTTTGCCCATACAGTGTACGCTATAGCCCATGCAAAAGTTCTCTCTCCATAATTATTCGTTGTTGCTGTTGGAGATTCAATCTTAATTCTTCTATCTAAATCCCCAATTGCTAGCATACTTGTACCTTATATTGATCTAACAAATATTGACTTGACAAAGGTAATTCTGTTGCTGTTCGGCCAGTTATAACACTTTGTCTGTTAGCATACCAATTTCCAACACATAATAAAACAGCTTGTCTTATTCCTTCTGGAACATCAGTTGAAGCAGTCCCATATCCAACAGTATATTTGACTTCAATTGCGTTAGCTCTATCGGATAAACTTGGAAAAGATTTGTCAACTGCCAAAGTAATTCTTGCAGGTTCATAAGATGAATCAACAATATAATTTGATGAAGCCCAAGTTTGCAAAGTGTCATCAGAATCATAATATTTGACATGAGTAACTGAATCAACTGGGCTTTTATAAAGACTTGACAAAGCCTCCCATTTGTCACTGTATTGAATAACAACTGTATCGATAAAATATCGATTTGTATAAACTTGACAAGATTCAGTTGCCGCTTGAACTAAATTATCGATCAAAGTATCATCCGCAGTAGTGTCAACTTTAAGAAATGCTTTCATTTGATCGGTTGTAAAGACTGGCGTTGTTGCCGCCGTATGTACTGATAAGCTCCTAATCATCTTTTTATATTTAAAAAAAGGGACTGGCCTCAATAACCAGCCCCTTTTTAAGAATTATTAATACTACTAAATTACGCTGTTAAAGTTGTATATTTAACAAAAGACGCACCAGAAGCAACGCCCCAATCAAAATAGTTGTTCATAATTAAACGAACACAACCAGTTCCAGCGGCAGAATAAGGATCGACGATAATATTACTCGGCCCAAATTGAGCAAAATAAACTCTACCAAAATCCCCGAACATTCCATCTCCAGATGCACCAGCAGAAGAAGCAGGAGCAGAAGAGAAATAGCCTGGATAACCAGCTAATCTATCATCTACATATAAAGGATAAGTTGAAGAAACTTGAGCTTCTTTCTTGATAGCAGAATATAGCTCCCAAGAGTTAACAAAAGAAAGATTTCCATCTAATCCATGATCATCTGCAACTGTTTGGATCGCTTCTAACATATCCGAAGCAATAGATCCAGATCCGAAAGTAGCTTCCGTAAATGTTAAAGTTCCAGAAGTTCCAACTATACAGCCAGGAGCGCTTGTTACATTTGAAGATCCAAACATAGCAGCGTCAATTTGAGTTGCCATGTTTCTTCCCATATCAGTCATAACAGACGCTTCAGCAGCAGTCCCGTTTTGAGCAAGGATAACATTTGAAAGGTCAGCATATCCAGTTAGTCTGTTTGGAGATAAAGTTACTTTTCCAAAGTCTGCACCACCATCAGCAGAAGCAGCATTTTCAGCAGCCCATGCAACAGCGGATCCTCCAGCGATTGGAAGTACAGTATCAGCAGCAACAGTTCCTAAATCATTGATTCCAACTCTGTTGTAAAGACCAGAAGCGGATAAACTATCAACATAAGCACCAACAGCAGTTGGGGCAATTGCAGAAGTTCCTTGGTCAATTATTCCCCTTTGTTCTTTCATCATTGTTGGAATACCAATTCCTTGCAAAGATTTTCTCGCTTCTTTTTCGGATTCTTGATGCATTTCTGCCTCAAGTCCAGTCAATTGTCCACCATTGGAAACTTCTCTAACAGCTTTAAATAAGCTCCATCCTCTTGTTGCTTTTTCAGTGTTTACTTTTTGAACTGGAAGTCCAGCTAATTTAACGTTGTTTCTGATTTCAGTTTCCACTTTTTCAGCTCTTTCAATTTTCACATCGATTTCATCTACTTTCTTTAAAAGTGAATCCATCTCTGTATTTTCTTCTGAGTTCAAATCTCTTTCTTCCGCTTGGCAAGTTTCTTTGATAACCTCTAGCTTAGAAACGAAATCTGATCTCAGTTCTTTTAATTCAATACTTGATTTCATTTTATTATTTTTTTTTTTAAAATTTATTTTCGTTTAACTAATTCGATTTTTAGTTTTGCCAACGAACGCGCAACTAAATCATTTTCTTCATCTTCTTTTCTTTGTGTTTCTTTATAACAAGCGAGTCCCCTTTGTGCAATAACCAAATCAGACTCAGCTTGTTGGTATGCAGGGAAAGATACTGGACTCACATCATAAAGACGATCGATCTTTGTAATTGTTCTAATATCATTTCCATCTTCATCAGTGCTCCATTCATCTCCATTTTCTGCAATTGTGAAGGCAAAACTTGACTGATTGATATTGCCATTCTTCATATTTATTGCCAGATCCTTCCCATAAGAAGTTTCAGGAATATCGAAGGAATAACGAAGTCCTTTTTCATCAACTGAAAGTTGTAGAGTTCCAGATGTTGACCTTGCTAAAATTAATGATTCGTCATGATTAATAAGCGCCCTAACATCAGACCGATCAATTGTTTCTTGTGTTATTGCTTCTGGAGAAATGTATTCATAAAAATTCCCTAAGTTTTCACTTCTTGAATTAAAAATACTTCCATAGCCAACAACAACCTCTTTGTCATCTTCTTTCTGTTCAACTCTTGTTTCTATATTATATATTCTTTTTTCCATATCTATATTATTATATTTTTTATCCCAAATGTTAAAAGTTCCTTCCTTTTCCGTTAGTAAATTTTTCCCCGTTTCGTTATAATAATCTTTGTTATCTTCCTCAGCTTCGGCCTTTGAATCATATTTGCATTCCCCAGTTTTGCCCCATTTCCATTTACCGTTATTACATATTTCAGCCGGCATCTTCTCCAATTTTTTCGATGGTAGTCATGTTCATTTGCATAAAGTTTTTATCCCCATCTTCAATCTTATTCATTTCCTCAAAAGATCTAACCTCATTAATTGACATCCATCCATTAGTTATCGCCGTCTTGTAATAATCAGCTCTATCTTTTACATTCCCTCTCAGTAAACCATTGACATTGAATTTAACATATTCTTTACCAATATTGTTTTTTCTAAATAATTTCAATCCCATCTCTAATTCAATCTTATTTAGGTAAGGCATAAGAGTATAAGAAACAAATTCTTGACTCTGCATCTCGATATTACTGAAACTTGATTTCGATAAATCTCTGAGGAGATGCGGGGGAAGCCCGAAGATACGAGCCACTTCTGAAACACTAAATTGTCGACTTGATAAGAATTGAGCCTGATCCGCACTTATTGAAACAGGTTGAAAAGAGAGTCCTTCTTCAAGTACCGCCGTCTGATTCGATCCGCTAAGACTCGAATAGTTTGTGTTAAAACTATTTCTTAATCTATCAATCGCTTGTTCCGATAGTGCTCGATCAGTTTTTAAAATTCCGCTCAATTTCGCTCCATTCTTAAAGAATGTTCTTCCATATTCTTCCAAGTCACCATACCAACCAATTGCCGCTCTACATTGTTCAATTGGAGAAAGTCCAGTAATTCCATCGCTACCAGTTATCAATTTGAAATGAAGCATATTTTCAGACTCGATCGTTTCACTACTATCTTCATCAGTATAATAAACTTTACCGTCTAATATATAAGTATTTATATTATCATATTTAAAAGGCAATAATTCAATCGGCCTTCCAAGTCTATTTCTAACTATCTTAACATAACTATTCCCATTCGTTAAAAGATCCATCATTATCTTTTCGATGAAAGTTATTTTATTTTGATAGCCATTCGGTTGATATTTTAAAAGATAAGAAAGTTCGTTCTCGATAACAATTTTATCTCCATTCGGTTGAGTTCTAAATACATTAATTGGAAGGGTTGAAACGGATTCGGATAGTATTCTAATTGCCGCCCATACCGCTGAAAAAGTCAAAGCCTTTTCGGGTGTTATTTGTGTTGCCGCTCCAAAGGGCATCGAATATTGAATGTTCCTTTTTTCCTTTTCTGTTTTTCCTGAAAATATGTTTTGGATAGATTGCAGTATTCCCACTATATAAGTTTTTGCAATTATACTAAATCAATTATCTTTTTTTGTGTAACATTGTTTCCTTTGTTTTACGATCTCTACAAATTCTAAAAGAATTATAATCAGAGTATCTTCTTTTTCCAAAAGTTGATTGATAGTCACTTTCAAGATCCTCATAAGCGGCAATTAAAGTCTTATGTTTTTTGGATCGTTTCCAAAATTCTCTAACAAAGCCATCGGCCGAAATTAATATTATTTTATCTTCCATTATAAAATTAAAAGTCCTCGCTGATCGTAAACACTATTTATATCTTCACCAGTCATATATTCTCCAAGACTCATGACAAGGGCTACAACTGGATCAATCTTTTCTGTTGACTTTGCCTTATTCGGTTTGATGTTCCCCGCAGGATCTTCTTGAATAGCAATGTTATTTATTGCCCAACTCATCACTGGATTCCCATCATGAATAATCTGTTCTCCAAGTATAACCTTTTCTAATTCTTTTGTTGGCGCTGACATACTAAGAAATCCCTGACCAAAGGGTGACATCGGGACGCCTTCATTCGTTAGGTCGATCACTAACTGACTTGCATTCCAACGATCGTAACCCAAAGCTTGAATATTATATTCCAATCCTAAGTCCATGATTGTTTTTTTTATAAAGTTATAATCAGCAACATCTCCATTTGTGAATTTAATATATCCTTGTTTTTCCCAAGTCACATAGTCAACCTTATCTCTTTCACTTCTTTGCCTTGCGTTATCTTCTGGAATAAAGAAATAAGGAACAATAATAAACTTTTCATCTTCTTTAAATAAAAGAACAAGGGCTGAAATATCTCTTGTTGAAGCTAAGTCAAGACCAGCCCAGCATTCTTTCCCTTTTAATTTATCCATGTCAATTTCACCTTCACAAGCTTCCCATTCTTTATGAGTTATCCATGCTACCTGAGAGTCAGTCCATTGATTAAGCATGAGGCGGCGAAAGCTATTGGAATAAGATGGAACATCAACTGCCCTTTGTGATTCTCTTTTCATGTATTCCTTTCTTAAACTTATTCCATAATTCGGATTCGCTTTTTTCCAAACTTCTTCATCTGTAATATCATCTTCTAACTCGGATTCATAAATAGCAGAATAAAAAGACTCATCTTCAAAAATACCTTCTTTAACTTGTTTTGCATAATTATAAATTTCCCAACATATAGATTGTCGATCATATCCCGCCGTTGTTATAGATATACATAGGGGCTGTAATCTGCTTCCAGTTGATGTCAAAAGTGTGTCCCATAAATCTCTATTCGGCTGAGTATGTAATTCATCGAAGATGACGCAGTTAGCATTGAATCCATGTTTTGTTTTAGAGTCGCTTGAAATCGCTTGATAGAAATTTCCTTTTGATTCATTCGTTATTGAGTTCCGAAATATCTTTGCTCTTTTTGAAAGTTCTGGATTGTTGTTAATCATTTGCTTTGCTATCTCATGAACAATTCCAGATTGTGACCTATCTCCAGCAGCCGAATATATTTCGCTTCCTCTTTCTTCATCAGCGAATAACATATATAAACCAATAGCAGCGCAAAGAGTTGACTTGCCATTCTTTCTGGGAACTTGGATATAAGCAGTCCGATATTTTCTATGACCAGATTCGTTTTTCCATCCGAATAAATCTCCGACAATTTTCTTTTGCCAATCTTCTAAAAGTAAAGGCTTCCCAGCAAGCTCGCCTTTTGTATGACTACAAAACAACTCGATAAAATTTATAGCCTTTGAAGCGGCTTCTTTGTCGAAATAATAATCAGTCAAAATAATTATTTATTTGAGTATTGTTATTCGTAACTGGAGCGGAGATTGAAGCTCTTGCAACTGGCGTCAATCCAAATTGTGAAGCAAGTTTTAATGAATTATTTAAAGCGTCGTTTTTCATTTTAATCAAAGGGCTCGCTTGACGCCTCAATAAATCTCCTTGAGAACTTTTAAATTCATCGATTCGATTTCCTTGCCTCAGTTGTATTTCACATTCAATATATAAAGATATTTCATTGCAATAAGCTTCAATCAATTTTAAGTCAACCTGATGGAGCATTTCTAAGTTAAATAATTG
>Ga0114932_10005247_pt1 | contig 11602 bp, 7 predicted proteins | sample 2SBtaG_2_FD_87286 | JGI IMG/M metagenome (GOLD analysis project Ga0114932, IMG submission 87286) | Deep subsurface microbial communities from Kolumbo volcano to uncover new lineages of life (NeLLi) - 2SBTROV12_ACTIVE470 metaG | ecosystem: Environmental > Aquatic > Marine > Volcanic ... | reverse complement strand
CGCCTCGCGGGTCTGCTCCACCTCGCAGAGTACGCCGGGGCCAAGCCGATGCCGCCGGTTGTCGGCGTTGGTCCCGTTCGTGCGGCCATTCGGATCGCGGAAGACCATCTCGTGGGACACGCGCTCGCAGCGTTCGATCTGATGGCTGCCGACGAGAGGACGGCGGATGCAAAGCACCTTCTCCGCTGGCTCCGCAGCACGAGGCCCGCCAAGTTCACCAAGAGGGAGGCTCACAAGGCCAACGAGGGTAGGTTCCGCAAGGTCGCCGGACTTGAGGCCGCTCTCGCGGCCCTCGTCGAGCGAGGCTTCGTTCGGAAGGTCAAGACCCAGAAACGAGGGCCGGGAAGGCGCAGCGAAGTCTACGAGGTCAATCCGTCGTTCGTTGCCGCCAATATCGACAGAATCGACAGAACGCCGACCTTGTCGAGCCCAACTCTCGATTCTGTCGATTCTGTCGATTCTGTCCCGGCGGTTCGAGACACTGCTGGCTCGACCCCAGATCTAGCTGTCGAGGCCGATGGGGCTGCGGACGGGGTCGTGGCGACCACAACTGCCAAGTTGCCGGACATCCGGCCGACCGTGGCCAACCCGAAGACGAGCGCCACGGACGCGGCCACCGGCGTAACGTCCTCGAACGACGCCATGAACGTGCCGTACCCGCCGCCAAGTTGGCCGAATGGCATCCCGCCTTGGACGGTGGTGGGCAGCCCTGAGTGGAAGGAACAGGAGGAGTTGATGGAAGCCGCCTGTGCCAGCCTCGACGACTAAGGGAGGCTTCTCGGCAGGGTGCTGGACGACGTAGTTGGACTCATCACCGCAGCACCTCCACCAACTCCGCGATGATCCGCAGCTCGCTGTCGTCTACACCCTCCAACACGATGGGCTTGAAGGAGTCGTCGTGCGAGTTCGGACTCAGGGTGATGCGCGACGGGCCGCCGTCGTCACTGCTGACCTGATCGATCTTGAAGAACTTCACCGTGAACTGCCCGCCCGACTCCGAATCGAGGATGTCCTTGTGCTGGGCCAGCACGATCTCCGTGCCGTCTCCATCGCATCCGGGGTTGAGCCGCCACACACACCACGCCCCGTTGGGGATGCGCTTGTTCATCGACTCGCCCACCACCTGCGCGACGAAGAGACCACGCGAGGGCTTGGACCTGCCGCCGTGGCTCACCCACTTGTAGTCGTCCGGGTTCTGGACCTCACCCTGCTGCGGGACCGCATCGACGAGCTGCTCCTCACCGAAACGGCCAGCGGCTACCTTCAGGTCGTACAGCGGGATGGCGTTCTCGAACGGTCTGACCTCCGAGGTCTCTACCCGGCGGAACGGCAACACGTTCGACTCTTCTTGAGCGGCTACAACGGTCGTGGGCACAGTCGCCGTGTGCTCGTACATCTTCGCCAACCAGTCGAGTGAGAGGTTCGATTGGACCGAGTCGGCGGGGATCAACAAGTAACGCCACGGCTTGTCGTCCGTGACCGTGTACTCCGTCGCGTGTTGGCACCAGACGGAGGCTGCGTCCGCCTTGGCGAGTACGTCGTCCTCCTTCACGAAGTCGCTGCGCTTCACCTCGCACAAGTAGCGCCCATGCACTGCTTCGACCACGAAGTCCGGCTCGTAGAGCTTTCCGCCTTTGAGCGCGATCTGGAAGTTGCCCTTGCCCGGCTTGACCCACTTCTCCACCGTCCTATCGGACTCCAGCAACATCGCCAGCCGTCGCTCTGAATCCGAGTCGAACTTCTGAAGCCCGTAGAGGCACTTCCCGAAGCCGCCGAACACCATCTGCCGGATGCGGATCTTCTTCTCGACTGGCACGCGAAAGTCGCGAACGGACTCGCTGGGCTTCACCGGCAGGGTCGTGTCCTTCAGGGGCCGGTGCCCCGAAAGAATCTTCACTTCGTAGCCGGTGGCCTTCTCGCGGCGATGTTGGGCCATCTGGGCGTGGACCAGGCCGCCGATTTGAGGCTGGTGGTAGACGAGCACGTTCCTCACCGCGTCCTCGTCCTCCAAGTAGCTGTCGAGGTAGGACACGAACTCTCCGGCCAGCTTGTAGAGCAGGTCGGCGGTGGCGTCGTAGTCCACGTCGTCAAAGCTAATCAGCGCACTGACGACGTAGTCCTCTAGGCGCTTCTCGTGGACACCACCGCCGACTACGGACAACTGCTCCTGCTCATGGGTGCGCAGGTGCCGGACCAAGATGTCCTTCTCTACTGGCCGGAACGCGGGGAGCATGGCGGTGTCGAGGTCGAAGCCCTCGAAGACGATGCTCACCTCGCCGGTCGGCACGACCGTAATCGTAGGAATGTCGATGGACGAGGCGACGTATGCCTCCGTGACCGTCTTGACGGTGACCTCCACAGCCTGCGAAACGCCGGGAAGATCCGGCTGTTGCGGCACCACCGCCTGCACTTCCGCGACGATCTTCCTCTGCTGCTCAGCAGTCAGAAGCGCAGTTGAGGAGGATAGAGTGGTCTTCTTCCTAATGACGGCGAGGGTCGCCTTGGCCACGGCTCTCTCGGCTGGCGTCGCGAAGACGGGCTTTGCAAGGGTTGGATTTGGCGTGACACCCGGCAGAGTTGCCTCGGTCGGTGCGGAGCCGATTCCGGGCACATCTGGCTCGTCGTCGCCGCCAAGAATCTGGTCGATGACCGGCTTCACGACGACCGGCACAGGCGCATCCTCTGCCCCGTCCGCGTCGAGGATGATGGTGTCGATACGCCGGATGATGGACTCGCCCCGGTTCGCCTCGTCCACGATCTCTTGGAACTTGTCGTGGGCGACGATGGTGAGCCTGTCCACGGCCTTGACGCCTGTTCGTCGTCCGAACGGCAAGCGCAGCCCGCGACCGATGGACTGCTCGATCAGGGTGCGGGCGTTCGCTGCCCGCAGCGGAACGATGGTGTAGAGGTTCGTGACATCCCACCCCTCCTTGAGCATGTTGACGTGGATGACGATCTCGGTGGGTTCATTCGGGTCTTCGACCGCAAGCAGGCGCTCGACCGTCTCCTCCTTCTCGTCGCCCTTGAGCGCAGAGTGGACCTCGATGACCTTGTCCGCGTAGTTCCCCTCGAAGAAGTCCTCCGACTTGAACAACTCGACGAGCTTCGCGGCGTGCGTGGTGTCCTGTGCGATGACCAACATGAACGGCTTCACGTAGGGCTTGCCAGTGTCGGATGCGTAGATCTGGAGGTCGGCCTTCACCTTCTCGTGCAGGCGCACGCCGTCGTCGAGCTTGATGCGTTCGAGCCGGGCCTTGTCGAACTTGGCGGCGTCGAAGTCCTTGCGCGTCGCGACCGCCGGTTCCTTCACGAAGCCGTCCACGATGGCTTCAGCCAGCGAGTACGAGTACACCGCGTTCGAGAACGGGATCGGCCCCTTCTTGCCCTTGCCCTCCGTGAACGGCGTAGCGGTCAGCTCCAGTCCAAGGATGGGCTTCAGCTCGTTGATGGCCGACATGCCCGCGTCTGCGCGGTAGCGGTGGGCCTCGTCCATCAGGATGACGAGATCGGGCAGGCCCGCGAGGTAGTCGAAGTACGACTCCCCGATGTACTCCGACAACCGTTTGATGCGCGGCGTGCCCTTCTTCCTCGTGGCCGATCTCACGTCCTTGTTGATCTTCGAGATGTTGAAGACGTTGATGTGGACGGGGTCCTCGCCACCGACGCGGAACAGGCCCATCTGCAAGCGGGCATCCTCACGAACGCCGATGCCGCTCTCGTAGGTGTCGCCGGTGATGACGACCGGCGGGGCGGTGACGAACTCCGAGATGCCTTGGAAGACGTACTTGGGCGTGCCCGGCGTGAAGTCCGCGATCAACTTGTTGTAGATGGTCAAGTTCGGGGCCAGCACGAAGAAGTGGCGGCTGCGCTTCGTGAGGTAGAGGTACGCGATGAAAGCGCCCATCAACCTCGTCTTCCCAACGCCGGTGGCGAGAGCGAAGCACAGTGACGGGAAGTCCCGCTCGAAGGCCGTGACGCTAGAATACTCCGACTTGATGACCTCCAAGGCGGTGGCTAGGTCGGTGTCCTTGGTGGGGTTGGCGACATCACAGACCCGTTCGAGGATCTCCAGCGACTCGCGTTGCGGAGGTCGAAGACTGAGGCGACCAGAGATCGTGTTGACGATGCGGCTCATGCCTCACCTCCTTCGGCGGCGGCGAAGAGTGGCAGCAGGTCCTGAACCTTCGGGGTCTTGCCCCTGCGTCGCTTCGGCTTGCCGTCTTCCGGTGGTCCGTCGTCAGGTTTGGGTTCCAGTTCTTTGCCCATCACTGTCTCGACGTTGAGCGAGTAGTCGTCCTTGCCCCACTCGCAGCGGCTCAGTACAGCAGCAGGGATCTTGGTGATGGTCAGGTTGGCGAACTGATCGGTATCGGCTCTGAAGGCCGAGCAGCAGATGAGGAGGGTGCGGCTGGTGCCAACCTCCGAACTGATGACCTGTAGCTGCTCGTGGGTGAGGGTCTGCGTGGTAACGTAAATGTAGTCCGTCTCCGTGGACTGGCCGTGCATCCAGAAGAGCGTGTCGCTGGGGGCGTAGCGGAAGCCCTCTAGCTTGCACATGGCCTCTGCGAGCATCTCCTTGTTGTAGGCGCGGTTGATGACCCAGTTGCCCCACTTGTCTTCTTCGAGCAGGGAGGGGGCGAGGTTGTAGAAGCGGAATCCGCCGCCGCCTTTCCAATCGAGGGCCTTCGTGATTCCGCTGCCATCGGTTCCGGCGACAACCGATTCGAGGCGGGGACGAACATGGCTGAGACAGTGCTCTCCCAACTCGACCATGATCCATCGGCGCTTCATCTTATGCGCGACCGCACCTGTCGTGCCGGAACCGGCGAAGGAGTCAAGGACCCAGTCCCCAGGGTCGGTGGTCAGCTCCAAAATGCGCTTAATTAGACCCTCTGGCTTCTTGCCTTTCGGAAAGCGAACGCCACCCTCGTTGTGCAGGTTGTTGGACAATAGGTCACCCCAGATCGTGGAGGCCGCCTGACCAGTGACCCACCGCCCGTCCAGCCTGTGAGCTTTGGTTGAATAGAACAGGAGTTGCTGACCGGCCTTGAAATAGTAGTCGGCCTTGTCGGCACGCTCCGAGCGGAACACTCTGTGAGGCTGCTCAATCGAGGCGACAAGCGACTCGCGTGCTTGAGCGTTGACATCTTTCGGTTGCACGCGAGCTAGACGAATGACTCGCCTAGGGTCATCGAGCACGAATGCCTCCAGTTCATCGTCAAGTTTCTTTCCGAATGCCTTTTTGAGAGCCCGGACCTCGATTCCGTGTCGCGAGGCGAATGCGGCTCGCAGGGTGGAGAACTCCCATTGGGCAAAAGGCATCTCGTAGTTCGTGATGTAGCTGTTGTATCTGCTGTCCCGAGACACTGGGACGTAGACTCGGTTTGGGGACCACGACGCCTTGTCTTTTGCGTAGACCACGACGAAATTCGAGATGGTGACCAGACCAGGGTTGATGGACTTTGGTCCCGAGACAGAACTCTGTTTGAACGTGATGATGGAGCAGCGATTCCTCCGTCCGAAGATCTCGTCCAGCAGAATGATCAGGTACGCAAGTTCCTCGTCGTCAATGTGGACAACGATGGTGCCGTCGGGTCGCAGCAGCGAGTGGAGAAGCAGCAAGCGATCTCGCATCAACGACAGCCACACGGAGTGTTCGACCCCGTCATCGTAGTGCTCGAACGCCTGTCCTGTATTGAAGGGAGGGTCGATGTAGACGCACTTGATCCTACCTGCGAAGTCCTGTTCAAGCGCCTTCAACGCCAGCAAGTTGTCGCCGTGGATCAGCATGTTGTCGAAGAGATCTTCCTCGGTGACTCGGCGGTCTGCCGCGTAGCTGATGTCGTGATCCTCCAGCAGGATGCGCGGCTCAAGTCGAGGGCGCTTGTCCTTCCCGATCCACGTCAACTCCAGCTTCGTCTTCTTCCGTGCCATACGCCCCGCTCCTACCGAATGGTCCATCGGACGGTGAACAGGCGCTGGACCTCGTGTGTGGTCCGAAGCTGCCGTTCGATGTCCTCGATCAAGAGCGTTCGCTGCTCGTCGATCTTGTCCTGTTCCTCATAGAGATCCCGCCGTTTGCGGTTCCTCCGCTTCTCCAGCGCCTTGATCTCCCGCTGGGCCGCGAGCTTGTCGGCCAACGTGATCGCCACGGCTGACTGCTTCCGCATGTCCTTGATGCCCGCGTCCAGGTCCTTCAACTCGCGCTCAAGGCCGAGTTTGAGGTCGTCGGACCATCGGTCGAGCTTGCCGACCTCAGCATCGAAGTAGCGCCCGTTGCGGACTTCCACCTGATCAAGATGGTGGCGGACCTCCGCCTCGACTTCGGCGGTCAAATCGAACGGGCGAGCAGCAGCATCCGCCTCGTCGGCGGCCAGTCGCAGCAGCCGCCTGCACCACTCACGGTCAAGCACCTCACCGTCGTCTGTCTTGGCGGCTAGCACCACGAACTGCTCGTCGGCCACCGACTGCACCGTGAGAAGCCCGCAGGTCACCCACCCGCCTTGACCGACGTAGGGTTCGAGGACGGCGATGGAGGTGCCGTAACCGCCGTAGTTGAAGGTCAGATGGCGAGTTGGGAGCGAACGGCCCAGTGCCGTGTCGATGAGATGCGAGGCGAGCGGATGGTCCACGCGGTAGAACACCGCCCCATCAGCCTCCGCTTGTCTCCAGTCAAGGCAGTACCGGCCCGGTGGTGCGGCGGTGCCCGTGTACTCGAAGCGAGGCTCCTCAGGGTCGAACGCGGCATCGTCGTCCAACTCGAACCGCGTGAGGTTCAGAAGCATCCGTCCACGCTCGTCGAGGGACGCTTGGGCCTGGTCCTGATGGACTCGAAGCCGGGACTGCACATCCTCGTCGAAGTGGTCGAGCAGCCGCTGCCGCGTGTCGGTCATCTGAGCGGTGATCTTCTCGCTCAGCTCGTCTTGCAGCTCGTCGAAGGCTACCGCGATGTCGTCCGCCGTGCGGCACCCTTGGTAGATGGCCGCGATGCGACGTTCGATGTCCACGCCCGACTCGATTACCCCGAGGACCTCGTCTGAGGCCCCGAATACGCCCTCGAACAAGCAGAACTTCTCCGACAGCAGTTCGAGTACCCGACGGTCAGCAGCGTTGCGCTCGTTGACGAAGTTCACCACCACCACGTCATGGGTCTGGCCGTACCGATGGCAGCGTCCGATCCGCTGCTCGACGCGCTGAGGGTTCCACGGCAGGTCGTAGTTGAAGACCAACGAGCAGAACTGAAGGTTCACGCCCTCTGCGGCGGCCTCCGTCGCCAGCAGCACGGTGGCCTCGTCGCGGAACGCCTCGACCAATGCCGCCCGCACATCGACCGCTCGCGCTCCGGTTGTCACGCCATCGTCCGCGTGTCGCTCCCGCCACGAGGCGTAGACCTCACGGGCCGTCTCGTCGTTGTTGCTGCCGTTGAGCATGACGACCCGGCCCCTGTAGCCGTTCTCAGTCAGGAGGCGGAAGAGGTAGCTCTGCGTGCGACGCGACTCTGTGAACACCACCGCCTTGTGGGCGGCCCCGACCTCGTCGAGCTGCTGAAATGCCTCTTCAAGTGCTCGAACAAGAGCATCGCCCTTGGCGTTGGACTCGATGCTTGCCGCCAGCTCTGCGCAGGACTGGATGATGCCGACCTCTTCTGCCAGCAAGGCTGGATCGATGTCGTCGCCGGACGAGTCGGTCGCACCGTTGGTCTCCCAGTCGTCCTCGATTTCGTCGATGCCCTCGAAGTCGTCGCGCAGCAGGGCTTCGGTTGTGGCCCCAGTGGCGACGTGGTGCTGAACGTCACGAAGACGGTGGAGCAGCCCCTGAAGCGTGCCCGCAATCGCGAAAGAGGACGACGCGAGCAGCTTCCTCAGCACCATTGTCATCAACGTCCGCTGAGCGGTCGGCAGGGCGTACAAGGTCTCGCGGCGAAGGTACTCCGACACGTCGTCGTAGAGCTTCTGCTCCGGGTCGCTGGCGTAAAACTCCTGCGTGACGGGGATGCGCTGCGTGAAGCGAACGTACTCCAGCACCTGCTTGCGCAACGTCCGCTGGCACACATCGGCTAGGCGCTGCTTGAGCAGGCGGTTGCGTAGCCCCTCGTCCTGCTCCCGGACGAACTGCTCGCGGAACGAGATCGGGTCACCGAAGAGATGCGGGTCGATGACGCTGGCCAGCCCGTACAGCTCCATCAGCGAGTTCTGCAAGGGCGTCGCGGTCAGCAGGAGCTTGGGTGCTGTCGTCAGCCCCGCGACCAACGCCTTCGCCGTCTTGTTTCGCTTCTTGTAGACGTTCCGAAGCCGGTGAGCCTCGTCGATGATGGCGAGGTCCCACGGCACCGACGCCACGGACTGCTGGTGCTTGGCCGCGAAGTAGTAGGAGCAGATGATGATCTGGTCGTCGGCGTCGAACGGGTTGGGCTTGCCCTCCGCTTGGAGCCGGGTCCACGCCCGCCGTTCCATCACCACGGACGGGAGGAAGAACTTCTCCCACAGCTCCTGCTGCCATTGCTTGCGCAGCGAGGCCGGGACCACGATGAGGATGTGTCTGCGTCGTTCAGCCCATCGCTGCGAGACGACGAGCGCAGCTTCGATGGTCTTTCCTAGACCCACCTCATCGGCAAGGATCACGCCTCGCGACAGTGGCGAGCGCAGGGCGAACAAGGCGGCGTCTACCTGATGCGGGTTCAGATCCACGCGGGCGTTCGAGATCGCCCGTGACAGGTGCTCCACCGTGTCAGGAGCCCCCTGAACCGTCAGCGCGTGCGCCCAATACTGCGCATGGTAGTTCGTCGTCATTGCCCCGACTCGTCCTCGCGCTCGACCTCGAACTCGCCCCCCGCCTCCAACCACGCCATGAGCTTGTGCCTGTTGACTCGCCACTGGCCGCCGACTTTGGCGGCACCAACGAGCTTCCCCTGACGGCACAAGTCGTAGACCGTCCGCTCTCCGAGCCGCAGGAGGGCGCACACTTCTTTGATGGTCAGGAAGTCAGCCAAGATCCCGTTCCTCGCCACTAGCCGCCGAAGATTGCCAGACCGTGGTAACAGGCTGATGGGCGCGACGCAACGGCATCACGCCCCGAAAAAACGGGGGGAGCCTTGTTCATGGCCGGTCGGGGCTCAGTCGCCTCCAGCACCGCGTAGTGGTGCCGAACCCCGGACCACGGAGACGGCACCATGCCCCCCATTCACGAGCAGACGCAGGCCAAGCCCTACGAGAGCGACGCGGACTACATCGAGGCGCTGGCCAGCGCAGTCCACGCCCGCGCCCGGCTCATCGGAGCCCGGATGAAGGCCCGCAATGACGCCGACGAAGATGGTGTCGGCTTGGTCGTCGCTGGCGACGACCAGAGCATCCCATCCGACGCCCGAGCCAAGGTCACCCGCCTCGTCGCGACGGAACAGCGCCTCTGGTCGGAGATCGACTCGCGACGAGAAGCCACCAAGGCCGCTGGCCGCGTGTTGGGCCTCGACGACATCTGCGACGAGTACGACCTCGACGACACCGAGCGGCTCGCACTTGTCCTCACGACTCTGCCAGCCGTGGGGCTTGAGTTCGCGGAAGTCCTTGGGGACGTGGCCAGCTTCGGATTCTGCGTGATGTCGGCCACGGTAGACATGCTGGGGGTGATGAATAGCCTCGATATGGCCGGTCGGTTGCGCCTCCGTGAGCAGTTCGGCCCCAAGGGCAAGCTCGTAGTCGGTGGGTTGATCGCGGTCGAACTGGCCATCGGTGAGCGCGTGCAGGACTTCCCCACGGCGAGCCTCTTCATCACCCAGACGGCATTTGACCGGATCGTGGGGATCGGCTCGGGCGACGACGTGGAAAGCTGCCCGTCGTGTGGCCAACCCATGCAGCCCGAGGAAGGATGATGAGCGTTCTCAGGCTCTTGTAGTGGACCGGTGTTTGGCTCGTGGACCCACGGCACCAAGCAGCCGTTGCACGACCTCAAGCGCGGCTCGAAGTGTGTCGCCTCGCCGGTCTGGTCGTTCCAGCAGGAGTTCTTCGGTCATGTCGCTCCACGACTCCCCGATCTCGTACACCGCCTCGACCGGGTCTTCTCCGGTGCCAATCGCAGTGGTCACGTCGAAACGAGCCGCCAGCGTCGCCACGACCCATACCTTGATCATGTCGTCCTCGACTTCGGCTGCTTGAGCGAGTCTCTCGATGGCGGTCACGATGATGTTGGGGTCGTACATGGGCAGGTCCTCCTGCTCCATGAGGGCGATAGGCGTATCAGCGAAGACTCGGTCTCGAAGCTGAAGACTCGCCGTCTGCGGCTACTCCCGAAGAGCCTCCAGGTCCGCCCACTTCCAGACACTCTGGATGCCCTTGGAGGTGCGAGCCACGTCCACGAAGATCGGCGGGTTCGGACGCGGAAGCAGCCGCGTCAGGCAGGCTCCCAGTCGCTGCTGGCGACTGCGCTGTTCAGTGCTGAAGCCTGTCTTGTCCTTGCACTCGATGATGATGAGGCGGGATGGCGTCTGCACGAAACAGTCGCTTTCGGTGTTCATCACCTTGCGGGCAGCGACCAGCACATCGACGGCTCGGTCGGGTGCCGGGGCAAGGTCGAAGGCTGCGACTCGACGAGCGATGCCCCCTTTGCCGGGCTTGTCCGAGGTCGTCCAGCCGACGCCGGGCTGGCAGGGATGGACCGCGAAGTCAGGGTCGCCCTTGTAAGAGCCCTCCGGGTGACGCCACCACTCCGGGGTTCGGCCCCACGCTGGAAGGCCGAGGATCGTCGCCCACCGCTCGACGAGTGGATGCCATGCGAGGGTGGTCTTGGCCTGCTTCTGCTCCCACGAGAAGGCGTCACGGAGGACCCACACGAAGTGCATCGCCGTCGCCGCTTGAGCTTCATCGGGCGTAATTGGATCGGCGTTTCCCACGTCGAGGCCAGTGAGCAGTCTTGCGCGGTGAGCAGGGTCGGCCAGCGCAGGAACCAGCAGTTCTGCCTGAAGCGCCCGCTCCGAACGGTTGTGCGCGAAGTCGAAGCGGGAGCCGATCTGCTTAACTTTCATAGTTGAATCTATCCCCACTTCTGTACCCATTCGGGGACGAATCGGGCCGATTCAGGCCGGGGTCTGGGGCAAGCCGGTCGCCTAAGTGCCTGAAATCAGGCAATCAAGAGGCCCACCTACACGTTGAACCGGAAGTTACAAACGTCACCGTCCTGCATGACGTATTCCTTACCTTCCATCCGCTTGCGACCTTTCGCCGCGACCGCCTGTTCAGACCCCAACGCAAACAGGTCCTCGCAGTCGTACACCTCGGCCTTGATGAAGCCACGCTCAAAGTCGGTGTGAATCACGCCGGCCGCCTGCGGTGCCTTCCACCCCGCTCGGATGTTCCACGCCCGCGCCTCTTTCGGCCCTGCGGTGAAGTACGTCTGCTGGCCAAGCAATGTGAACGCGGCCTGCGCCATGCGCTCCAAACCGCTCTCGCTCAGCCCGAGGTCTTCGAGGAACGCGGTCCGCTCTTCTTCGTCGTCGAGCTCAGCGATCTCCGCTTCCATCGCGCCTGAGAGCACCACGACCTGCGCACCTTCCTCGGCGGCGAGCGCCCGGATCTCTGCGACGTGCGCGTTGTCCTCGCTGGCGTCGTCGGTG
>Ga0114932_10005246_pt1 | contig 11603 bp, 17 predicted proteins | sample 2SBtaG_2_FD_87286 | JGI IMG/M metagenome (GOLD analysis project Ga0114932, IMG submission 87286) | Deep subsurface microbial communities from Kolumbo volcano to uncover new lineages of life (NeLLi) - 2SBTROV12_ACTIVE470 metaG | ecosystem: Environmental > Aquatic > Marine > Volcanic ... | reverse complement strand
CTGGGTCTGGGTCTGAGGCTGTAGGGTCTGCAGAGGTAGTTTCAGGTTGTTCTTTACGATCTACAATCCCGTCTAAATTTCCTTTCCACCAGTCTCTAAACTCCGGGTGTTCAGGGTGAGCATAGGGGTGTTGCACGTAGTCTGCTACAAGATCATCATAAAGACCGCCTGCAAAAGCATCTCCACTAACGTTTGGATCAGAATAATATGTAGGGCCGACTTCTCCTCCCTCATCAACAACTCCTAAGATGCCCTGCCTTAAATATTTAGGATCACCAAACCCACCTATGTTTTGTAGATGTTCTTTGAAACGTTGAAACCCTCTGTCAGTTTGATCTACTGGCATATTTATTTACTCTTGTGCTTTTGCATCTGATTTAACCGATATATTCAGGTTCTGAAGTGTTTCCAGTAAAGCCATCTTGCCCTGCAGACGGCGCATCTCCAATTCCGATTCCACCACCACCAACTGCCGTTGCGTCATTTGGCCCAACTGTTGTAGGTACTCCTCCAGCGGCTCCCATGTTTCCGGGTTGTTGACCAGCGGGAGCAGCTTCTTCGCCTGTTGTGCGTTCATTTAGTCCTCTCAATACCTCTGCAAAAATAGCAGCATCATTTACATCATTTACAAGAAGATCGGGGTCAATGTCTTGACTGATTGCAAGTTCTCGTACTAGATTTGGAATCTTAATAAACGGAGCAAGCATCGGGTTTGCTACTGTTTGTAACAGTGCAGTCAAGCGTTGACTTCTTACTTCTTTTTGTATGACTGCGCTTGTTCCGCGAGGCTTAATCTCAAGATCACCGTGTATTTCAGTCATTGTGTCGTTAAACTGCATGTTCCACTGAAAAAACGCCTCACCCATTGGCTTGAGAAGAAAGTCATCAATATTTTTAATTACTGTTTTAATGCTTAGACCTGCACTGGACATAAGCATACTTAGACCTGCTGCTGTTCGTCCAGTGCCAGTTACGCCTGTTTGACCGTGCGTAATACTTGGAATACCTGTCTGCTCGTCTGCAAGCTGTCGAGCCTTATCGTACATTTGTATGTTTTCTCCAGCAGTATTTGGAAACTTAATACCGTTTACTGCTGTTCCCGTTACGCCAGACTGCCTACGAAAGACCTTGCCGGGATATACATCGTACGATTGGCCGGGAACCAGTTGCGTTTCATCTATGTCAAATACAAGATTACCAGCAAGAGCTAGGTTATCAATAGCCATACGAACATGTCCGTTCATTAGAAGCTGGCTATCTTCCATGTTTTCAGCTACACCTACACCAAAGATTTGATACGGGTTAAGTTCAAAAGGAAACGAATAAAACGGAAGCCGTGTAGGTAAAAATGGATTAGATACAATACGAAGAATATGATTTCCGCAAATCCAAGCGTTTACCTGAATAGACGGTCCCGCATCTGCTGGTATTTCAAGACCAGCGTCTTCAGCACTGTTTGTATCCATGATACCCCAGTACTCCAACACTTCATAACGATACTTTTCATTTTGAGTATCTTTTTCGTTATTATAGAGCGTGCTTTCAAAATAACGTTCTTCATAGTTTGGTCCTTCTTCCAAAACTGCTTCAATAGCATCTTTGTCAAACAAAGGTCGGTTTAATAAATCAAACAGTTGCTCACGATTAAATCTGTGACGCTGAATAGCGTATTCGCAATCGTGTGTAGATGTAGCAGAAGGATCAGGATAAAAATCCCAACAACTTACAGACTCAATACGAGGTACAGACTTTTCGTATGGTGCGTAAACCTTTTCTTCTGTTTCTTCACTTATAGACCAGTTATGTACAGTTTTGTTGTAATTAAATGGTCCTTTAATAATTCCTGTGCCTAACAAAGCACATTCAAACAAAGCGTGACGCATAACAGTTACAGCATTTGTATCTAAAAGCTGATCTTGCATACACTTTTCGAGAAAACGTGCAGCTTCTCTCGCTGGAGAAACTTGCGGTTCTCCTGCTCTTGATGGACCTTCTTCTAAATTTGCACCTTCATAACGATCAGCCATTCCACCTAAAGGTGGTGTAGCTTCTGTAGCACCGGGAGGAAGTTCTCTACCGTCACCCGGAAAACCTATCGGGTCCGGTTCTTCTTCCGGTTGTTGAGGATTTTTAGACAGGTGTGCAAATTCTACAATACCTTCCGGTACTGGAGTAGACTCAACTGAAATGGGAAACTTATTTTGCGAAAAAAGAATGTCTACGATCTGACCGTAAGCGGCAAGAACTTTTGTTTTTGTAATCTTAATAAAAACTTGACTTCGCTCATTTTCACGATACTGTGTTGAAGAATCGTATATACCACGATAATTCTTATAAGCTTGTAGCCATCTTTCTTCGTCAGGAAGCCTTCCAGTTTCAGCATCTTCAAAACGAGACTGAATGGTTCCAACAAGTTCATACTTGTCTTCTTGCTTCATTTAAATGCAACTTTCGTTAAGTATTTCAAAATTAACTGTCGGGGTTGTACTCAGCCATTTTACCAAGAACATTTGGGTCTACGTGCTTACTTCCCGCTTCTGAAGGAAAGTCTTCAGTCAAAGGATAGTTATTTTTAATTACAGTATCAAACTCTAGCTTTTCACGATACAGTGCTGACTCGTTTACATCTGACATTTCACCCTGTTTTGCCATTTGTTTTTCGATGTATCCTGCACCGTACATTTGTGTATTTCCTGTAGGCATAATATAGTTTCCTTTTGTAAGTTGTCAATTAACGATTAAATAATTCTGCAGCTTGTGATTGTAAATCTCTTCGTGCAGTTCTAATCTTATCTAGCTGTTCTTGATTTATAGAGCGTGGATCAAGTTCCGTAATGCCGCTGTCTCTCATAATTCCTGTAGATATTGCAGGTTGTTCTGCTTCTACTCGTTTTTGATACGTTTCCTCTAAATTATCAAGATACTGCATTCCACCTTCATCCGTAGCCTGTGCTATGAAACGATCTTCATCACCCATAAGTCTTTGGGGTGTATCCGCTTCACTTGTTCTTGGTACAGGCATACTTTCCAAATAGTCTGCTTGTCTAACAGTCGAAGGAGCGGGTCTTTCTCCAGCTTCTGCAAATGCTGCAGGAGTTGCGGCAAGGGCTTCTTCTGCTACAGTTGCTGCTAAACCTAATCCTGTTGCTGCACCAGCGACGAGTTTTGGACCTGTTTTCTTTGCTGCTTCTGATAGACCTCTAAGAAAGTCTCCCATTTTATCACGACCTTCTTGACGAGAAAGAGTAGGCTCGGAAGATGTATCGGTAAGACCTTCTTTTAACGATGTTAAGTCTCGTTCTGGTTCTACAGGTGCTTCTATTTTTGGTTGTGCAGCTACTTGCGAAGCTTGTACTCTTTGTGCTTCTTGTGCAGATAAAGCTTCTTTAACATCATCTGCGTCAAAATCTCCATCAGGGCTGTATCCCTGCATAAACATATTGAATGATTGTTGAGTAGGGAATGAGGATTGTACTTTTGCTTTTGTTTCCGCATCCATTTCTAACTCATCTAAACGAACTTCGTACGCTGCGCGGTCTGCTACAGTTAACTTTGCCTTGTCTCCTAAAGCTTGCATATCTGCTTCACTTGCCACGTCATACAATTCTGAAACAAAGTTTGCGGTATTAAAACCTTGTTGAGTTAAAAACTGAGCAGGAGTAGCATCCGGTATAAGTCTTCGTAAAAAAGCAGACTGTGCGGTTGTTTCTTTTGTTGTTTGAAACTCTCCTAAAGTACCTGCACGGTATGTCGTTTCTCCGATAGTACGTTCACCTTTGTGTTGAATAAGAGCATCAGCGTTGGAAGTTCCACCACCTTCTGCTTCAGGAATACGTTCTACAAAAGAGAAAGCAAATTTTCGTAAAATATTGTGGCTTAAAGGTACGTCTTTAAAAACACCTTTTACACTTTGTTTTACACTAGGATATCCAGCTTGAGTTAACTTATCTTGAAGAATGTCTAAATAAGACTTTTCTATGCTTCCTGAACTGGGAAAAACTTTTTCTCCACTTGCAGATTGAGTTGCGTCAGAAAGAATACTATATAAAGTTGGATTTAGTGCATACTCTGTAAGTTTTCCTTTATTATTAATAACCATACTATAATCATCAGAACGAAGAAATGTCTTTACAGAGTCTGTAGCTTCAAGTTGTTCTTGTGTGGGGTTTATTTGAGATACAAAATTATTTATGTCTGGTGATCTCATTCCTGTAACTACAGACATAAGCATGTGAGCTTTTACAATTTTCGCAGGTATGGTAGTTTTACCAACTTGTACATCCTGAATATCGTTTAGCGTATCTCGAAACGCTTTAAGCATAACTGCATCTGGTGCAGTTTTAATTTGACCGGGTATCTTACGAACTGTTAAGTCAAAACCTAAAGTTGAAAACGGTATCTTATCTGCTCCGTCATCAAAAGGATTAACTCTTCCTTTATTTTTTGCATTCCAAGAAGCTAAAGCATTTGCTTCGCCAGACCTTAAATTGTTAAATAGTGTATTAAGATGGTTTCCTAAATTTCTAACTGTTCCTGTTCCAAATGTTCTGTCTCCCTTTAAAGTTTTTTCTCCTTTAAGAAGACGCTCGTTTGTCATTACCCTTTCAATATTTTCTTCACTATTAAATTGTTCAAGAGTCATATTGTCAATGACAATACCCGCATCCTCAATTAATTTTAAACTAGTACGATATTTTGACTCTGCTCCCCACTTTTGACCTTCAGCTTCTTTTTGTCTTTTTTTAGATTGAATATAATCTTCAAAAGCCTGTCGAACAGATTGGCCTGAAGTCGTTTGTTGTTGAGGGGATTCTATAAAGGGTTTTTGTGCCATGTGTAGAGGTTTTTTTAATATCCAAATGTTGAGTTAACTGGTTGATAGCTTTCTTGCTGTTTAATCGAATGAAACATAGAACTGGTAGCATAGCCAGTCTGACGAGTCATGCACATGTACCGTAACGCATCGTACGCATGATCCTCTGCCTTTGTATCCACATCTTCCGATTGTGTTTTGGAAAGTGGAAGTGTAGGCAGTGTACGTACAAGATTAGTACAAGTACCAAAGATTCGTAAACCGGGTTCTTCTCCATTTTTTAACGCAAGTCTACGGTGGAGTTCGATTTTCCCAGCTATGCGATTTCTATCCGCTGGTACAAAACGTGTACCTCTACGGATCATTGACTCTGCTATGCTTGGTCCCGTGCCATGTCTTGACCAACAAGAACCATCTAAAACTGATTGTGTCATTTGAGGATCGTCATATTCTAAAGACATAATAAGGTCTGCAATACTTTCTCCGGTGTGACCCTTTTCGTAAAGCTCTCGATATATCCAGATGTTGTTGTCCCAATCTACAGCGCCCCAAAGAACACAAGAAGGACTGCTATATCCATAATCCATTGCGCGTATACGGGGCCAATTGTATGGAATCTCAAAAGGTTCAACAACATGTACAGACCTATCAAATTCACTAAATGCCGCTCCCTCTGCTACGTCCCAATCGCCCTCTAGAAGCCGTCTACGTTCTACTTCTGGTAGACTAAGAAGCATTGCCTCATATTCACCAGATTCCGATAAGTAGGGATTGTCCGTAAGTCTTGCTGGTATAAATCTGCGCTGAAAGAGTGGTTGTTGCGTCTTTGGATTTTTTAATGTTCGTCCTGTGTCGGGATCGACTGCCCAAAACGGCGTATTTGGTGGACACGGATCAATAAACATTTTTTTAATCCACCAACCACCTGAACCACCCGGATTCGCAGAAGCTCGCATATACGTTTCCAACGAGGGGTCGGTGGTTCTGAGTCGGCTACGAAGGTAAGTCCAAACATAGGGGGTGGGATAATGTCCCAATTCATCGACTCCAATCCATGTAAATGCTTGTCCTTGATACCTTGTAACATCGTGGTCTTTATCTACGTAGCTAAAAAGTGCTGTAGCTCCGCTTGGAAATATCCACGTTGATTTTGATTCTCGAAATACTGCGCCGTTAAAAGCGCGAGGATAAAGTTTGCGTGACTGTTCGATAAGTTCAGTCAATTCTGCAAGTGTTCGTCTTAAAAGAAGCGCCTTATGGTTTGGATTATCCGCATATCGCAACAGATCAACCAACATCGCGTAAGATTTTCCACCACCTGCTGCGCCACCATACAAAACTTCTTTTTCAGGAGATGCCAAAAAGTCCGTTTGTGGACCTTCGTTGGGTCTGAAGATAAGTTCTGTGTCTTCCTGTAGTTGATTCCTGACTTGGGCAGGTAGGGAAGCAATAGTCCTATCATCTACGACTCCACCTTTTCCAGCGATCTGATCCGATTTCTTCAACGCTTCCGCTTGATTGTTCAGATTCGCTAATTTCTTCTCTGATTGCTCTAATATCTTCTTCTGAGAGGCGATCTTTCGGCGCTCGTCTACTTTCTTTTTTTGAACTTTTGAATACTGGTAGCGCCCTTTTTCTCCGGGTTTTAAAGGTGGTCTGCCCCTTTGTTTCTTTTGTGTGCTTTCTGCTGCTTTCGACATTTCTTAACACCATGCGTATATGTTACTTAACACGACGATACTTTCGAGTTTTCTTCGCAATACGTTTTGGTTGCTTGGCGTGTTGTTTACCTTTTTTAATTGCTTGTCTTTTCTTTTTTGTGGTTGCAGCATATTCAGAAGAGGATAAAGAACGAATTGCAGCAGAAGGCAGATACCTTTCACCTGTTGCTTTTGGCCCTTGTGTAGAAGGTTTACCAGACTTTGTTCTCCATTTTTGTTTACCCCATGATTTAAGGCTTCTTTGAGATTTTTTCAAAGCCATACAAAACTATCCTTTGTACCCGCCACCAGAAGCTTTATATCTTTTTGCTAACATTTGAGCTTTTCGTGCGCTCCACTGTCCCGGCTTGCCGCCTTTTCCACCTGCTTTAATTTGGTTAAAAAGACGTTTTCTCATAGCTGGCTTTGTGTAATTTCCAGCTTCATTTACCCTAGACTTAGATTTCGTAGCTTTTTTACGAGGAGGCATTTACTTTTTCTTACGCCTTGTCGCTGGTTTCTTTTTAGAAGCATATTTACTTTTCTTCATCATGCCGCCTTTTGACATGTATTTAGTTTTTTTACGCATGGTTTATTCCTTATATAAATTATCAAAGGTTATATCAGGGTCTGTGTAGCTATCATGTATTTCTGATGAGTGTATGTACTGGCTAGGAACGAAATCAGGCGCTCCCTCTCCAGTAACCCACAAAGCTGGATTTGTAACTCGTACTCTGTTGTTTGGCAGTGCAACGATGTTACCTGTCCATTTGTCAGCGTCGATAAGCTGTAGTACGTGGCTTTGTTTGTGTTGTGCAGGGTCATCACTTATGTAGCTGTCCGTGTAATCTACAGTAAACATATAGCGTCCTTTGTAGAAATCTCCACCTATTTTACAAATCCACGGACTAGAACTTACTCTGTCCATAACAATTATGCTGTGATTGCGTGAAGAACAGTCCCACGGCTGGGCTAGGTGTGTATCCATTCGCTCTGGTACTTCTTCTAAGCCCTCATCTGCAATTAAAGCTGTAATGGGCATTCTTGCCCACATTGCTCCACCATGTACGTTTTCTTCTTCATCTATTCCAGTAAACACAACTTGAAAACTTAGACAACGGTCTGGAATTGTATTTACTGCGATAACAAGAGCGTGTAGAAGCTCTCCATGATATTCTTGATGATTATGAGTAAACTCTTTTCGTATCCAACATTTGAAATGAGGAATATTGCTCATTAAGTACGACATGGCACTTCTCCTTTATTAGCATTTCCAGCGCCTTCTAGCTTGGCGTATTCTCGAATTAGGATTCTTTGCAGCTTTTGGAAACTTTTTCATCTGTCCTGCGCTTCTAGCACAGTAAGATTTACGTCTTTTTGCTGCTTTGCTCCCCGGCTTGACCTTTCCAGTCACTGCCGTTTTGAGTTTACTCCCCGGATTTGCTCTACGATGCGCTGCTACGCCAGCGCGAGTCATTCCTGCACCCTTTTTGGTAGGACGATAGTTCTTTTTAGTGCGAGGAATTGGTTTTTGTGCCATATTATGCTCGTTTTGTACGAGTTTTCTTTCTTTTCTTTAGATTTTTAAAGTCTGCACCCGTAATTTTGTTACGAGGAGGTGCAGCACCAGCGATTTTACGCTGTTTTGGGCTTAATCTTTTGCTTTTCATTGTTACTTACGCCTTTTACGCGCAGTTTGCGCGGCTCTTTTAAATTGACCAGTAGTCGGAGCGCCTTTTGCTCCCGGTTTTCTCATTTTTTCACCTGAACCTGCCTTTATTCTACGTTTTTTAGCAGCGATATTAGCATACAAACCACGCCTAGCCATTGAACTTTGCCTTTCTTGAGCCACGCGAGTAGACCTTGCCACCGCTTTTCTTATTTTGAGGTAGTTTTCTTGTAGCTGTTCTAACTCTTGTAGATTTTAATTTTGGTTCTTCTGGTTTATAATTGTTAGAAAGTAGTTCTCGCGCTCGTTTTACCATCTCTAAGTTTTCTTCATTGCTGTTAAAAAGATGAAAAAACCCAAGATCAGAACGAAGGTCAGATATTGTATCTTTAACTTGTTTTACTGGAACTCCAAGATTGGTGGCTATATATTGGGGATTAGCGTAGCCTAACGTTGCTCTAATACCAAAAAGATTGGCCTTTTCGTCAGCCATTGTAACTAGCCTTACGAGAACCACGCGAATAGACCTTGCCGCCGCCCATCATCTTTTTTGCGGTCTTTTTCTTTTTGACCATGCCACCGTACATTTTATTTTGAGCGTCTTGATCTGATACCGTTCGGCCACCTGTCGTGTCCATTTTTTTCATTAAAGAATCATAAAATTCTTTATCTTTCTTCGATACAGTGCGTGCCTCATCTCCACCTTTATCCAAAAGTTTTTTAATACGCATAAACTTTTTCATGTCTTCGTCTGAAGCCATCTTTCCTGCACGTTGCGCTGCTTTATCACGAAACAAGTCGTCTAAGTTCATATCTAAATCTCCCCATCTATGGTAACGTTGGTTGCTAGTTCTTTTTTAGCAGGGAGTAATACAACACCGTGAACAACCTGCCCCGTAACTTCTGTGGTTTGCTTTTTTGAAACTCCAATACGATCCAGTATGGACTCTGCAGATTTAATTCGCATATCCATCTGATTTAGCGGAGTTGTGCCATCAGCGTCCAAACCTTCTACGATACGTGTCGCAGCCTTTACGCCATTTACGGCTAAATAATCTTTAGTCCTTGCAGCTATTTCTTCACGTAGCGACTTCATAAGACTTGAGCGAGATGCGTTGTATCCCGCTGTCTTCATGGCTTCGCCTACTCTACCGCCGTTTTCAAACAAAGCGTCCAGAAAGGCAGCTTGCTTTTCTGTTAGTTTGCGGCTGGGGTCTGTACGAAATGCTGTACCTGCTACTGCTTTACCCGACATTAATCTCTATACTTTGCTTTTCTGGTTGTATTTGAATAAACTTTTTTCTTATAAGGTTTGTTGGCGTGTTTTTCTTTTAGTGATTTCTTTTTCTCAACAATTTTTTTAGTAGTAGGACTACTTTCAAATTCTTTAATTTCTTCGTCAGAAAATTTTTCTAGCTTAGTTCCGCTAAGTGAAGTATAAGGTCGTTTTGTATTTTTAGGTTTTGGTTTTGGAGAATGTTTACCAGTTTTCGTAATTCTTTCATAAACGTCTTTTGGAAGATCGTAACCGAATACTTTCAAAGCTGTTGCAAGTCCTGAAACAGGGTCTTTAGGTTGATTAGCCATAAGTTTTAGCGTACCATTCTCATCATGGTCGGAAAGGATGACATCATCATTTCTTGCTGCTTTTTTTCTTTATCTTCTTTCGTTGTGTACGCAGACAAAGGCTCATATGGAGTACTGTCCATCGTAGGCTTTTCAGCAGAAGTGTTAGCAGCTTTTCGAGAGCCGTTTGCATAGGCTTTTTTATCTTCATCTTTTGTTGTCATTATCATTTTGTTAAACACCTTTTGGATTTACAATATTTCTAATAAGAAGCACATACCCTTCAAAGTTTTTGTGGTCGGCACTTCTTGCTTTTACAATCATTATATCTTCTTTTGAAGTATCTTTGTATTCTGCTAATACTTCTTCAATTACAAAAATTTGTGGATTGGAAAACTTTACACATTCTTGTGCCGCCATAAGAATACTAAAATACTGTGCGGCAAGTTGAATAGAGGTACTGTCGTAAAAAGCCAACTTCATTATCAATTCTTCGTGCTTACACAAAAAAGAGATAGGGACTTTTTCTTTTTCTTGTTGTGTTTCTGCAGGTGTAGCGCATGAGGTTAATACAACACACGATAGTAGTACCGATGCTAGAAACTTTTTCACCTTAATTAATTGTTAGCTGTTTGGCTTGTTGAGACTCAGGAACAACTTCCTTAATGTGTACAGTCAACAGTCCATTTTTAAAAATTACATTTTCTACTTCTACGTTTCGTCCTAGCGCAAAGATTTTACGAAAGTTTCTTTTTGCAATACCACGATGCGCGTAGTTGTTGTGTTCTGTTTTATTTTCAACATTACCAGAAATAGAAAGGGTTTGACCTTTTAGAACAACTTCTAGGTCTTCTTTGTCAAAACCAGCAACGGCTAACATGATTGCGTAAACGCCATCTCGCTGATTGATTATGTCGTGCGGAGGGTAGTTTGCGTTTGATGAGTTTTCTACAACGGATTCCATACTTTTAAAAAACGGATCGGACCCGATAAACTGATTAAAGAAACGCGCTCCCAATAGTGTATCTAAATATACATGAGGCATAATCGTATACTCCCTTGCCCTTTATTTATAGGCGCAAATAGAATGAGTGTACTTAGCTTTGTGTTTTAAGTCCCGTCACATACTTTGTTACAATATAAAAATATTCTACAAGAGGTTGGCAAAGTGTGAACATGTAAAACACAAATAGCCTAAGTACTATATACTATTATAGCGTGTAGGAGACATGTTGTCAACACTTTTTTTACTTTTTGTACATTTTTTTCTTGACAGAATAGCTCTCAGCCTGTATAATAGGAGATACTCCGTTGGGCAAAGGGATACTTATAGAGTATCTATTAGATCGTATAGCGAAAAGATTCACGCTCATAGTTTCTTTACGATCTGAGTAGCGGAAAGATTCACATACTAAAAATAAAATAAAATTCGCCTTTGGGTATACAGTTATATGGGGGAGGGCAGTGGCCCATCCCGCGCCCATAGTGGATTTTTTTTCATTATTAGTGACATAAATCTCGGCGAGGTTGCTTGATAGTCTTTTCGGGGGCTTCGCGCTACCCAGTCCCACAGTCTGCAAAGTTTTCGCGCCAGTGCGGGCGCGTATTTCAATGCAATGACAAAAAGTTTCCTAGAAAACCAGACTGTAGAGGGGGGGTGGGCGCACAAAGTCTAGCAGGTCAAAAAGTCACAAAAGCCTATCCGATCAAGGCGGTACACATTAATTAGCCACATTATCCATATCGCACACAAAAAAGAACCCCGCAAAGACGCTACGTCCTTACGGGGCTAAGTTCACTCAGGGGGAAACGGTGTTGGTTATTGTTTAAGCCACCTCGATATTAAGGCGTGTTT
>Ga0114932_10005245_pt1 | contig 11604 bp, 10 predicted proteins | sample 2SBtaG_2_FD_87286 | JGI IMG/M metagenome (GOLD analysis project Ga0114932, IMG submission 87286) | Deep subsurface microbial communities from Kolumbo volcano to uncover new lineages of life (NeLLi) - 2SBTROV12_ACTIVE470 metaG | ecosystem: Environmental > Aquatic > Marine > Volcanic ... | reverse complement strand
TTGAGCTTTAACTAAAGGCGCATCTTCTGCATTCCAAAGTACTAAATTTAAGCCAAATTGTTTTTTGACCTTTAATAACTCTAAAATATCTGATGCACGAGATACCTTAGTGATCACAGGAAGTTCGCCTTTTAATACTTTTGTTAGCACCTGTTCTTCTTTGCTTGGCTCGTCTTTCTTATCATCTTTTTTGTCTTTTCTAGCGAGTTTCTTTTGTTGTCCGTCAAGTTTATCAACCAACTGCTTTAAAGACACAGCACGAGAACCACTACTCTTCGCACCTAATCGCACAATCAACGCAGTCTCTGTTGCTGAAACACTCTCAAAATTGCCGCTTAGATCTGTTGCAAAGCTTAAACCTGAGAAAATACTCTCACCACCATAAGGCACAACCACGTTTTGTGTTAAACCACCTTTACGCGCATACGGAATTAACGAAGAGCGAGGGTTGAACGCTGTGCTTGCATCAAACATTGCACTCGCTTTTTTGTCATAACCATCGTTTGAACGTGAAACAGCCCCCACCTCAACAAGACCCACTTGATTCATTGAACCAATAAAGCCAGGCGTTAAGATTTTGTCTTGTGCATCAATTGTAATATCTGCTGTAACTGATGATGGGTTGATGGCAATGATTTTACCGTCTTCGATTAAAACTGTTGCATCTTTGAGTACACCTTTATCAGTCATCGTATGAACTGTGGCATTAGTGATTGCAGTAACTTGTGCAAATGCTGCTGAACTCGTAAGTAAAGCACCTGTTAACAAAGATAAATTAAACTTTTTCATGCTTTACTCCTATCGCTGACCTAACATAAAGTCACTGACTGCTTGATACTTTTCGTCGTTACGGTCATATACTTTTGCACCATCAACATAAACCTCTTGTGCTTTACTGTATACGCTGAACGGATTTTTATCCCAAATTACAACATCAGCTTGTTTGCCCGCTTCAAGTGAACCAGTTTTATCTGCAACACCTAGAGATTTGGCTGCGTTGTAAGTGATCCATTTAATTGCGTGTTCTTCTGTTAAGTTGAAACCATTTTGATTCGCTGTGTACATGATTTTCGCAGCTTCTTGATTGAGACGCTGAATTGTCGTGTCTGAATCTGAGTGAACAACAGCACATGAGTTCTTAACAGCATCAACGATAGCAACGTTTTCTTGGACCATGTCATACGCTTCCATCTTAAAGCCCCACCAATCTGGCCAAAGCGCCGCACAGTTACCGTTTTCAGCCAGTAAGTCAGCGACTTTGTATGCTTCAATACCATGATGGAAAGTACCTGCGTGATAACCAAACTCTTTAGATAGGTCGATCATCATCGCCATTTCTTCAGCTTTATAACAGTGATTATGAATTAGAATTTCACCGTCTAATACACCACGTAATGTATCATATTTAATATCACGCTCTGGTGCTGTTGGGTTCAAACCAGCCTTGTAAGCGGCTTCATACTGCTCCCAAGCCGCTTTATATTCAGTCGCTTCGATCCAAGCCTGTCGGTAGCCAGCCATATTACCCATACGTGTATATGGCGCTACACCCTTACTACCATAAACACGTTTAGGGTTTTCACCACACGCCATTTTAAGGCCATATGGCGCTTCAGGAAATTTCATTGCCTGCATGGTATGTGCTGGGACATTCTTAAGTGTTACAGCACGGCCACCAAATAAATTAGCTGAACCAGGTAAGATTTGAAGTGTGGTAATACCGCCTTCACGAGCGCGGTTAAAACCTGGATCTTGTGGCCATACCGAGTGCTCTACCCACACCTCAGCGGTGTTCGGGCTGATCATTTCATTACCGTCTTGGTGCGACTCAACCGACGGGCTTGGGTATGCACCAAGATGTGAGTGTACATCTATAATACCTGGTGTTACCCATTTACCAGCTGCATTCACTTTAGTATCAGCTTGAACAGCTAGGTCTTTACCTACTTGTTGAATTTTACCGTCAACAATATATACATCCGCACTTTCTAATCGTTCACCCGTACCTGTAAGCACCGTCGCATCAGTAATTAACACTGATTTATTAGATACTGGGTTATAAGTGCTCGGATATGGATTTTTTTCGATTGATACAAACGCTTTTTGCGGTTCTTTATCTTGACATCCAGATAGAGCTGCTGCAAGCGCAAGTACAACCGTAGACATTGCAAATTTTTGCATAAGGTTATCTCAGTTTGTTTATTGTAGTTTGTCACTAATAGGTTACGACGTGTGTAACTGCCACTGCAATGATTTACGATGAAATATTACATTTTTTACGGCGCATACCCAGCTTATACCAATCCTCTCAATTGAATTTTCTATTTTGAAACAAGAAAATTGTCAGTAGCAAAACGAATATTTCTTATTTAGTTTCCTAAAATAGAAATTTACAACGAAGCGGCTTAAGTTTTAGTACCTCAAAATAATTAAATATTATTGAAGAGTGGTATCACATAAAAGGTTTAAACATTCATTTGTAAGAATTATAAAAAAGTATGTCGTAAATGACACATTTTGCCATTCACCGTTGCAAATAAATATTTTCGGATAATATAAGGTACAAATGATGAAAACAGCTTGTTAACAACAATGAAAGTGAAGAAATATTTTTCTTGTAAAATTACATTTTCCATAAATAAATTCAATATAAACATACATTTATTATTTTTCTAACACTCCACACATTTCATTACATTCTGTCGATTTTGTTTTACAGCATTCTGTTTAAGAAGAGGTAATACTAAACCTGTATCTCATAAACACATGGAGCAAAATGATGAATAAATTAACTACATTAGGTGCTACTTTACTTCTGGCAACATCGACATTTGCAGCTACTAACGTAAATGCAACCGAATTTACAGCTGCTGATAACTCAATTAGCACTCAACTATGTATTGCAGTTGCGAAAGACGACAAGCTAGAACTCTCACAAACAATGAAAGAAGTGCGTATTAAAAAGCATTCGCTAGCAGGCAAATTAACCTGTAATAATTTAAGCGTCGCTAAATTTGCTGCAACTTATGATTTGAATAACAGTGCAAAATTTCTCAACCTAGATTTGAACACTGTCACAACAATTCGAGATTTAGCAGTTAAACGTAAACATAAAGTACTTGTTATAGCTGGTTCAAGATAATTGCGGATATGTTACATATGCTTTACGAACATAATGCGTCAAACTTTTTTATTTGACGCATTCTATTTTCTAACTCAGAACTGCTGCAACTAAACCGAACAAGCCGCCAAATACTCCGCCCCAAACAACTAACCAACCCAAATGGTTTCTGATCATATTTTGGATTATGTCTTTAACCATCACGGGCGTTAATTCAGCGAGTCTGCCATCGACCGCTTTCTCAATGGTTGAGAATATTTTGTCCGATCCGCCATGACTAAATAATTCGTCTTTCAGCAACTGCTTAAATTTTTCTTCATCGGTTATTTCAATGATCGCCCCTTGCATCTTCTCAGTGAATGACTCACGCATTGGCTCTAAGGCTTCTTTACCACCAAACATACCTAGCATAGGACCAAATTGGGACCCTTCAATCACAGTCACTAGCTTATCAAATGCCGGGCTTAAATCTACTTTCTCAATAACAGGTTTAAGATCTACGTCACCTTGGCTTGATAGTACCGACTCTATTTTTTCTTTGGTAAAGAACTGCTCCAGAATGAGTGTTCGTATTGACGCTTTGAATTCTTTAAACTTGAGCGTGATCACACCGCTGCCATATAAAAATGGGACTTTCTCAAACAACATATGGATTGCGATAAGGTTTGTCATTGCACCAGATAAGGCAAATATACCAACAGAGAATAGAATCGACTGAGGGTAAAAATAGCCAATGAATACCAGTAAACATGCAATTATGTTAGTAATGTAGCTCTTATTCATTTGTCCTCCAATGTTAAGGGCATGGATTGTAACTATGCTTTCACGCAAAATACAGATTCAATCAAAAATATCGAGGATATTTTGTTACTTTTTATTGAGTTATTTGAAATTTAAACCATAGTTTTAATATTCAAATCGAAAAAGTTGAGCTGTATTATGTGGCAATGTGTCAAGCAACAAGTCTCCGCGGCCATTCATACCCCTTTTGAATTAACCCAAAAACATGCAATAACTACACACTCTGCTTTTAAACACTATAAGATTTCTGATAGTAACCACTGTTTTTTAGTTAAAGTAGCCCCTATCGGTCAAATTGAACTTTTCGAAGCAGAAAAGCGCGCAAGAGATATACTCACCAGAGATTCTGATTTCATCATTGCTGACACAATTGCACTGGGCACTTCAAAAGAGTTTGCGTTTATCGTTTTAGAATTTCTTGAAGATTTATCATCACATGATAATTGGTATTTGTGCGGGCAAACCTTGGCGAAAATGCACATAAAATGTGAGCAAGAAATGTTTGGTTCAGATGAAGACAATTATGTTATTGAACAACCTCAGCCCAATCAGTGGCACAAGAAGTGGCACATATTCTTTGCTGAAGAGCGTCTTGGCTGGCAACTTCAACTTTTATCTGAACAAGCGATAAAACTGGTTGATATTAATGAGTTTGTACATATCATAAAACCTCATATCCCCCATCACATTACACCGTCTTTATTACATGGCCACTTTTGGAAAGGAAATATTCGTTTCTATCACGGTAAGCCCATGTTGCTTGACCCTGCTTGCTATTACGGAGATAAACTTGTCGATATAGCAACTGCAGAACTATTTGCTACTTTGCCTGATGAGTTTTATGCAGGGTATCAGTCAGTCTCTGCTATAAATCTATCGCCCATTTTAAAAGAAATTTATCAGCTCTACCCGCTTTTAGTATTAGCAAACCGTTTCTCTGGAGATTACATAAACCAATCGAAAGAGAAAATAAAACACATACTTGAACAGCTCTAAATTAGACAGCTTTTAACAACAATGTAATTTTCATGACAGCTGCTATATTTAAATTACATTCTTTGATTTATGGAGGCTTCTATGAAGTCTTTATATCAACAACGTATTAGCTGCCCACATTGTGGACACCATGTATTTGTTAGTTTAGACGCAAGCGCAGGCGACCAAGATATGTATGAAGATTGTGCTGCTTGTTGTAACCCCATCCACTTGAATATGCATATTGACTATGCTCAGAATAAATTAGAGTTACATGTAGACAGTGATGACGAACAGATCTTTTAGATCTGTTCGCCTAGTAAATATTATTGAATATGCTTTTGCATGTATTTTTCTACTGTATTTACTATCGTATATGTTTGCTGGTCAACCTCAATGTTGAGTTTATCGCCAATTTGGGCAATTCCAAGGTTGGTGATTGACAATGTTTCCGGGATTAAGTGCAGCCAAAATCCGGTATCTGTCATTTCTCCAACCGTCAAACTTGCACCATTAATACAAACAAAACCTTTATATACTATGTACTTCAGCCACTCTTTAGGTAAATCAAGTAAGATTTTGCAATTACTCTCATTCACAACAATATCTTCAATTTCAGCACTACAGTGAATGTGCCCAGAAACTATATGACCACCTAACTCGGTACCAAATGTCACCGAACGCTCTAAGTTTACAAACATCCCACGTTTTAACTCGCCAAGATTCGTCAGTTTTAGCGTTTCTTCGATCACATCAAAAGTAACTTGCCCAACCACATCTTGCGAATTTAATTCATAACTTACGACAGTTAAACAACATCCATTAATCGCAATACTTGCACCTAAATCAAGATGCTGTAAGTATTCAGATCCAACTGACAACACCAGTCTGAGCACACCACCATCAAGGTTTGTCGAAATTACACTCGCTTTTGTTTGAATAATGCCTGTAAACATGAATACTCCTCTATCGTAATAAGGCAATCATACAGGAACGAAACAACTGCAGTAAGCGATCATTTAAGTTATTTATCTCTTTTATTAGCTTATGATTTATTAGCAGATTAGAATCAGGTTTTTTACCATCATACATTATGAAATTTAGTCTTTGGGAAGCCAAACGCCTTTTACAACTTGCAACACCTGTATTTTTTGCACAGATCATTCTTGTATTGATGTCTGTAGTAGACACTATGATGGCTGGTCAAGTTAGTGCCAATGATCTTGCAGCTTTATCGATAGCAACAGGGGTATTAAACCCTGTTATCTTTTCTTTACAGGGGATATTACTGGCGTTGACTAGTGTAGTTGCGCACTGCCATGGCGCTAAAGACAAAAAAGGTATAAAGCACTACTTTCAACAAAGCTTATTTTTAGTTGCCATATTAAGTGCCCTTGTCTTTTTGTTTCCTTTTATCACTCCTTTTATTTTTTCTAAGCTTGGTGCAAAAGCTGAAATCATTAACACCTCACAAGACTATATTGAGTATGTAAAATGGGGGGTTCTTGGCTTTCTGGTGTTTAACGTTTATCGGAACGTGTCAGAAGGCATCGGACTCACAAAAGTGACTTTTTACATCAGCATTATCGGTTTATTTGTAAACATAATTGCTAACTATATTTTTATTTACGGAAAATTAGGCATGCCTGCAATGGGGGCAGCTGGTTGTGGTGTGGCGACAAGTCTAGTGGCATGTGCGATGGCATTCAGCCAATTTATCTACAGTTTCAATAGCAGAAAATTGAATGGCCGATGGCTGGTTAGCCGCTTTGAAAAGCCAAACTTTAACTCCATACTTTATCTTATTAAACTTGGTTTCCCAATTTCGATGGCAACATTTTTTGAAGTCACTTTATTTGCATGTATTCCATTATTTATTGCTGATCTGGGAGCTGTAATGGTGTCCGGACATCAAATAGCAGCAAGTGTAACAGCTGTATTATTTATGATGCCTTTAAGCCTCTCTATGGCAATCGCGATCCGTGTTGGTAACCTGTCAGGCCAACAAGCGTATACACAACTTAAAACAGCGATTTTTACGAGTTTTTGCTTGGCGGCAATGATCGCTTTCTTTGTCGCATTCGTTACATTTATACTAAGAGAGCCAGTTACTTACTTGTATACTCAAAATGAGCAAGTTGCTCAGTTGGCTATGGGGATCATAATTTTAGCTTGTTTTTATCAATTACCAGATGCGCTTCAAGTTGCCGCAAGTGGTGTGTTGAGAGGGCTTAAACACACACAACCTATTGTGGGTATTACTTTTGTGTCATATTGGTTAATTGGTTTCGCGTTAGGGTACGTGTTGGCAAAGACAAACTGGCTAGTTGAACCCATGGGTGCTAAAGGGTTTTGGATTGGCATAATCGTTGGTTTATCTGTTGCCGCTTGTTTACTCTTAATTAGTGTGAGGATTCGTTTTGCAAAAATGGCTTCTGATTAGTAGTTTTCTAATTTTGTCAGCGTGTACTGAGCACGCTGTTGACATTAATGAAGATTACAAAGCGCGCTTAAAAACCGTATTGGGCGACACACCTGACAAGCCTGTGTTAAGTAACATTCAAGTGCCTGATGTATCACAGCTTGAATCACAGTTTCAAATTTCTATACTCGAATTAGGTTCACTTGACCACTGTAAGCTTTCTAATTTAGTTGCAAAAAGAAACAATCAGCTCGGTAAAACGCAAGTTGCAAGTGAACGTCTCAAATATCAAATTCAGTTCATCAAATTTGCTAATGACTGTTTAAATGATCCGCTTACCAAGGATGAAGCGTTAAAAGATACTCTAAATAACGCAACATTTGAAAAACAACAAAACCTAATGCGTGAATTTGATTATATGCTTTTCAATGAAGCTGAATTAAAAGGATTATTACAGCTAACCAGTGACTTTCTACCAGTAGACAGTAATCAGTACAGTAGTGCTAGCGCTTTAGAGGCGTTAGATAATTTAGCAAACATACGCAAACAAATAGCAAACCAAAAACCTGACTTTATTGATGCATCGTCAATCACCATATCGTTAGAAAAGTTACATCAAAATCGATTTATTAAACAACTTTTATCAAGCGCTCAGGTTCAAATTACATACAACCGACAAATTACTACTTGGATCTCCGACTTTGATTACATGAACACGGTATGTAAAGAAGGTAAAAATAAAAAAGATGCGCAAATTCTAAATACAATTTTCAACAAATTTTACTTAAATAAAATTCAGGGGTATCAGGCTGACCTAACAGGTCTACTCGAGAAGAGCTCACCCATATTGTTTGAATTGTGGCAAGCTTATCCTGAACTGGCAAAACTAGTCGATGTCAAAAATAACAACTCATTACTCAATCAGTTAAAAATAAGCAGTAAAAATCACGTTATTTGGTGGCAAAATTTTTACAAAGCGTGTGACATTAGACCGTTATGAACAAAAAAACTGCAATTAAACAAAATTTTAGCTTCAACGCTTGAACATTTTATTTCAGCGCTATATATTAGCCGCCGTTGCTTAGGAACTTCCTAGCATTGTACAACCGTAGCTCAGTTGGTTAGAGCACTACCTTGACATGGTAGGGGTCGGTGGTTCGAATCCACTCGGTTGTACCAATTTTTCTATTGTACAACCGTAGCTCAGTTGGTTAGAGCACTACCTTGACATGGTAGGGGTCGGTGGTTCGAATCCACTCGGTTGTACCAACTCATTTCAGAACTCCACTATCCCCTATTTGTAAAAACACCTAGACTATTTTGCTTGGCAAAATACATGGCTTCATCTGCTATTTGGATCAGCTTATTAAGTGATTGATGCTCATTCGCTGCCATCTTTGCGATTCCAATACTCACTCCAAAGCCAAGCGCTAATATTTGTTCAGAAACATTATCAATAATTGTTTGATGTAAGCGTTTTGCCACTAACTCACCATCATTGTATGAAGTATTTTCTATTATGATAATGAACTCATCGCCACCAAACCTTGCAGAAATATCGCTTTCACGAGTTTGCTGTTTGATCATCTTTGCAACGTTAACAAGTAATTCATCTCCAGCTTTGTGGCCTAACTCGTCATTAACGCGTTTGAATTTGTTCAGATCCATAAACAGTACAGAGCAATTCAGTTTATTTCTGACGCAAAGTGATAAAAAGTTTTCACCTGCTTCATTAAGAAAGGCTCGATTATGAAGACGAGTAAGTTCATCGTGCGTTGCACTAAATACTAATTGTTCTTCTAGCTTTAACTTTTCTATTGCAACCGATGTTATCAGAGCTGCAACTTTTACAATTTCAACCTCGGCTTCTGTTGGTGACTTTACTTCATGATGGTAAATCGCAAACGTACCCATTACCTCATTTTGAGAGTCTGTGAAAGGAATAGACCAACATGCATGAAGGTTTGCTTGTTGAGTAAGCGCTATATATGGTTTCCAGTTCTCATGTGTATTAATATTTTCAACAATAATGGGTTTATTCAAAAATGCCGCTGCGCCACAACTTCCAACGTTTTCACCTATTTTCACACCTTCAATAGCGTCATTATAGAAGTCAGGTAAACTATTTTTAGCTCCACTGTGTAATGTATTCTGCTCTTTGTTAAGAGTAAGAATAGATACCTTACTGCCTGGTAGAAACTGCTCAACTGTTTTAATGACTTCAATTAAAAAAGGCGAAATCTCAGAGCTAAGGGCCAAGTCACTGAGTAAGCGGTTAAATTGCCTATGGGCTGTCAACAAAAATAAACTTTGGTCCAAACTACTCACCATTATTTAATTAAACTAATCAAGAGTGAAAATGTCATACACTTCGAGATATACCTTGTCTGGTCTATTGAGTATACGATATAAACTAAAAACCGTATCGTTAATTTAAACAGCAGTATTTAACTTCTATCATTAAGAACCTGCTAGTTTAAGACTTTGCTTTGAATTCAAGTACAGTGGCATTAATGCAGTACCTATCCTTTCCTTTTGGACCTTCACCTTTAAAAACATGCCCCAAGTGAATACCACTTGATTTAGAACGTATTTCAATACGTTGCATACCAAAACTATTATCGTCATGGTAGGTAACACTGTCTTTTACAGGGCGAGTAAACGACAGCCAACCTGTACCAGAGTTAAAACGTTTCGATGTTTCAAATAATGGTGCACCGCTTAGTTTATCAATAAACACGCCCTCACCTGTTTTCTTGAACAAGTCGTATTCTTTGCAAAACGGCCTGTCCGTTCCTTTTTTAAAAGCAACTTTATAGGCTTCAGATTCACCAAATTTAAATGCACCGAGCGCTTGATAAAAGTCTTCACGAGTCATAAAACCCTGAAAACCAGCCACTTCTTTACCATTTTCAAAGAATAAAATGGTAGGAGTTGCCCAAGTTGCAGAACGGACTACTAAGCCGCCAAGTTGATCTGCATAGCGATAGGTTAAAGGAATTGTACCTTGATAGTCATTTAGCACGGTAGATTTAAGTTTTTCACAATAAGGGCAGTAATTACGAGAGTCAATAATCACAACTTGTTTGCCCACCAGCAATGAACTGTTATCAAGTTTACTTTGCTTTGCCTGCTTAAACGTCACGCCAGTAGAATGATCAGGACAATAGCCATTTGGATTTTTAGCAATATAATTTTGATGATATTCTTCAGCACGATAAAACTCCTCAAGTGGTTTGACTTGTGTTTTTATCTCTCCATACCCAGCCTTATTTAACAAATTCTGAAATTCAGTTTTTACATCATCAATCACTGAAAGCTGTTCAGGTGTATTGTACAAAATAGTAGAACGGTATTGGGTGCCTATGTCATTTCCTTGCCGATTCTCTTGCGTTGGATCGTGTTTTTCAAAAAAGTGCTCAAGCAATGCACGTGTACTGATAACATTAGCGTTATAAGTTACTTTCACGACTTCGGCATAATTGTTGTCGTCAAAACGTCGTTTACGTTTAATGATCTCTTTGTAGGTTGCTTTAAAGCCACGGCCATCTGCATAACCAGACTCAGCGTCTAGCACACCTTCTAACTGCTCATAACCTTTTTCAGCCCCCCAGAAACATCCCGAACCCAGCACCAATGTTTGAATGTGAGAAGTTGCATTGTCTTTATCCATTGCATTTGAAAACAGAGGAAAAAATAACAACCCAGACAAAATCGTAACTATTACTTTCATTTAATTGACCTAAAATGTGCTTGAAACTTATTAACTATGACCTTGTGGGTGTGAATTTACTTTCATCCACCGTTTAAACTCGTAAATTTAACGACATTGAGTGTCTTTTTTTTCGAATTTAATGTAAAAAGCCAACAAATTATTTATCTAGGAATGTACTATGAAATTTGTTTCACAGATCAGTGCAATCGCATTAGCAGTTTCTGCTTCAAGCGCATTTGCAGCAGACTTCAATTTCAACTCTAAATTAAGCAAGGGTGATGCGCTTGTTGTTTTCCAAGCAGGCGAAGCAGCAACACAATTTGATTTCTTAGATAGAGATACCAAAAAACAAATCAATCGCGCTATTAAAACGGCTGAATTCAAAGGTGCTTACGGTAAAACATTGGAAGTTATCGCGCCAATTGATAGCGATTACGGCCGCATCTTAGTGGTTGGTTTAGGTGACGAAGACGAGCTTGACTCAGCAAAAATGGCTAAGCTTGGTGCTAACTTACACGCTAAACTTGAAGGTAAAAAAGTAAATAAAGCGACAATCGCGTTTGAAGATGT
>Ga0114932_10005243_pt1 | contig 11610 bp, 4 predicted proteins | sample 2SBtaG_2_FD_87286 | JGI IMG/M metagenome (GOLD analysis project Ga0114932, IMG submission 87286) | Deep subsurface microbial communities from Kolumbo volcano to uncover new lineages of life (NeLLi) - 2SBTROV12_ACTIVE470 metaG | ecosystem: Environmental > Aquatic > Marine > Volcanic ... | reverse complement strand
GTCGGCACGTCGGGTTCGTTGCCTTCGAGATATTCCATCATCGCGTCGTCGTCCATTTCGACGGCGGCTTCGATCATCTTGTTACGCCATTCGTCGGCCATGTCCTGCAACTCGGCACGGATCGGGGCCTTGATCCAGGTCGCGCCCAGATCCTCGCCCTGCCACAGCCATTCTTCCATGGTCACGAGGTCGATCAGACCTTCCAGCGCGGTTTCGGCGCCGATCGGGATGCCAACAGGCACGGCGCGGGCGCCGGTGCGGTCTTCGATCATGCGCACGCAGTTGAAGAAGTCAGCGCCGATCTTGTCCATCTTGTTGACAAAGACCATCCGCGGAACCTTGTAGCGGTCGGCCTGGCGCCAGACGGTTTCGGTCTGGGGTTCGACACCGGCGTTGGCGTCCAGCACACAGACGGCACCGTCGAGCACGGCCAGCGAACGCTCGACTTCGATGGTAAAGTCCACGTGGCCGGGGGTGTCGATGATGTTCAGGCGGTGCTTGGGCGTGTCGGCGGTTTCGCCGTCTTCGGTGCGTTCCCAGAAGGTGGTGGTCGCCGCCGAGGTGATCGTGATGCCACGCTCCTGCTCTTGCTCCATCCAGTCCATGGTCGCGGCGCCATCGTGCACTTCGCCGATGTTATGTTCTTTACCGGTGTAATACAGGATCCGCTCCGAGCAGGTGGTCTTGCCTGCGTCGATATGGGCCATGATCCCGAAGTTACGATAAAGCTCGAGAGGGAATTCGCGTGCCATTGGTATGGTCCTAGAGCCTGGGGGTTACCAGCGGTAGTGGCTGAACGCTTTGTTCGCGTCGGCCATCTTGTGAGTGTCTTCGCGCTTTTTCACGGCCGAGCCGCGGCCGTTGACGGCATCGGCAAGTTCGCCGGCGAGACGCTCTTCCATGGTGTTTTCGTTGCGCTTGCGGCAAGCCTCGATCAGCCAGCGGATGGCCAGCGCTTCGCGACGCTCGGGGCGCACCTCGACCGGCACCTGATAGGTGGCACCGCCCACGCGGCGCGAACGCACCTCGACCGACGGCTTCACATTGTCCAGAGCCTCGTGAAACACCTCGACGGGCGCACGCTTGAGACGGCCTTCAACCCGGTCGAACGCATTGTAGACGATGCGCTCGGCGACCGACTTCTTGCCGTCGATCATCAGGTTGTTCATGAATTTGGTCAGGACCGTATCGCCAAATTTGGCGTCGGGCAGGATTTCGCGCTTTTCGGCGGCGTGACGGCGGGACATCGGCTGTTCCTTTTACTTCGGACGCTTGGCGCCGTATTTCGAACGGCGCTGTTTGCGATCTTTGACGCCCTGGGTGTCGAGGACACCGCGCAGGATGTGATAACGGACACCGGGAAGGTCTTTCACCCGGCCGCCACGGATCAAGACCACCGAGTGCTCTTGCAGGTTGTGGCTTTCACCGGGGATATAGCTGATGACCTCGAAACCGTTGGTCAGGCGCACCTTTGCCACCTTCCGCATGGCCGAGTTCGGCTTTTTCGGCGTGGTCGTATAGACGCGCGTGCAGACCCCACGCTTTTGCGGGCAGCTCTCGAGGTGCTGAGACTTCGAGCGTTTGACTTTGGGCTGCCGCGGCTTGCGGATCAGCTGCTGGATCGTTGGCATTCCGGACGTATCCCCGTTTTGCAACTTTCAATTTCATCTCCCCGCGGCGGGCCACGGGGTGCATTCGTCGTGCCGGGTCGGGCCCCGGCGTCCATGGCGCGCCCTGCATTCGGCAAAGCGCAAAAACCGCATGGTTCCCGGTTCGGGGATCACGCGGTGGGCATACAGAGGATCGGGCACAAGGCCGGATCATGACCACTCAATTCTGCAGGCCAGTCCACCCGGCTCTGAGCCCGGTGTCTGAGTGCGCGCGTAATAGAAGGAGTCGCCAAAGGTGTCAACACCGCATGCACCCTAGCGGATGGGTGCATCCGGTCGGGGCGCGGTAAATCGCTGCTTGCGCTGGCGGGCAAGGGTGACCAGTCCGCTGGCGATCACCACCGCCGCGCCGGCCAGCGTCAGCGCATCGGGCCATTCGCCCCAGACCAGCAAACCGATGATCAGCGCCACCACCAGCGACGAATAGCGAAACGGCGCCACCGCGCCGATTTCTCCGGTGCGCACGGCGGAAACGGTCAGGAAATGCGCCGCAACCACAAACACCGTGGACCCCGCCAGATAGACCAGCATGCCGGCATCGACCGGGGCCCAGTCGCGCCCCAGGGAGAAGGCGCCAAAGAACAGCATCTGCCCCAGCGCACCGGCAAAGGCGATCATGCTGGTCGGGACATCGCGCGACATCTTGCGCAGGATGATATCGCGCGCCGCCACAAGGAACACGGCGCCGACGACATACACCGAATAAACGGTAAACCCTTCGGCCCCGGGCCGGATCATCAGGACGACGCCGCCAAACCCGGCCGCGATGGCCAGCCAGCGGCGCGGACCCACCTTTTCGGCCAGAAACAGCGCGCTGGCCAGTGTCACCGCCAGCGGCAGCGCCTGCAACAGCGCCTGCGCATTGGCAAATGGCATGTTGAACAGCGCGGTCAGGAACAGCCAGACCGCGCCAACCTCGGCCAGCGAGCGCAGCCCCAGCAGCCAGCGGTCGCGGGCCAGCGGCGGCAGCCGCAGCCGTGCGCCGCGCACCATCAGGAACAACAGCGCGCTGGTGCCCAGCCCACGCAGAAACACGGCCTGTTCCAGTGGCAGTGACCCGGACACGCCCTTCAGAAAGGCGTCGTTGATGGTAAAGGCCGCCATGGCGCCCACCATGAACAGGGCGCCACGGGCATTGTCGGACAGGTTCATGCGCGCCACCCTACACGGCACGCGCGGCGGTGGCGTCCGGCTTGCGACCCCCCGGACGCCGCGTATCGCACATGCGCCGGCGGAAATCAGAGCGCGGACCGCGTCAGCCAGAGGCCAGGCAGTGCGCGCCAGCAAGGCACCGTGGCCGGCACCCGGCAGAGTCAGCCGGTCGCGGGTTTCACCGAAGAAGGTGACGCCGGCACCCATGGCCACCAGCAGCGAGGTGTGGCGGGCATGGACGCCGCGCGGCACAGATTGGCGCGCCCGCTCATCTCATGGGCCGGGCAACCGTTGGCCCACAGCGTTTCGCGTTCAACGCCATTCAGGCTCAAACCGAAACCGGTCAGCCCGCGGCCTGGCGGGCGTAGTCGTCGGCATCGAACCAACCGCGCGACCTGCGCACGGTCAGGTCGGGTGCCAGGTTCCACTCTTCCCAGCCGCGGACGCGCAGCGGTTTGCCGCTGGCTGAATGGGTGCCGGTGAAGGTCCAGGCAAACAGGACATGGTTTCCCGCGGTGCAGCGCAGGTCGTCGCAGACAAGCGACAGGTCCGGGACGTCGGCAAAAAATCCCGCCGCCATTTCTTCGACGCCGGCGCGCCCCTTCCACGGATCGCCGCGATTGATGACGAGTTCACCGCCTTCGTTGTAATGCGCCGCAACGCGGGCCGCCTCGCCGCTGTTCCAGGCCGCCACATAGCTTTCGGCCAGTTCCTTGACCTTTTCAGGATCGATCGCCATGAAAATTCTCCGGTTTCGAAATGCACGACGATCTTGCTAGCACGCGCGGCCCCTCGTGTCCGGGAAAGCGCGCGTTGCAACAAAAAAGGCCCCGCCAAAGCGGGGCCTTTTGCATTGGTTTCGGGCCGGTTCAGTCGCGGCTTTCCGGCAGATCGACAAGGCCGCTGTCAAACGGGTCGTCACCGGCGAAATCGTCCACCGGCGCGGCCAGAGCGGCGGCGGCCTCGGCCTCGGCCTGAGCTTCCTGGATCACCTTGAGGTCACGCTCGGCGGCGATCCGGCGCACGCGCTGGGTGGCGCCGCCGGTGCCAGCCGGGATCAGCCGGCCGACGATGACGTTTTCCTTCAGGCCGACAAGCCGGTCACGTTTGCCCTGAACCGAAGCCTCGGTCAGCACGCGCGTGGTTTCCTGGAAGGACGCAGCCGAGATGAAGGACCGGGTCTGAAGCGAGGCCTTGGTGATCCCCAGCAGGATCGGCCCGCCCTGGGCCGGGCGACCGCCACGGGCCAGAACCTTTTCATTCGCCGCGTCGAATTCGGCCTTGTCCACGTGTTCGCCCTTCAACAGCGTCGAATCCCCGCTGTCTTGGATTTCCCACTTTTGCAGCATCTGGCGAACGATCACCTCGATATGCTTGTCGTTGATCTTCACGCCCTGCAGGCGATAGACGTCCTGCACCTCGTTGATCATGTAATCGGCCAGCGCCTCGACCCCCATGATCGACAGGATGTCGTGGGGCGCGGGGTTGCCGTCCATGATGTATTCGCCCTTCTGGACGAAGTCGCCTTCGGCCACCGGGATGTGCTTGCCCTTGGGCACCATGTATTCGACCTGTTCCTGCGACTCGTCCGCAGGCACGATGGCGATGCGACGCTTGTTCTTGTAGTCGCGGCCGAATTTCACGTAGCCGTCGATTTCGGCGATGATGGCATTGTCCTTGGGACGCCGCGCCTCGAACAGTTCGGCCACCCGCGGCAGACCGCCGGTGATGTCCTTGGTCTTGGCCCCTTCGCGTGGGATACGCGCCACCACGTCGCCGGCCTTGATCTGCTGTCCGTCCTCGACCGACAGGATCGCGTCCACCGACATCGGGTAGGTCACGGGGTTGCCGGCGTCGTTGCGCACGGGCTCGCCGTCGGCGTCGACAACGATGATCTCGGGCTTGAGATCGCTGCCCTTGGGAGCCGAGCGCCAGTCGGCCACGATCCTTTGGGTCATGCCGGTGGCATCGTCGGTTTCCTCGCGCACCGCGAGACCCGAGATCAGGTCGACGAATTTCGCCGTGCCTGCCTTTTCGGCGATGATCGGCAGGGTGTAGGGATCCCATTCGTACAGCTTGTCGCCACGGGCGATCTTGTCGCCGTCGGCCACGAACAGCTTGGTGCCATAGCCCAGCTTGAAGCTGGCGCGTTCCACGTCGTGTTCGTCGGCGATGGCCAGCTGCATGTTGCGCCCGATGACGATCTGTTCGCCATGCTCGTTGGTCAGAAGGTTGGCATTGCGCAGAACCGCGCGGCCTTCCTGCCCGGCTTCCTGGAACGATTGGCTGCCGCCCTGGGCAACACCGCCGATGTGGAAGGTCCGCATCGTCAGCTGGGTGCCCGGTTCGCCGATCGACTGGGCGGCGATGATGCCCACCGCTTCGCCGATATTCACCCGGGTGCCACGGGCCAGGTCACGGCCATAGCACTGGGCGCAGACGCCTTCTTCGCTTTCGCAGGTCAGAGGCGACCGGATACGCATCGACGGGATGCGCGCCACCTCGATCGCGTCGGCGGTGCGCTCGTCGATCAGCTCGCCCTTGGCGACGATCAACTCGTCGGTGCCGGGAACCAGCACATCGTCGGCGGCCACACGGCCCAGAATGCGCTCGCCGATCGACGACACCACCTCGCCGTCGTTGACGGCGGCTTCGGCGGTGATCCCGTTCTCGGTGCCGCAGTCGACGGTGCGGACGATGCAGTCCTGCGCCACGTCGACAAGACGGCGGGTCAGGTAGCCCGAGTTCGCCGTCTTCAGCGCCGTGTCCGACAGGCCTTTGCGGGCGCCGTGGGTCGAGTTGAAGTATTCGAGAACTGTCAGGCCTTCCTTGAAGTTCGAGATGATCGGCGTCTCGATGATCTCGCCCGACGGCTTGGCCATCAGCCCGCGCATACCGCCCAGCTGTTTCATCTGGGTGACCGAGCCACGGGCCTTGGAGTGGGCCATCATGTAGACCGAGTTCGGCTCCATCTCGCGACCCGACTCGTCCATGCGGCGCGCCGAGATGGTGTCCATCATCGCGTCGGTGACCTTGTCGTTGCACTTGGACCAGGCGTCGATGACCTTGTTGTATTTTTCGCCCTGGGTGATCAGGCCGTCCATATACTGCTGTTCAAAGCCTTTGACCTGCTCACGCACGGCACCGACGATTTCCCACTTGTCGTCGGGAATTACCATGTCGTCCTTGCCGAACGAGATGCCGGCCTTGAAGGCTTCGCGAAAGCCAAGGCCCATGATCTGGTCGCAGAAAATGACCGATTCCTTCTGCCCGCAATAGCGGTAGACGGTGTCGATGACCTGCTGAACCTCGCCCTTCTTGAGCAGGCGGTTCACCAGTTCGAACGGCGCCTTGGCGTTCAGCGGCAGCAGGTTGCCCAGCCGCAGACGGCCCGGCGTGGTTTCGAACCGTTTCCAGACCTCGTTGCCTTCGTCGTCGATCTGACGCAGCCGCGCGTTAATGCGGCTGTGCAGGTGCACGACACCGGCTTCAAGCGCATGGTCGACCTCGTCCAGACCGGTAAAGGACATCCCCTCGCCCGGCATGCCTTCGCGATCCAGCGTGACATAGTAAAGGCCAAGGATCATGTCCTGCGACGGCACGATGATCGGCGCGCCGTTGGCCGGCGACAGCACGTTGTTGGTCGACATCATCAGCACGCGGGCTTCAAGCTGGGCCTCAAGGCTCAGCGGGACGTGCACGGCCATCTGGTCGCCGTCGAAGTCGGCGTTGAAGGCGGCGCAGACCAGCGGGTGCAGCTGGATCGCCTTGCCTTCGATCAGCACAGGCTCGAACGCCTGAATGCCCAGCCGGTGCAGCGTCGGCGCCCGGTTCAGCATCACGGGGTGTTCGCGGATCACCTCGTCAAGAATGTCCCAGACCTCGGGACGCTCTTTCTCGACCAGTTTCTTGGCCTGCTTGACCGTCGACGACAGGCCCTTGGCCTCGAGCCGGGAATAGATGAAGGGCTTGAACAGCTCCAGCGCCATCTTCTTGGGCAGCCCGCACTGGTGCAGCTTCAGCTCGGGGCCGGTCACGATGACCGAGCGGCCGGAAAAGTCGACCCGTTTCCCCAGAAGGTTCTGGCGGAAGCGGCCCTGCTTGCCTTTCAGCATGTCCGACAGCGATTTCAGCGGCCGCTTGTTGGCGCCGGTGATGACCCGGCCACGACGGCCGTTGTCAAACAGCGCATCGACCGATTCCTGCAACATGCGCTTTTCGTTGCGGATGATGATGTCGGGCGCGCGCAGTTCGATCAGCCGCTTGAGACGGTTGTTGCGGTTGATGACCCGGCGATACAGGTCGTTCAGGTCCGACGTGGCGAAACGGCCGCCATCCAGCGGCACCAGCGGGCGCAGCTCGGGCGGGATCACCGGGATCACGGTCAGGATCATCCATTCCGGGCGGTTGCCGGATTCGATGAAGCTTTCGACGATCTTCAGCCGCTTGATGATCTTCTTGGGCTTCAGTTCGCCGGTGGCCTCCTTCAGCTCTTCGCGCAGTTGCTCGGCCGTGGCTTCGAGGTCGATCATCGCCAGCATTTCGCGGATCGCCTCGGCGCCGATATTGGCGGTGAAGGCATCCATGCCATACTGGTCCTGAGCGTCCATGAACTCTTCTTCGGTCATCATCTGACCGTAGGTGAGATCGGTCAGGCCCGGTTCGATGACCACGTAATTCTCGAAATACAGAACCCGCTCAAGATCGCGCAGGGTCATGTCCAGCATCAGGCCGATGCGGCTGGGCAGCGACTTGAGGAACCAGATATGCGCCACCGGTGAGGCCAGCTCGATATGGCCCATGCGTTCGCGGCGCACCTTTTGCAGCGTGACTTCCACGCCGCATTTTTCGCAGACGACGCCGCGATATTTCATGCGCTTGTATTTGCCGCACAGGCATTCATAGTCCTTGATCGGGCCAAAGATACGGGCGCAGAACAGGCCGTCGCGTTCGGGTTTGAACGTGCGGTAGTTGATGGTTTCCGGTTTCTTGATCTCGCCGAAAGACCAGCTGAGAATCCGCTCGGGCGATGCCAGCGAGATCTTGATCTCGTCAAAGGTCTGCGGCGGCGCCAGCGGGTTGAACGGGTTGGTGGACAGTTCCTGGTTCATGTTCGAGTCCTTAGAATCTGGAGGTAAGGCGATGGGTGGCGACTGGCGTCACCCTTCGTCCTCGACCGTGTCCAGAAGCTCCATGTTCAGGCCAAGCCCGCGCACTTCCTTGACGAGAACGTTGAACGATTCCGGCACGCCGGCTTCGAAGTTGTCCTCGCCCTTGACGATCGATTCATACACCTTGGTGCGGCCGGCCACGTCGTCGGACTTGACCGTCAGCATTTCCTGCAGGGTGTAGGCGGCGCCATAGGCTTCCAGCGCCCAGACCTCCATTTCCCCGAAACGCTGGCCACCGAACTGGGCCTTGCCGCCCAGCGGCTGCTGGGTGACCAGGCTGTAGGGTCCGGTGGACCGGGCGTGGATCTTGTCGTCGACAAGGTGGTGCAGCTTCAGCAGATACTTCATGCCCACGGTGACCCGGCGCGCAAACTCCTGACCCGATCGTCCATCGAACAGCCGCGACTGGCCCGACACGTCAAAGCCTGCCCGCCGCAGCGCGTCGTCGACATCGCCTTCCTTGGCCCCGTCGAAGACCGGCGTGGCGATGGGAACGCCACGGGTGACATTCGACGCCGCTTCGACCAGGTGATCTTCTTCCATGGCCTTGATGCCCTCTTCATAGGCCTCGTCGCCATAGGCCAGACGCATGGCATCGCGCACCGGGGTCAGATCGCCCGAGCGGCGATAGTCTTCCAGTGCATCGTCGATTTTCAGGCCAAGACCGCGCGCGGCCCAGCCCATGTGGGTTTCAAGGATCTGGCCCACGTTCATCCGGCTGGGCACGCCCAGCGGGTTGAGCACGAAGTCGACCGGGGTGCCGTCTTCGAGGAACGGCATGTCCTCCATCGGGACAACCTTCGAGATGACGCCCTTGTTGCCGTGGCGGCCGGCCATCTTGTCGCCGGGCTGCAGCTTGCGCTTAACCGCGACGAAGACCTTGACCATCTTCATCACGCCGGGCGGCAGGTCGTCGCCGCGGCGGACCTTTTCGACCTTGTCCTCGAACCGCGCATCCAGCGCGCGTTTTTGCGTCTCGAACTGGGCGTTCAGGGCCTCGACATGCGCGGCCTCGTCTTCTTCTCCCAGCGCGATCTGCCACCACTGGCCACGGCTGAGCTGCCCGTCGAGCAGGTCTTCGGTCACCATGGTGCCGGCCTTGACGCCCTTGGGGCCCTTGACCGCCGCCTTGCCCAGGATCATCGACCGCAGGCGCGCGTAGATGTTGCGTTCAAGGATGACAAGTTCGTCATCGCGGTCGCGGCTGAGGCGTTCGACTTCCTCGCGCTCGATCTGCAGCGCGCGCTCGTCCTTTTCCACCCCGTGACGGTTGAAGACCCGCACCTCGACGATGGTGCCAAAGTCGCCCGGCGGCAGCCGCAGCGAGGTGTCGCGCACGTCCGAGGCCTTTTCACCGAAGATGGCGCGCAGCAGCTTTTCTTCCGGCGTCATCGGGCTTTCGCCCTTGGGCGTGATCTTGCCCACCAGAATGTCGGCCGGCCCCACTTCGGCGCCGATATAGACGATACCGGCCTCGTCAAGGTTGCGCAGGGCTTCCTCGCCGACGTTGGGAATGTCGCGGGTGATCTCTTCCGGCCCAAGCTTGGTATCGCGGGCCGCGACCTCGAATTCCTCGATATGGATCGAGGTGAAGACGTCGTCGCGGGTGATCCGCTCGGAGATCAGGATCGAGTCCTCGTAGTTGTAGCCGTTCCACGGCATGAAGGCGACGCAGACGTTCTTGCCCAGCGCCAGTTCCCCCAGATCGGTCGACGGACCGTCGGCGATGACCTCGTTCTTGGTGACCTTGTCGCCGACCTTTACCAGCGGGCGCTGGTTGATGCAGGTGTTCTGGTTCGACCGCTGGAACTTGCGCAGCCGGTAGATGTCGACCCCGGCATCGCCAAGCTCGAGATCCTCGGTGGCCCGCACCACGATGCGCGTGGCGTCGACCTGGTCGATGACACCGCCGCGGCGCGCCATGATGGCGGCCCCGGAATCCTCGGCCACCTTGCCTTCGATGCCGGTGCCCACGAACGGCGCCTCGGCCTTCAGCAACGGCACCGCCTGGCGCTGCATGTTCGAGCCCATCAGCGCCCGGTTGGCGTCGTCATTTTCAAGGAACGGGATCAGCGAGGCCGCAACCGACACCAGCTGCTTTGGCGACACGTCGATCAGGTCGACATTGTTGCGCTGGGCCATGGTGTATTCGCCGGCCTGCCGGGTGTTGACCAGATCGTTGATGAAATTGCCGTCGTCATCCAGCGTCGCGTTGGCCTGCGCCACGGTGTGACGCATTTCCTCGGTCGCCGACATGTATTGCACGTCATCGGTGACATGGCCGTCCTCGACCTTGCGGTAGGGGGTTTCGATAAAGCCATACTTGTTGACCCGCGCGAAGGTGGCCAGCGAGTTGATCAGGCCAATGTTCGGGCCTTCCGGCGTTTCGATGGGGCACATGCGGCCATAGTGGGTGGGGTGCACGTCGCGCACCTCGAAACCGGCACGTTCGCGGGTCAGACCGCCCGGCCCAAGCGCCGACAGGCGGCGTTTGTGCGTCACTTCCGACAGCGGGTTGGTCTGGTCCATGAACTGCGACAGCTGCGACGAGCCAAAGAATTCCCGCACCGCGGCGGCGGCGGGTTTGGCGTTGATCAGGTCCTGCGGCATCACGGTGTCGATCTCGACACTGGACATGCGTTCCTTGATTGCGCGCTCCATGCGCAGCAGGCCGACCCGATACTGGTTTTCCATCAACTCGCCGACCGAGCGCACCCGGCGGTTGCCCAGGTGGTCGATGTCGTCGATGTCGCCGCGCCCGTCGCGCAGTTCGACCAGCGCCTTGATGCAGGCCACGATGTCTTCGCGGCGCAGCGTGCGCTGGGTGTCCTCGGCGTCGAGGTTCAGGCGCATGTTCATCTTGACCCGGCCGACCGCCGACAGGTCGTAGCGTTCGGAATCGAAGAACAGCGTGTCGAACAGCGCCGACGCGGCCTCGACCGTGGGCGGCTCGCCCGGGCGCATGACGCGATAGATATCCATCAGCGCGGTGTCGCGGCCCATGTTCTTGTCGTTGGCCAGCGTGTTGCGGATATAGGCGCCAACCGTGACGTTATCGATGTCCAGCACCGGAATGTCGGTGACGCCGGCATCCATCAGCTCTTTCAGCGAGCCGCCGCTCACGTTGCCTTCCTTGTCAAGCTCCCACGTCAGTTCGTCACCGGCTTCGACATAGATCGCGCCGGTTTCTTCATTGATGATGTCGCGGGCCACGAAACGGCCGATGGCATGGTCGAAGGGCACCAGAACATCGGTGACCTTGCCGTCGTCGATCAGCTTCTTGACCGTGCGCGGCGTGACCTTCTCGCCGGCCTTGGCGATCACTTCGCCGGTGGCGGCGTCGACCAGATCAACCGTCGGGCGGGTGCCGCGCACCCGTTCGGGGAAGAATTTGGTGGACCAGCCATCGTTCTTGACCAGCGTGAAGTCGACCGTGTCGTAATAGGCATCCATGATGCCTTCCTGGTCCAGCCCCAGCGCGTAAAGCAGCGTGGTCACCGGCAGCTTGCGGCGGCGGTCGATGCGGGCAAAGACGATGTCCTTGGCGTCGAACTCGAAATCCAGCCACGAGCCGCGGTAGGGAATGATCCGGCAGGCGAACAGAAGCTTGCCCGACG
>Ga0114932_10005242_pt1 | contig 11611 bp, 12 predicted proteins | sample 2SBtaG_2_FD_87286 | JGI IMG/M metagenome (GOLD analysis project Ga0114932, IMG submission 87286) | Deep subsurface microbial communities from Kolumbo volcano to uncover new lineages of life (NeLLi) - 2SBTROV12_ACTIVE470 metaG | ecosystem: Environmental > Aquatic > Marine > Volcanic ... | reverse complement strand
GCTCATAGACAATCTGACCGGGGCTGGAATTGTTGAGGATCGGACGGCCCATGCACTCGACCGGTTTCTGCGTCCCATGCACAGTTTCGGCATCCTGATCCTTGTTGGCGATATGCCAAAGCGTCGTTTGTTTGCGATCCCCGGCCCAGTGTCCCTTGCCGGTTTTCTTGACCGCATACCAACAAGGTTCATGCTGCCAGTGATAATCGCCGCGGCTCAGAACCAACCGGTCCTTGGCCCAGATAATCTGCGAGCGGACATTGAACCCCGCCACCTCGAGGCTTTCAGCAACGGTGGTCGCATGCAATGCGCCGTGCCAAACATAGACCACATCGCCGGGAAACAGTGACCAGGCCTCGCGCCAGTCTGCCCGGTCATCATTCAGCACCTTTCCGGTGCGTTTGGTCTTGGCGGCTCCCGCCTGGTTGCGCCAACCGGGATCGTACTCCACGCCGTAGGGCGGATCGGTCACCATCGGCAGCGGTTGCGTTCCGTTCAGAACTCTCTCCACATCGGTGGCCACGGTGGCATCGCCACACAGCAAACGGTGTTTTCCAAGAATCCACAGATCGCCGGGGCTACTGACCGTGTCTTCCGGGTCTCGGGAATATCGTCCTCGCCTTCTGCCGCGCCCAGCGGAGTGCCTTCCAGATCGCCAAGCAGGTCATCAAGTTCCTCGTCCGAGAACCCCATCAGCTCCAAATCAAAATCCAACGCACCAAGTGCCGCCAACTCAACGCGCAGCATTTCTTCATCCCAGCCCGCGTTTTCCGCCAGCTTGTTGTCGGCAATCACCAACGCGCGGCGCTGGGCCTCGCCGAGATGATGAAGAACAATAACCGGAACCTCCCCGATCCCGAGCCGTTGCACCGCCAGCAGGCGGCCGTGTCCCGCGATGATCACATTGTCGTCGCCGGTCAGGGTCGGGTTGGTGAAACCAAACTCTGTGATTGATGCAGCGATCCGGCCAATTTGCGCGTCAGAATGCGTGCGTGCGTTTCCGGCATAGGGCACCAGCCGGTCGACCGGAGTCATTTCGATTAACAATTCAAGGTTCCTCGTATTGTTCCCAAGAAAAAACCAGCACCGCTTGTGGGCGGCACCGGCAGTTGCCAGCAGGGAGGCGGACGTGTTTGGCAGTATGGATTGTGGAAACTTCGGTGGAAACTCCAAGTGGAAACCTGACTGGAAACCCAAATGCCATTTCTAGCCCCGCCGAAGTATCTCTAACGCTTTGTAAACTTGGTGAATGTTTCTTCTGGATGGAAACTTTGGAAAGCCAGAGTGGAAACCCAAAAAATAGCTTTGTCGCTAGCGGAGACCTGCGCCTAGCCCCCCGTAGTCACATGTCGCCACGGAGGACCCATGGTAGGGGGATGGTAAGCAATCTTCTGCGATCTTATCGTTTTGATGGCATGAAACCGCCCGAAATGTCGCGCCAGAAGTTCAGTGGGTTTTGCCGCCTAGGCCGCGCTCAGCACCAGTTTAACAGCCCACAATAGAGGAAAACTTGTTTTATTACAGCCGGTTGAGTGCAGAGGTGATGCCAGAAAATCGTTCCAGGGTATTATCACTCGCCACTTCCAACAGAATACCCAAACCCCCGTATCGTGCGAATAATTCCCTTACCCCCGATCTTGTCGAGGCTGCGTCTGAGCCGGCCGATATGAACATCAACGGTACGCGTTTCCAGTTCAGAAGAGACCCCCCAAACGAGATCCAGTAATTGACCGCGCGACAACACCCGTTCGGGGCGTTGCATCAACGCAACGATCAATTTGAATTCAATGGGGCTGACCAACAAAATTTTTCCGTCAAAGGTAACCCGATGCTTTTCTATGTCTGCTTCCAGTTTCCCAACCGATAATTTCCTGTCAAATACCCCGCCCTTTGGCCGCCTTAGGGCTGCACGAATGCGCGCGATCAGTTCCTTGACCGAATAGGGTTTGGAAACGTAATCATCTGCTCCAATATCCAGCCCCTGGATTTTGTCGCGTTCCTGGGTCCGGGCGGTCAACATAATGATCGGCACATCGCGGGTGTCACTATGGCGCCTGAGCTGCCGACAGATTTCAACGCCCGACAGGTTGGGCAACATCCAGTCCAGTAAGATCAGGTCGGGTGGATCCTCGATAGCCGATTGCAGACCTTCTTCGCCGTCACAAATAACGCGCAGTGCATAGCCTTCTTGTTTCAGGTTGTATCTGAGCACCTCAACCTGAGACGGTTCATCCTCAACAATCAGAATTCGGGGGGCGATCAGGCTCAATGTGAACTCACTTCTTGCTGGGTGTCTGCTCTATTGTCGCCATAAACTGGATTATCCGCAATCTTGATCACTCGCTCGCTTTGAGGTCGTCGCCGGTCACAATCTGATTTACATGACGGGCAATATTCACGACATGATCGCCAACACGCTCAAAATTTCGCGACACAAGCACGAGGTTCATCAGCGTTTCTGCGTCTTCCGGTCCATTCTGAAGGGTCGCGACCGAAAGATTGAAAATCTTTTTGTTGCGTTCATCCACTTGATGATCCCGCTCCCGAACATCTGCGGCAAGCCTGATGTCGCTGTTTTCATACGCGGTCAGTACATCCGTAATCTGGGTGGAGATGATATCCCCCATTTCGTTCAGAACAGTGAGATACTCAGCCGGGACGACGCCGGCACCGATCTTTCGCGCACGTTTGGCTGTTGATTTGGCGTGATCACCGATCCGCTCCAACTCACTGGCAATATTGATCGGCAGCAAAGCCTGCCGCAGGTCAAGCGCCATAGGCTGGCGAAGCGCGATAAGACGTTCGGCACGCCCGGCAATGGATTTGTTCATGCCATTGATCTTGCGATCCTTTGCGATCAGCGCTTCAACATTGCAAGCCGATAAATCGCCCAGTGCAATGGTGGCTTCGGCAAGCTGTTGTTTAACCAGCGCCCCCATTTCCAAAACGCGTTTTTTAATTTTTGCCAGATCTTCGTCAAACCGACCGGTGATATGCACATTTTCCATAACTGTCTCCTAACCGATCCGACCGGTGATATAATTTTGGGTGCGTTCTTCTTTGGGGTCGGTGAAAATATCGTTGGTATCGCCCAATTCAACCAGATTGCCCAGGTGGAAGAACGCCGTTCGTTGAGAAATACGCGCGGCCTGCTGCATGGAGTGTGTCACAATGACAATGGTAAAGTCCTGCCGCAATTTGTCGATCAGTTCTTCAACAACCGCCGTTGCGATCGGGTCCAGAGCCGAACAGGGCTCATCCATCAGGATGACCTTGGGTTCAACCGCAATGGTGCGTGCAATACAAAGACGTTGCTGTTGCCCGCCCGACAGGCTGTTGCCCGGTTCATCCAGACGATCCGCGATTTCATCCCAGAGGCCTGCGCTTTTCAGGCTCCATTCGACGCGATCCTCAAGCTCCGATTTGGAATTGGTTAACTTGTGAATCTTCAATCCGTAAGCGACATTTTCAAAGATGGATTTGGGAAAGGGATTGGGTTTTTGAAAAACCATGCCCACTTGCGCCCGAAGAGCGACCACATCGACCGAATGGTCGTAAACCTCCTGGCCACCGATGGTCAGTGAACCGTCGAACCGGCAGGCTGGGATCAGGTCATTCATCCGGTTTACGGCGCGCAAAAACGTGGATTTCCCACAACCGGACGGCCCGATAAGCGACGTTACCTTGCGCTCTGGGATGTCCAGATCAACATCGAAAATCGCCTGTTTGTCGCCGTAAAATATATCGACGTTCTTGGCGGATATGATGGGAGCGTTCATGACTTAGAACCTTTGTTCGAATTTACGGCGCAAAACGATAGCGAGCAGATTCATCGCCACAAGAAAGATCAGCAAGACAAGAATTGCCGCCGCAGTTTTTTCAGAAAATGCCCGTTCAGGGCTATCCGCCCACAGGAAAATCTGCACGGGAAGCGCCGTTGCCGGGTCCAGAATGGATTTGGGCACATCGACGATAAAGGCCACCATCCCGATCATCAAAAGCGGGGCGGTGTCGCCAAGGGCACGGGCCATTCCAACAATTGCGCCGGTTAACATACCGGGTAAGGCAACCGGGAAAACGTGATGGAAAACTGCCTGAACCGGGGTTGCGCCCAAGGCCAGAGCGCCTTCACGAAACGAAGGTGGCACAGATTGCAAACTGGCGCGCGCCGCGATGATAATCGTGGGCAAAGTCATCAGCGACAAGACCATGCCCCCTACGAGTGGCGAGGAACGCGGTAATCCGAAGGTGCCCAAAAACACCGACAGACCCAAAAGGCCAAAGACAATCGAAGGCACGGCCGCAAGGTTGTTGATATTCACCTCGATCGCATCGGAAATGCGGTTTTTGGGCGCGAATTCTTCAAGATAGGTAGCGGCAGCAATGCCGATGGGAAAGGACAGCAAAAAGCAAACCGATAGCGACAGGGCGGAGCCAACCAGAGCTGCGAGGATTCCCGCGATTTCCGGTTCGCGACTGTCGCCAGAGATCAGGAATTTCCAATTGGCGACACTGCGGATTTGGCCGTTTTCAGTCAGCTGTTCAATCCAGCGAATTTCCATATCCGAAATCGGGCGACGGTTTTCCGGCAGGCTTGCATCGATTTTGCCCCGCCAAAACAGGCTCAGATCATCGGAGGCTGTGAGCCACATGAGCCGCGTTTCTCCCAGCAAAGAGGGATCCGCCAGCAGCTGTTTCTCAAGTTCAAAACTGGCCTCGGGACTGGCAAGATTATAGAGTTTTTTCTTGTCTTTGCGCTTGGACACATCAGGAAACCGCTCGCGCAGCGATTTTTTCACGATGGTTCCAAATCGCGCGTTTTTGATATCCTGAGGATCAACATTCTCAGCACTCAGGTCGACGGCAATGGCGATCTCAACCCGCCGCGTGGCCCCGCTTGCGTCCAAAAGAACGGTGACAAGCATCCACGCCAAAAAGGCAAGTGAGACAAAAATGGCCAGTCGGCCACTCCACTGAAACCGCGTTTCAGCCCGGTGGCGCTGGCGCAGGTTGAAGCCAGAGTTTCGCGTAAAATCAATCATATTGTTCTCGGTATTTTCGGACAACCCATTGGGCTGTGATGTTCAGGCAAAGAGTCAGGATGAAAAGCAACAGCCCCAAAGCAAAGGCAGAAAGGGTCTTGGCGCTATCAAATTCCTGATCGCCGGTCAAAAGCGCGACAATCTGGGCGGTGATGGTGGTGACCGCCTCAAGCGGGTTAAGCGTCAGCTTGGCAGCAAGGCCAGCCGCCATGACCACAATCATGGTTTCCCCAATGGCGCGTGAGGTGGCCAACAACAGTGCCCCGGATATGCCCGGTAAAGCGGCAGGCAGGATCACTCTGCGCACGGTCTCAGAATGGGTGGCGCCGAGGCCAAGAGAGGCATCACGCAAGGATTGCGGTACGGCGTTGATCACATCGTCAGACAGTGACGAAATCAAAGGCACGATCATGATCCCCATGACCAAACCCGCCGCCAGCGCGCTTTCTGACGCGATTTCCAGGCCAAACTGGCCACCGGTCATACGGATAAATGGCGCAACCGTCAGCGCTGCGAAAAATCCGTAAACGACCGTTGGAATGCCTGCAAGAATTTCCAAAGTGGGTTTAATCCAGTCACGCGCGCGTTTAGAGGCGTATTCAGACAGGTAAATGGCCGAAGCAAGACCAAGCGGCGTGGCCACGATCATCGCGATGAAAGAAATCAAGAGCGTACCGTTGATCAACGGAATGGCTCCAAAGCTCCCTTCAGCGCCGACCTGATCGGCACGGATTGCGGTTTGGGGCGACCAGTTGGTGCCAAACAGAAATTCCCCCATCGGGACTTTTTCAAAGAACCGAATGGTTTCAAACAACAGTGAAAAGACAATGCCGATCGTGACCAGGATGGCCAGGGCAGCAGCGCTCCACAACATCGAAATGATCAGCCTGTCAATCCAGGCCGTTCGTGTCGGGCGTGTAAAGTCAAGTTCAAGATCAGACAAGGCAGCTATCTCAATTGAGGTCCGGGGCGCCATCGCGACGCCCCGGATATTTCAGTTACAGTTCCAGATTTTGCAGACCGTTAATCGCGTCCGACCATTCTTTACGCTCGTCCTCGCTAAGCGGGATCAGACCCTTATCAACAAGGTATCCATCCTCGCCCCAGGTATCTTCATCGGTGAACTCCGCGAGAAAGTCTTCGATCCCCGGCACCAGATCCAGGTGCGCCTTTTTCACGTAGAAAAACAGGGAGCGGGCAAACGGATATTTGCCATCGGCAATTTCCTCAAATTCCGGCGCGACGCCGTTCACGACAGAACCCTGGACGCTGTCGCTGTTTTGCTCAAGATAGCTAAAGCCAAAGACCCCAAAGGCAGATGGATTGGCTTGTAGTTTTTGCACGATCAAATTGTCGTTTTCACCAGCTTCCACATAAGCACCGTCTTCACGGATGGTGTGGCACAGGGATTTATAGGCCGTTTTATCCGAAGATTTCAGCGCCTTGATCCAGTCAAACGTCTTACAACCACCCTCAAGCGCCAGTTCGGCAAACGCGTCACGCGTGCCGGAGGTTGGCGGCGGACCAAGCACTTCGATTTTCACCGCTGGAAGGGAAGGATTGATGTCCGACCATTTTGTGTAAGGGTTGGGAACGGTAGAACCTTCGCCATTTGGCACGTCTTTGGCCAGAGCCAGAAAGATTTCACGACGAGTGACTTCCATTCGCGACGCTTCCAACGAGTTTGCGAGCACAATGCCGTCAAAACCGATCTTGGCCTCAATAATCTTGGTCACACCGTTAGCCGCACAGTTTTCAACTTCGGACGTTTTGATGCGACGCGACGCGTTGGTGATGTCGGGATGTTCCTCGCCGATGCCGGCGCAAAACAGCTTCAGGCCGCCACCTGAGCCAGTGCTTTCAACAACAGGCGTTTTGTAGTCGGTGGATTTTCCGAACCGTTCAGCCACGGTCGTTGAAAAAGGAAAAACCGTAGAAGAGCCCACGATCCTAATTTGATCCCGCGCAAGGGCGGGCGACGCAAAAGCAAGGACGCCGAACATGGTCGCGGCGACGGCGGAAGAGGTAATAGACATGATGTATCGTCTCCAGTTTCAGAATCGTTCCATATAGAACGACTCATCATTCGCTCAGGAATGATTCAGGAGTACGACAGCCATGTAACAGTCTGATGACAGTTGTTCGATTTTCACAATTTCTCAGGAACAGGCAAAAAGACACGAAAATCAGAGCCCTCGCCCACAACACTTTGAATGTCCAGCTTGCCACGGTGACGGCTGACAATATGTTTTACAATGGCCAGACCCAGCCCTGTTCCACCGGCATTTCGCGACCGGCTTTTGTCGATCCGGTAAAAACGTTCGGTTAATCGTGGAATTTCCGAGGCTGGAATGCCCTCGCTTTGGTCTTTTGCCGAAATATATAGTGCCTTAACCCCCAGTGGATTATCACTTTGTGCCAGATCAGCACGCAAGGTAACCTCGCTATTATCCTTGCTATAGGTCAGCGCGTTTTCTAGCAGGTTGATCAATACCCGAACAAGATCATCATGTTTCCCGCGAATGACCGGCAAGCTGTCCGGGCAATCAACCGTGAGTTTTTTGTCGCGCTTTTTGGCGAATGCGGATACCAGCTCGCTTGCCTCGTGAATGACCTGAACTGGGTCCGCCGATTGTTTTGGCAAGCGACGTTCCTTTGCTTCGACGCGCGAAAGCGACAGAAGATTACTGACCAGAGAACTCATGCGCCGCACCTCTTCTTCCATCAGCGCAAGAAAGGCGTCGCGGGCTTCCGGGTCATCACGCGCAGGGCCGCGCAATGTTTCGACCAGACCCGATATTGCCGTCAAAGGAGAGCGGATTTCGTGGGAAACATTGGCGACAAAATCGCTGCGCATGGCCTTTGCATCTTGCGAGCGGGTTCGGTCCTCAAACGTGAGGATCAGAGCTGTTTGGTTGTCAGTCAGACCGGATTCAGGCACATTGATCGATACCAGATAGTCCGCAAGAAACCCCTGTTTGGCTGAAACCTTCAGCGTGCATTCTTCGTGGCTATCCAGAACATGCTGCAAATTGCTTTGGGACCGGCGTTTAATGGAAAAAAGTTTCCAGATTTCACCGCCTGTTTCAATTTCTCCGAATTCCTTTTGGGCTTTCTTGTTGGCTGACACGACGCGAAACTCAGTGTCGAGTTCGACAACCGGCACGGCAACTGAATCAAAGATGTTGTTTACGTGTATCATTGAGTTCTCATCAGGTTGTTTTATTTCAGCCAATTTACTGGCATTTGGAAGGAGGTTCCCAAGTGGAAGGCCTTGGATGGGTTGTCAATATAACCGCGAGGCTATTTTTCTGCCTTGAATTGCAGAACGTACCCGCGTCCCGTGGATAATTCAATTCGCCCAGTGCGGGATTTCAAAACGGCCATTGGAGTGCGATGTAGCAAAGTCCTCTTTCTGGCCAAGAAATCAGCGTATCACCGCGAAAAAGATGACGCACAAAGGTTGAAAACAACCATTTATCATGATTCAATCACAGGCCGCGAGCTGACATCTATGTCGCTTTCCTCCTCCGCCCACCGTTCACGCTTTTCGCAATGGTCGCCAGTGCCGCCAGGCGGGCGCCGCGCGGGCCTTTGCCAGCGGCTTCGGTGGGGATTGCCAGCCAGAACCCGGATTTCGAACGGATCAGCGCGCCGCGATCATGGGCGTTGAGGATTTCCGGCGCGTTGCTCCAGATGAAGGCAGCGGCATTGATGCTGTCGCCGCTGGTCGGATAGGTCCGGTTGCGGATGGTGCGCGGCAGGCGGTGGCCCAGACCGGCACGGGTGATCTGCGCACGCCAGTCCTGCCAGTAGCGTATCAAAAGACACATCGCGGGCTGCAGGCGTTTTGTCTTGCACGATCACCTCGATCTCGGCGCGGTGCTCATAGTGGTATTGCAACGGCGACAACGTCACCTCCGGTGTGCCGGGGTCGGCATCGCGCAGGATCAGCAACCCGCCAGCGGGGATACGCACGGGCAGGATCGCACCGCGCAACACGGTTGCAGCATGCACGCTTTGCAGCGCCGCAAGCAGGGCTTGCAGGATGGTTTCGCGGGGTGTGGGCATCAATAGGAGCTTCCATGGGCTCTGGTGGAGCGTAACGTTCCAATCAGGCCAGAGCCTTCTGAATTAATGGCCTGCAAGCAATCCAACCTTTCGTCATCAAATCCAGCGCTGAAAGTGCATGCATACTGGGACATTTATCATACTCGAACGAAACCCCAATCTGGAACTGGAGGTTTGATTTCTTTATTTGAACCGCCTCGAAAAGTGCATCGATCCACTGTCGCTGTAATTTTGGGCCTTTACCATGTGATGGAAAAGCAGTGCGAAGATCGAATTCGAGGTTCGCATCAAGGATTGGGATAGATCTTTGTGACGGGTACCGGCGTTGGACGGCTCGCATAATAGGCCGGGCACCGGGTTCCTTTTCCAGGACATTCTCCATGTTTGCGAGGACTGCCTGGCAAAGAGTAGCAAAGCCGCCCGACCCCTCTGAGAGGAGGGCTTTCCGTGACAGAGTGCGCAGGCCATTGGGAAACGATACCATCGCTTCGGCTGACCTCCGGCCCACCCCAAGTGTAAGGTGAGGGAACTTTGTGAAATTCTCTTCGCTTTCCGATGCGGAAAGGCGCAAAAAGTCCCAAACGCCGTCCGCCCCCCTGCCGGTAATAGCGCCACGCCCGTCAGCACAAGGATCCATTCCTAGTTGTTTGACAAGCCGCTGATCCTGCCGAAGTAATCGCATTGCGTTCTTGATGCGGTTTTTTGCCAGAGCGTAAGTGTACTCACCTTCGTTTGCAAAAAAGCCTGAAAATGAAGTAATTTTTAGAATGTTCAGTTTATCGTTTGCCAAGAGCTTCGCCTCCAGAATTTCAAAGTAATCTGCTGTCATTCCAGCCCATTCGACGGCTTGACGGTTTTCCGTGGCTTGGTGCCTTCGAAGCCAGCGATAAATGTCAACCCAATGCAACTGACTCCAGCCATCAACATCAAGCTCTTCTTCATTGGCAACGATTGTAAAGAATTGCGCTTTCTCAAAGCCGTATTTCTCCGCTACACGACGGTGTCCAACTAGCTGTGCTTGCGTCAGCTTTGCAGTAATCTTCGCCTCAAAAACCAACGCCCAGCCATCATCGTCGAAAATCCATGCATCAGGAATATTTCGGGCTTCTATCTCACTGTCGGTGTATTCTCGCCCGCCCGGATACCCCTGAACTGAAATCATCAAATCGCTGACATTGGGTTCAGATTTGGTACAGCAAATATCCCTGACGAAACTGGTTAAAATCTTTCGATCTTGATCTAGCGCTGAAAACAGAGCGTGCGTCAGGCGATTCTCGGCCTGTGAGTATTGGTCAAAGATATTACGCATATGCCTCTCGAAACGTTAAAGCCCTAGGATGGTCTCGACCGCCTACATGCCAAGCAGAATTTCTCATAATATTCAAGTTCTTCCCGCCGTCCAATGCTCCACAATCAGCCCAGGCACAGACCCCGCCACCTTCTCTGCATCTCGCGCCAGATCGAGCCGCTTGCGCAGTTCCAGCTGTGGCACCAGCAGGAAGATCGGCGCGCTGACCTGTCCGCGCCCGGTCTTGGCGCGAGAGGCCACAGCCAGCCCCCGTGTGGTGATCCGCTCCTTTTCGGCCACCAGCAGGCTGGGACCATTGCGCCGATAGATGAACCGTAGCCGCATACCCCGTCGGCGCTCCCATTCTCCCGGTGTCAGGCGCGCACCGCGACGGCCCTTTCCGGCGGCCTCGGTTGGGATTGCCAGCCAGAACCCGGATTTCGAGCCGATCAGTGCACCGCGGTCATGGGCGTTGAGGATTTCCGGCGCGTTGCTCGTAGTGGTATTGCAACGGCGACAGCGTCACCTCCGGCGTGCCGGGGTCGGCATCGCGCAGGATCACGAGGCCACCGACGGGCACGCGTTCGGGCAGTACCTCTTCACGCAGTATGGTTGCACCGGATACGGCTTTGAGTGCTGCAAGTAGGGCTTGCAGGATGGTTTCTCGCGGTGTGGGCATGGGCTAGCCTCACTTTCGCTAAGTGACTGTTAGGGCGCATTATTAACACAAAACGCGCAATCGGCACAGCAAAACTGTGTACGTATTGTGTACAGTGGTGATGGGACTAGATGTAGTGTGGAGTTTGGCTAAATCGAGCAAAAACAACTAGATGTAGTGGAGGCGAGTACCGGAATCGAACCGGTGTACACGGATTTGCAAGCCGCCAGCGTTCCCCGATATTTCAAAGGGTTAGGGTGAAACCAAAGCCCGGACAAAGCCGGAACACAGGGGGAAACGTGAAACCGGGTTTTGCGCTAGAAGTTGGCAAGTATAAGCCGCCAATCGCTATCGTCTGAAAAGCTCAATATAGTCTTGGAATATGAACAGACGATTGCGTCGCTGGCCGGTGAATTCGATCAACACACCATGTTCCACCAGATCCGCGATCAGGGCGGACGCGGTGTTGGCCGTAGTTTGGGTCAATGAGGAAACAGCCTTCACATCGGCGATCGGTCTGGCATAGAGGAAGCGCATGACCGCTTGCGCATT
>Ga0114932_10005237_pt1 | contig 11619 bp, 9 predicted proteins | sample 2SBtaG_2_FD_87286 | JGI IMG/M metagenome (GOLD analysis project Ga0114932, IMG submission 87286) | Deep subsurface microbial communities from Kolumbo volcano to uncover new lineages of life (NeLLi) - 2SBTROV12_ACTIVE470 metaG | ecosystem: Environmental > Aquatic > Marine > Volcanic ... | reverse complement strand
CCTTCATCGTGCCCATCATCGACATGTTGTATCGCAGTGTTGAGAACAGCGTCGTCGAAGAAGTCTTGCCGAATGCCGTCATTGCGCTGGAGGCGTGGGACGACCAGTCGGGGAAAATGCCGCCGGAAGCCGTCTTTGCGGCACTGCATAAAGACGTGGTCAAGGGGTTCAAGCTTAAGACCTTGGGCAAGTTGGCGCGCCGCCTGAATTACGACAAACCGGGCATGTCGAGCCTGTTCCGCAAAAGCGGCCGCCGCGCGAAACGCATGAAAGACGGAAATTTCCGTGAACAGTTCCTCAAAATCGATAAGAAATGGGGCGATGTCACGACGTGGTCCTTGATCAAGCGCGAAAGCGATATCGTCACGGCATCGTACTTCTTGGCGGCTGTCGATATGCGCTACTCCGAAAAGGGTGAAATGGTCGCCCAACCGGAGGAACGCCAGATTTACGCCAACTTGTTCCTCCGAACGATCTTAATGAGTGGCGGGATCACCTTGCTCTGTCTGATCTTGGGCTACCCTGTGGCCTATCTATTGTCGACTCTGCCCATGAAGACCAGCAGCCTCTTGATGATTTTGGTCCTGTTGCCGTTCTGGACGTCGCTTTTGGTCCGCACCACGTCTTGGATCGCGTTGCTGCAAACGCAAGGCGTCCTAAACGATCTCATGGTGTTCATGGGATTTTTGGCCGACGACGGACGAATACAACTTATTCACAACAAGATCGGCACGTTTGTCGCCATGACACACATCCTGCTGCCGTTCATGATTTTACCGCTGTATTCCGTGATGAAGACCATTCCGCCGTCCTATATGCGCGCCGCCCGGTCCATGGGTGCCAATCCGGCGTTGGCCTTCTTCAAGGTCTACATGCCGAACACCGTTCCGGGTATCGGCGCTGGCGGCATTCTGTGCTTTATCCTGGCCATTGGCTACTACATCACACCGGCCCTGGTCGGCGGCCAGTCAGGCACCTTCATATCGAATTTCATCGCCGATCATGTCAGTACCACGCTTAACTGGGGGTTGGCCGCCGCGCTGGGCGTGATCCTCCTGGGAATCGTGTTGGTGATGTATTTCCTCTACGACAAGATTGTCGGCATCAACAATATGAAGCTGGGTTGAGGAGTAGAATCAAATGTCCCTGCCCATTTACGCCAGCCCGCTTGAAAAGACGTGGTATTACACTTTCCGGGTAATCTGCGGCCTGATTTTCGTCTTTTTGATCGGCCCGATCTTCGTCATTTTGCCGTTGAGCTTTAACGCCCAACCTTATTTCACCTTCACGCCGGAGATGATGTCCTTCGACCCGGCAGGCTATAGCATGCGCTGGTACGCGGATTTCTGGAACGACGAAAGTTGGGGACAGGCTGTCCGGAACAGCTTCTTCATCGCCATATTCGCGACGCTGTTATCCACGAGCTTGGGCACCTTGGCGGCACTCGGGTTGAGCCGACCTGAAATGCCCTATCGCTCGCCGCTCATGGCCTTGTTGATCTCGCCGATGATCGTGCCGCTGATTATTTCGGCCGCCGGGATGTATTTTTTCTATTCCCGGGTCGGTTTGGCATCAACCCATCTGGGGGTGATCCTCGCCCACGCGGCCTTGGGTACGCCCTTCGTCGTTATTACCGTGACCGCCACGCTGGTGGGCTTCGATCAGACGCTGATCCGGGCGTCCAGCAGTCTCGGCGCATCGCCGCCGACGACATTCTTCAAGGTCATCGTGCCGTTGATCCTGCCCGGCGTTATTTCCGGCGCGCTGTTCGCCTTTATCACGTCCTTTGACGAAGTGGTGGTTGTTTTGTTTGTCGGCTCCGTTGATCAGCGGACCATTCCGTGGGCCATGTTCTCGGGCATCCGCGAACAGATCAGTCCGACCATCTTGGCCGTGGCAACCATTCTGATCATGATTTCCGTCGTGCTGTTGGCGACGATCGAGTTGTTGCGCCGCCGCACGGAACGCCTGCGGGGAATGTCGCCGGGTTGATCCTGAACCAGCCCTAAAGATCTTCGAGCAGTTTTTCGGCGCTGGTTTCTCCGAAACCGCCGTCCTCGAAATGCAGCGTTGTGACGATGCCGTCATCGACGATCATTGAAAAACGTTTGCACCGCGGGCCGTAGCATTTGGCGCTCAAGTCCACCTCCAACCCCGCCGCGCGGGTGAAGTTCAAGGCGCCATCGCCGATCATTTCAACCTTGTCCCCCACACCCTGGCTTTCCCCCCAGGCATGCATGACCCAGGGGTCGTTGACCGACAGGCAAATGATGGTGTCGATGCCTTTGCCTTTTAAGGCAAAGGCATTGTTGACGAAGCCCGGCAGGTGCTGGGACGAACAGGTCTTGGTGTAAGCGCCGGGCAGCCCGAACAGGGCCACTTTCTTGCCGTCGAAGAGGCCGGTGCTGGAAATGACGTCGGGGCCGTCATCTGTCATGATCCCAAGGGCTACTTCTGGAATTCGATCACCTGGCTGGATGGTCATGATGGGCGCCTCGCTGTCCGGTTGCGGATGGGATTGGTGAAAGTCGTAACGCACTCTTCGCGAATTGGCAAAATCGGTCGGATTTGGTCCGGGCAAGGAAGATCGTTGCATTCTCTCTCTCCGACATGGAATATTCCAAATACGAATTTTCTTGCGAGGGTACGATCGGTATGGATGCCATTGAAGAAACCAGTTATGTCGGCGAATGGGCCGATGACGATAACGCCCACCGGATCGGCTTTTATCTGATTCCTGGGTTTTCCATGATCGCCTTCGTGGCGGCCTTGGAGCCTCTGCGCCTGGCCAATCTGGTGTCGGGCAAGACATTGTACAGCTGGTACACCATGTCCCACGACGGCGGGATCGTTTTTGCGTCGAACAGCGTTTCCATCAACGTCGGCCAGACGATCGCCGAAGTGCCGGCCCTGAAGACCATTTTCGTTTGCGGCGGCATTGATGTGCAAAAACGCCAACGCCGTGAATTATTTGGGTTCCTTCGCAAACAGGCGGCCCACGGCACGGGCCTGGGCGCGCTGTGTACGGGAGCCCACGTATTGGCCCGTGCCGGCTTGCTGGACGGTCTCCGTTGCACGATCCATTGGGAAAACCTGCCGGCCTTCATTGAGGAATTCCCGGACCTGGAAGTGACGTCGGAGCTCTATGAGATTGATCGCAAGCGTTATACCTGTGCCGGTGGTACCGCGGCGGCGGATCTGATGCTCAACTTCATTTCCGAGCTGACTGGCCCCGAAATCGCCGCCCAGGTTGCCGACGAACTGATCATGCATCGCATCCGCGAAAAGAACGAAGGCCAGCGTATGGATCTGCGCGCCCGGCTGGGCGTCAGCCACCCGAAATTGCTGGCTGTCGTGTCACTGATGGAAGAAAATCTGGAAACCCCCCTCAGCGCGGCGGAACTGGCGGACAGTGTCGGACTGTCGACCCGCCAATTGGAACGCCTGTTCCGCACCTACTTAAAGTCACCGCCAACCCGGTATTATCTGCAGATGCGTCTGAAGCGGGCGCGTTATCTGTTGCGCCAGACCAGTTTGCCCGTGTTCGATGTGGCCTTGGCTGCCGGGTTTGTTTCCGCCTCGCACTTTTCCAAGTGTTACCGAGAGGAATTCGACCGCACCCCCAGTGCCGAGCGCCGCGGCCTCGACACCACCGCTATGACACTTCCATTCGCTGTAGCAGACCAGGGTAGCGAAGCCCCAGTGTAATGCCGCGCATGGCCATGAACAGCAGGAAGCTGAACCACAGGCCGTGGTTGCCAAAGGCTGGGACGCTAAGCAATACACTGATCACGTAGATTATGACCGAGATCGCCATGCTGTCGCGCATTTCCTTCGTCCAGGTAGCGCCAATGAATATGCCGTCTAAGTGGAAGCACCAGACCGACACCAATGGCATGGCGATGACCCAACCGAGATACTGTGACGCTGTCGCCCGTACTTCCGGCACGTTGGTCATGATGTCGAGAATGTAAGGCCCGGCGAATACGTACACTGCGCTGAACAGGGCGGCGCAGATGACCGCCCAAAGAGTGGTCGCGAATACGGCTTCGCGGAAGCGGTGCCGGTTTCGTGCCCCGATGGCCTCGCCGGCCAATGCCTCGACCGCATTGGCGAACCCGTCCAATCCATAAACCATGAAAAAGCTCAGGTTGAGGAGAATGGCGTTGGCCGCCAGTTCCACATCGCCCATCCGGGCGCTGGTCGACTTGAACACGACCAACGCTATCTGGACGCCAATTGAGCGCAGGAAAATGTCACTGTTGACTTGAACCATGCGTTTGAGGCGGCCGGTATCGCGCAATTGCGAGGTATCCCATTGACCGCCAATGCGGGCCAATTCACGGCGCACAAGGAATATACCCAAGGCCATTGCGGCGAATTCCGCGATCACGGTCGCTGCGGCAACGCCGACGACGCCCCAATCCAGGCCCAGGACGAAAACCAGATCCAGGGCAATGTTTAATCCGTTCATGAAAATTTGCAGGATCAGGGCGGCACGTGTGTTTTGAATGCCGAAGAACCAACCCGTGAGGGCATACATACCGAGTGCTGCCGGCGCGCCCCAGACCCGGACAAGGAAATAGGCTGAGGCGAGGGCCGCGACATCTTCGCTTGGTTTGATGACATGGATGCTGGCCCAGAGCAGCGGTGTTTGAAGGGCGATAATAGCCAGACTGATACCGCCGCCAAGCATGGCGGCGCGCGCCAACCATGCCCGGACCTCCGTCGTGTCGCCCCTGCCCAGGGCTTGCGCCGTCAGGCCCGTCGTGCCCATGCGCAGGAAGTTCATGATGTGGTAGATGAGGCTGAAAATCAGTGCCCCGATGGCGACCGCGCCCACATAATGCGGTCCCGGCAGGTGACCGACGACGGCAATATCCACCGCACCTAACAAGGGTACGGACATATTGGACAGAATGACTGGCCCGGCCAGACGCCAAGTCTTACGGTTCCAATTTTCGGTCATGACGTGCGCTGGGCTCCGGCGTTGGCGCCACGTGTCAGCGCTCGGCCGACCATGCCACAGGGACCCGGCGCTGCCCAGTCGTCAAATATGCATGCGGCCTATGCGGAAATTTCAGCCCACACTGGCTAGTTTCATGGCGGCCGCCGAACCTTGCCGGCCTTCCATGATCTTGGTTGCCATTTCGACTGCCATGGCGGCATCGCGGCAGTACCCGTCGGCGCCGATCTCATTGGCGAAGGCCTCGTTCAAGGGCGCGCCGCCAACCAAGATCGCGTAATCATTACGGATGCCGCGCTGGGTGAAAGTGTCGATGACGACCTTCATGTAGCCCATGGTGGTGGTCAGCAGAGCCGACATGCCGATGATGTCGGCATTGTGCTTGAGGGCGGCTTCAATGTAATTCTCGACGTCGTTATTGACGCCGATATCAACAATGTCAAAGCCGGCACCTTCCATCATCATGCCAACTAGATTTTTGCCGATGTCATGAATGTCACCTTTGACGGTGCCGACGATCATGGTGCCGACCTTCGGCGCGCCAGTCTCCGCCAGTAGCGGCCTGAGGATCGTCATGCCGGCCTTCATGGCGTTCGCGGAAAGAAGAACCTCCGGGACAAACAGGATGCCGTCGCGGAAATCGATGCCGACGATCCGCATACCTTCGACCAGGGCTTTCTGCAGGACGTCGTAAGGCGTCCAGCCGCGATCCAACAGGATCCGTGTTCCTTCGGCAATTTCGTCTTTGAGACCGTCATACAGATCGTCATGCATCTGGGTGACGAGGTCTTCGTTGTTCAATTCCGCGAGGACGATGGGGGTATCTTGGTCGCTCATGATAATAACTCCGCGCCTATCCGGGGCAAATGCACGGTTGCATCAACTATCTGCTTTAATTTAGTTTTTGCAGGTTGCCTGTCGAAATTCGGACCTCGTATGTCCGAAAGACGACAGTTTGTATAAATCCTGCGTGAAAACGTAGCGAATGGACAATTCGGCCCTCAGGTCACTCGGGTTAAGCCGAGACAGCTGGATCGCGGCGGGGATTCGTGCTGGAATTCATTGTACCGGGACAATCTCAATACGTTGATGACAGGTGAGTATGCGCCGCACCGATATCTGCTTGTACGCCGGCTATCTTCTGGTCCAGTCAGTATCTGCGAATGCGGATGAAAATTTTGACCGATGTCTGAACCATGATGTCCAACCCCAGGAAGCTGTATATGCATGCAGTGATGCGATGGATGTCGCCAATCTTACAAAAACCAGACAAATCATAACGCTGTCGCGGCGTGCCGACATTTACAAACATCTCGGCAAGTTCGACAACGCCATTGCGGACTACAACGCCGCCCTCACCGTTAACCCGCGATACGTGCCGACGCTGGTCAATCGTGGGCTTTATTTTCGCCAGATCGGAAATCTGTCAAAAGCTCTGGATGATGTTGATGTGGCGCTGGTGATCGACGGGACATATTTTTATGCATTTTTCGTTCGTGGGCAGATCTATGTGGAAATGGGCAATATGAAACAAGCGGTTCAGGATTTTACCGAGGCGGTAAAATTGGAACCGCACCTTTACGAGGCCTTCTATTGGCGCGGCGAAGTATATCGGCGCGTGGCCAAATACGGAAAAGCGCGCCGTGATCTGGATCGTGCCCTTGATTTGGCGCCCGACTACGGCGCCGCCTATTTCAGTCGGTCTCAGGTGTTTCGGGCGCTTGGCGAGATCGTCCCCTCTGTCCGTGACCTGAAGGCCGCCTATAGGATCGATCCGGGAAATCCTCGGATCGCCGACGCGATGACGGCGTACGGTCTGATCAAATAGGCAAATCGGACGGCGAGGGGGCGTCGTCGGTCCGGTGAAAATGACCGCGCCCAATGTTTACCCAATGGCGGTTGCTATCCACCGGGTCAGGCCCGCAGTTTGGCGTTTTCGGGATCGTACGGGCTTTCCTCGATCACCGTCACCCGGTGGCGGGTGCCCAGGATGTCCATCTCCAATTCGCTGCCGATTTCCGCCAGGTCCGGCCGCACCATGCCCAGCGCCAGGGATTTCTGCAACCGGAACCCATAGCCGCCGCCGGTCGCCCGGCCGACGTTTTCGCCGTCCTTGAAGATTGCGTTGTTGCCCAGCGCGTCGGCATCGGTGACGTCGTGGACCTCCAAGGTGACGAAGGCGTTGTTGAAGCCCTTCTGCTGCCACGCCACCAGGGCATCGCGGCCGATGAAGTCACCCTTATTGGGATGCACGAAGCGCTGCAGACCGGATTCGAACGCCGCGTATTCTATGGACATCTCCTGGCCGACGTAGCGGTAGGACTTCTCCAGGCGCAGGCTGTCCATGGCGCGGATGCCGAAAGGCTTCAGGCCAAGATCTTCGCCGGCTGCCATGAGTTTGTCGAACACATGGTTCTGCATCTCCATGGGATGGTGAACCTCCCAGCCCAATTCGCCAACAAAGTTGACCCGCGCGACGATGCTGTCGGCCAAGCCCACATCAATGCGCTGCGAGGACAGCCAGGGGAACGCTGCGCTGGAGAAATCCGCATCCGAGACCCGCTCCATCAAGGTGCGCGCTTTCGGTCCGGCCACCACCAAGACACCAATTTGGTTGGTCACCCGGTCAAACCGCACGGCGCCATCGTCGGGCAGGTGTTTCTTCAGGTAATCGTGGTCAAAGCGCTCCAGGGCGCCGGCCGAAACCAGATAAAAGGAACTGTCGGGATTGCGCAGGATGGTGAATTCCGAACGCACGCCGCCGTGGATGTTCAAGGCGTGACAGAGCCCGACCCGGCCGACCTTCTTCGGCAGGCGGTTGGCAATCAGATAATCCAGCCATGCCTCGGCGCCGGGCCCCGAAATGCGGCACTTGGCGAAGGCCGTCATATCCAACAGGCCGACGTTTTCGGCAACGTTGCGGCATTCGTCGCCCACCGGTTCGAACCATTTGGAGCGGCGGAAGGACCAGTCATCCTTCTGTTCCATGCCGTCGGGTGCAAACCAGTTGGCGCGCTCCCAACCGAACTTCTGGCCAAACACGGCGCCCCGGTCCTTCAGTCGGTCATAGCACGGCGACGTGCGCAGGGGCCGGGCGTCCTCGCGTTCCTCATCCGGGTAGTGGATGGTGAAGACGTTGCGGTAGGCTTCCTCGTTCTTGGCCTTCAGATAGGCCTTCGAGCAATAATCGCCGAACCGCCTGGGATCGACGCCCAGCATATCGACGCTGGGCGCCCCTTCGACCATCCATTCCGCCAATTGCCAGCCCGCACCGCCGGCCGCCGTGATGCCGAAGCTATGGCCTTCGTTGAGCCACAGGTTTTTGCGATCCCAGGCCGGCCCGACGATGGGACTGCCGTCGGGCGTGTAGCAGATGGCGCCGTTGTAGACCTCCTTGACGCCAACCTCGCCGAAGGCCGGCACACGATTGATGGCGGCCTCAATATGCGGTTCCAGGCGTTCCAGGTCTTCCTGGAAAAGCTCGTATTCGCTGTCGTCGCTGGGGCCGTCCATGTAGCAGCACGGCGCGCCGGCTTCGTAGATGCCCAGGATCAGGCCGCGGGCCTCTTCGCGCAAATACCACGACCCTTCCGATTCCCGCAGCACGCCCATTTCCGCCAAGCCCTGTTCGTGGCGCTTCTGGATGTCCGGATGCGGCTCCGAGACGATGTACTGGTGTTCCACTGGGATCACCGGAATATCCAGGCCGACCATGGCACCGGTGCGCCGGGCGAAGTTGCCCGACGCGAAGACCACGTGTTCGCAGGTGATGTCGCCCTTGTCGGTCTGCACCACCCATTCGTCGTTGGCTTGCTGTTCAACCCCGGTGACCGCCGTGTTGCGGTAAATCTCGGCACCGTTGTTGCGGGCGCCGCGGGCCATCGCCTGGGTCACGTCGGCGGGCTGGATGTAGCCGTCGCGGGGATGCACGATGCCGCCGAGCAGACCGTCGGTGTTGCACAGCGGCCACATGTCCTTGATCTCGCCCGGTGTCAGGAAGTTGACCTCGACACCCAAGGTGGCGGCGACACCGGCGTACTGGTGATATTCATCCATGCGCTCAGGGGTCATGGCGAGGCGGATATTGCCGACCTGGCGCAGGCCGGCATCCAGGCCCGTCTCCGCTTCCAGGCTCTCATAAAGCTCAACGGAATAGCGGTGCAGTTGGCCGACGGAGTAGCTCATGTTGAACAAGGGCAGCAATCCGGCGGCGTGCCAGGTCGACCCCGACGTCAGTTCCTTGCGTTCCACCAGAACGCAATCGGACCAGCCTTTCTTGGCCAGGTGATAGAGCGTCGAAACACCGACGACGCCGCCGCCGATAACCACCGCACGCGCTTGGTTCTTCATATCTTTCACTCCCTCGTACTTCCCAGGGACTTCCCGGGGACTTCCCACGGATTTCCCGGGGACTTCCCGGGGACTTCCCAGGGATTTCCGTGGCATTGGCCTGATGCTTCCGGGCCGGTATTGCCATTGCACACCGCTTCGTAGGCCTCTGACAAGGGGACTGCTGCACCCTTGACGACGCTGGTTATTCCATTTCCGCCGCATTTCCCGCATAGGGGCGGCGGTTTCCGGCTAATAGATGGCGCGATCAGCGTAGTGCGCAAAGGCTGTTGGCGGTAACCGTAATCGTACATATTTAAGGAACTGGCCGAACCCTTGTGACGCCGGGGAGGATTATTCATCATGAACGAACTTGAAACGCCGGCGCCGGCCGGCCGTGAAGGACGACGCGGCGGCCGCGCCGCGCGCAAGGTGGCCCGGGCCGAAGCCGCCGTCCAGGCCCAGGCCTCGGCACCGCCCTACATCACCCGGCAAATTCCCCTGACCGAGCTCTGCGGTGAAGAAGGCCTCGACATCATCGAAGCCAACGCCGAGACGGTGCTGGAAGAGATCGGCATCGACTTCAAGGACGACCCGGACGTCCTGGCCATATGGAAAGACGCCGGCGCCGACGTCGACGGTGAGCGGGTGCGGTTTCCCAAGGGCCTGGCGAAATCCCTGATCGCCACGGCGCCGGCCGAATACACCCAGCACGCCCGCAATCCCGGCCGCTCCGTGCAGATCGGCGGCGACCACACCGTGTTTGTGCCGGTTTATGGCCCGCCCTTCGTCCACGACCTGGACCAGGGCCGGCGCTACGGAACCATCCAGGATTTCCAGAACTTCGTCAAACTGGCCTACATGGCGCCGGCCATCCACCATTCCGGCGGCACGGTCTGCGAGCCCGTCGACATCCCCGTCAACAAACGCCACCTGGACATGGTCTACGCCCACATGAAGTATTCCGACAAACCCTTCATGGGATCGGTGACCGCGCCGGAACGCGCCGCCGACACGGTGGCCATGGCGGAGATCCTGTTCGGCAAGGACTTCGTCGACCGGAACGCCGTCTGCACCTCCCTGATCAACGTCAACTCACCCATGACCTACGATTCGATCATGCTGGGCGCCTTGAAGAATTACACGGCGGCCAACCAGGCGGTGATCGTCACGCCGTTCATCATGTCCGGCGCCATGGCGCCGGTCAGCGCCGCGGGCACCCTGGCCCAGGCCCTGGCCGAAGCCATGGCCGGCATTGCCCTGACCCAGCTGATCCGGCCGGGCGCCCCGGTGGTCTTCGGCCTGTTTTCGGCGGCCTTGTCCATGCAATCCGGGGCGCCGACCTTCGGCACACCGGAGCCCACATTGGTGTTGTCCGCCGCCGCCCAATTGGCCCGGCGGATGAAATTGCCGTTCCGATCGGGCGGCAGCCTGTGCGCGTCGAAATTGCCCGATTCGCAAGCCGCCTATGAAAGCGCCAATTCCGTCATGCCGGCCATGCTCAGCGGCGTCAACTTCGTCCTGCACAGCGCGGGCTGGCTGGAGGGCGGCCTGGCGTCGAGCTATGAAAAATTCATCATGGACTGCGACCAGCTGGGCATGCTTCAGACGCTGGCCAAGGGCTACGACTTCACCGACAACGGCCAGGCCATGGACGCCATCCGCGAGGTCGGTCCCGGCGGGCATTACCTGGGCTGCGAACACACCCAGGCCAATTTCGAAACCGCCTTCTACCGAAGCAACGTCGCCGACAACAATTCCTTCGAACAATGGTCGGCGGAAGGCAGTTTCGATCAGTCCCAGCGGGCCAACGGCATCTGGAAGCAGATGCTGAACGACTACGAGGCGCCGGCCTTGGACGCGGCCAAGGACGAGGAACTGCTGGCGTTTATTGAGCAGAAAAAGGCATCGATGGAGGATAGCTGGTCCTAGGTTGTCGCGGCTTCTCCTTGAATATCTGAGTGAGGTCCGGGGATGGCCCCGGGAGGAGACGGCGCATCTTCGATGCGCGGTCTTCGGCGGGACCGATGGGTCTTTCAGCGTAACCCGTCTTTCGACAAGCTCAAGATGAGGCCCGAAGTCCGCCGCGGCCGTGTCTCACACCCCCTCATGCAGAGCCCGTCCAAGCATGCCGGCGAATATCTTTCGATTTTGACACGGATGAACACGGATCAACACGGATGGCGGATGCGGCATCCACCCCTTATACCAAATTGCATTAATAATGACCCATAGAGATCGTCCGTACAGCCCGCTGGGTAGGAAGGAACGTGCAGGCGATGCGGGGTATCGTCAAACGTTTCTGACGCCCTCCAGCGGGCTGT
>Ga0114932_10005232_pt1 | contig 11623 bp, 10 predicted proteins | sample 2SBtaG_2_FD_87286 | JGI IMG/M metagenome (GOLD analysis project Ga0114932, IMG submission 87286) | Deep subsurface microbial communities from Kolumbo volcano to uncover new lineages of life (NeLLi) - 2SBTROV12_ACTIVE470 metaG | ecosystem: Environmental > Aquatic > Marine > Volcanic ... | reverse complement strand
CGAACTGGTGCTGGGCGGCGTCACTCAGCATATGCTGGAACACATGCCGGTGCCTGTTTTCATGTCTCACTAATTACCGACGGCCCTTGCCAATGGCCCGTGGGTCCAGGGCATCTTGCAGCCCATCGCCAAGAAAATTAAAGGCGATGACCGTGATGAAGATTGCCATGCCCGGGTAGAACGCCAAGGCCGGGGCTTCCCAGATCAGTTCTTGGGCATTCGTCAACAGGTTTCCCCAACTGGGCAGCGGCGGTTGAATGCCCAACCCCAAAAACGACAGGACCGATTCCAACAAGATAATGTTGCCGGCGGCCAGGGTCGTGGCGACGATAATGGGCGACGCCAGGTTCGGCAGAATGTGAACCATCATGATTCGAATTGAACCGGCGCCCTGGGCCAGCGCCGCGTCGACAAATGAGCGCTGTTTCAAGGATAGCGCGCTGGCCCGAACCAGCCGGGCGACAGTTGTCCAGCCGGCCAAGGCGACGATGACGACGATGCGATACAGGCTGATGCTTTCCGATTCTGCAATGGCCGTCGGCAGCCCCAGCTTTTCCAGATCGATGGCGGCCAGGACGATTAACAACGGCAACAGCGGCAACGAGATTACGCCGTCGGTAATCCGCATGAGCACGGCGTCGAGGCGGCCACCCAGATATCCGGCGGCCAAACCGACAATCGTCCCGATAAGCGCTGCGAACACCGCCGCGACCAGTCCGACAAACAGCGACACGCGCCCGCCATAAAGCAACCGCAGCAGAAGATCCCGGCCCAACTCATCGGTGCCCAGCGGATGGGCGGCGGACGGCGGCTGAAACCGGTTGAACAAATCCGCCGCGTTGGCATCGGCGCCAAGTAGGCTTTCGACCACCGGCGCCGCCAGCGCCAGCGCCGCAAAGATCATCAAGATCACACCGCTGGCAACGGCGAGGTCATGCCGTTTGAAACGTTGCCAGACCAACGCCCGCGGCGTCGCGGCGGTGAACGCCGGGGCACTCATTCGGCCAACTCCGTCAGCGTAATGCGCCGGTCCAGGGCCGCATAGGCAATATCAGCCAGGAAGTTACACGCCAGGGTCAGGGCCGTTGCGAACAATAGAGCGACCAGAGCGAGGTTGAAATCGTTGCCCATGATGGAATCGAAAATCAGCTTTCCCATGCCCGGAAAACTGAAAATGGTTTCCGTTATCAAGGCGCCTGAAAATAGATAGCCGAAGTCCAGGGCGATGACCGTGACCACGGGAATTAGGGCGTTTCTCAGTGCGTGCCCAAGGACCACACGGCTCTCACTCAGACCCTTGGCGCGGGCCGTGCGGATGTAATCCTGGCGCAGGGCCTCGATCATCGAGGCCCGCATGTAGCGGGTATGTCCACCGATACTGGCGATGGTCAGGCTGGCGACAGGCAGCACTAGGTACCGGGCGGATTCCCAAAATCCGTCGGCCCCCGCGGCCGCGGCCGTCCCCCCGGCGGGCAAGACGCCGAAGATAACGGCGAAAACAATGATCAACATCAGCGCCAGCCAGAACGGCGGCACGGAGATGCCGGCGAAAGCCAGCATGTTGATCCCATAGTCCAGCTTCGAACGCGCTCGGGCGGCGGCAAGCACGCCCAAGGGCAGGGCGATCAGCAAGGCCAGGCTGAAACTGAGGCCAAGCAAGGTCGCCGTATTGGCCAGCGCCGGCCCCATCACCTGCAGGACCGGTTTCGCATGCAGCCGGGAATATCCAAGATCGCCGGAGACCGCCGCTGCAAGCCAGTTGCCATAGCGTTCCGTCACCGGCTTGTCGAGGCCGTACAATTCACGCAAGTGGGCCGCGTCGGCGGCGGTGATTTTCGGATCGGCGGTGATCATCAGATCGATGGGATCGCCCGGCATCAGGCCAATCAGTCCGTAGATAGCAAAGGACATGACGAACAGAACAAGGGCCGATTGCCCGGCGCGATTCAAAAGAAATTGTATCATGGCCAAAAGGTGCCTTACGGCCCAGGTGTTTGGCAATGCACCGATGTCATCGGTTATGCGCGCTACTTAGCTGCCGACAACCGGCAGCACCACTTTCGACGCCCTGTCTTTGCCGCGAAAGATCGTGATCTCAGGCGGGCGGCCGTCGGGGATGCGGGTGAAGTGATCGCTATCGGCAAGCGCGATCGACAGGCGGATGCGGTGATCTTTTCGAAACTGATAAGATGTCGGCAGCAATTCGAAGCAAACCTCCGCCGGCTCACCGGGCACCAGAAGTTCCGCGTCCGCGTGGTTGAAGCTGTGTGCCGGACCGGTTGCCGGGATGTCCTTGGGATGCGATCCCGGCTTGCGGTGCAGGGCCCGGAAAACACCTTCCGTCACATAGATGGATTTCCCGTCCGGCGTCACGTCGGAAATATAGACATGGAAAACGCAGTCCTTCTCCGAGGCGGCAAAATGCAGTTGCACCCACGGATGGCCGGTCACCTCCGTGTCTGCGCCCAAGGCCTCGCCCGTGTAGGACAGCATCAAATCCTCGCGGCCGTGCCAGTCGTCGTAATAGGTCTCGACATTTTGGATGTAGAGGCGGTCATAGCGCGAATGGAACCCCGTGCCGCAACCGTAATCGCCCTGGTACATATCGGCGCCGGCGTCTCCTGGGCCCGATGGTGAAAGGCCGCCATCGCCGGCGGCGAACAGTGAAACCTCGTGGGCCAAAGGCGGCCAGGTGTCGGCGGCCTTACAACGTTCTTCGCCCATGGTGAAATAGTGCACCGGTTTTTCCTCGTCTATGGAGGTGTCACGGTCCATGAGATGTTTGTCGAAGAACCGCAGCACCGCGGCACCGACGATGGGTTGTTGCGGATCATTGGCGGCCCGCCAGGGGCTGACATTGCCCCGCGCGCCGTGATCCCATGGCCCCAGCATCAGGCGGGTTTCCGGGTTCTCCAGCCAAAGGTAGCGCTGTATGGTGCCGGTCGAATAACCGCCGCCGTCCATCCATCCGGATATGGAGTAATAAGCCGTCTGGGCATCGGCTTCCCGATTGGCGTAATGATAAGGGCTGATCAAGGCACCGGTGTAATCGGGGTCGTCCGTCAGGCCGGCATCGCGAAACCGCAATTGCTGGGCAAAATCCTGCATGTCGAAGTTGGCCTTATGCTCGTAAAGCGCTTGCGCCAAAAGCGCACCGTCCGGGTCGTCATCGACCGGCGCCGGGCCGGTCAGGTCATCATCCTTGAAATAGGCATAGGCCGGGATCAATTCGCGTTTGTCCTGATCCAGCGATTCCGCCAATTGCCCGTAGCTTTTCGTCACGCAGGTTAACAAGGCGCCGCCGGGATAGAGGTGGTTCAGCCAAGTGTCCCAGACCGCGAACAGCGGCGCCACGGCCTTCACCGCCGGATGCGCCGTCGAGGCCAGGAAATCCGACGCCGCACCGGGATACGAGATGCCGGTCGCGCCGATGTTGCCATTGCACCAGGGTTGGTTCGAGACCCACGCGGCGACGTCGCGGTGATCCAAACGTTCCGCCGGTGAGCGAAACCCGTCGCGGGCCCCGAAACTGGCACCCGACCCGCGCACATCGACGATCACCAGCGCATAACCCCGGGGTACGAACATGTCGCGGTAGAAGGCGATGGTCGGACAGTCGTCGATATCGTTGCGGCAACCGGGGCGCAGGGCGAAGCGCCGGTAATACGGCGTCAGGATCATGATGGCGGGGCAGGCAACGTCCGTCTCTCCGGCACCGGGCAGATGGACGTCGACAGCCAACCGGGTGCCGTCGCGGACCGTCACGTATTGGGAGATCAGCCGTTCGCCGTCGAATTCCGGGGGGCGCCGGTCCAGGTAGGCGAGGGGCGGGACTTGCCAGGTGGCGGTGTCGGTGTCGGTTCCATTTTTCACGGGCTGTCTCTCTTCGTCGTTAACTCAGGGTTTTGTTGAACCGGGTCGCGGAAAGGGCACCGTCATAGCCCTGGGCCTCATAAAAATGATGGGCCGCATCGCGGCTTGAGGTGCAATAAAGCGACATCCACGTAAATCCTTCGGCCCGCGCCCATTGTTCGGCGGCCCCCATCAGCAAGCCGGCTGCACCCGCCCGCCGCGCCGCTTCATCGACGACCAATGCCTGGACCTGGGCACAGGATTGGATTTCGATGGCGTGGCGGCCGAACACGTGGATGAAGCCGACCGGTTTGTCGTTGTCATCGGCGGCAACAAACACGGCATGTCCCGGGCGGTGCACGATCTCGTTGATGCGATGGCCGACACCGGCCTGGTCCACGTCATAGCCCAGCTCCATACAGAGTCCATGCACGGCCGGAATATCGCGCACGGCAATGCCGCGGATGATGACCCCGGCGTCTGCCGGGCCGGCGTCAATCATCGGGCTTTCCAGTATTCAACCCACAGCGTGGTCGGAAATTGATGGCCCGTCGGCTCAATCCCGCTCAGCCATTTTGGAATGACGTAGGGATTGGCCCGGAAATAAAGCGGCAGCACCGGAAGTTCCGTGGCGTAGATGTTTTGCAGCCTGTGCCACAGTTTGCGGCGTTTTTCCCTGTCCAATTCCGTTTCAATGACTTCCAGCAAGTCGTCCATTTCCTGGTTTTTGAAGCCCGTATAGTTCTGGCCCGCGTAATTATTGCCGGCGTGCGGGATGTGGGCCGAATGCAATGTCGTGCGCGGCACGCTCTCGGGCGCTGAAATCCAGGCGTACATGGCAAGCCCCGTATACCGGCGCTCGGTCACGGTCTGTCCGAAGAACACGCGGGCCGGCTGGTTCCTGATCCGCACATCGATGCCGGCCGCTTTCCATTGGCTTTGCATGACCTGCTCGACCAGTTCGCGCGACCGGTTGCCGGCCGTGGTCATGATCTCCAGGCGCAGCGGTTCGCCTTTTTTGTTGTGCCGGATCCCCTTGCGGCGTCCTGTCCAGCCCGCCTCATCAAGAAGTTTCGCCGCTTTCTTGGGATCAAAGGGGTATTTCGGTATGTCCTTGGCGTAGACCCAGTCCAGCGGATTGACGCTGCTGTGGGCGACCGGTTGGCGGCCACCGAACAGACGCTCGGAAATGGCCTCACGGTCAATGGCATGGATCAGCGCCCGGCGAACCCGGATGTCGGCCAATATGGGATTATCCAGATTGAGATCAATGTGTTCGTAGATAAGGCCCGGCTTGAACAGAATATTATATTTCTTGGCGTGGCGGCGCTCGAAAGCGACGGCCTGATCCACGGTCAGGCCCAATTCGCCGGCAATCATGTCGATGCCGCCGGACAGAAGGTTGGCTTCCAGGGCGGCGGTATTTTCGATCACCCGGACGGTGATTTTTTTGAAGTGCGGTTTGGCGCCATACCATGTGGCATTCCGTTCCAGGACCACGTGAGAGCCCGGCGCCACATGGGAAATTCTATACGGGCCGAAGTAGAGGCCCTTGTTGGTGGTGTCCGTATCGAAGGCCGTGCGGGTCTTGTAGGCCACGGGATCGGTGAAATTCTTTTCATCGAGATGCGCCGGCAATAACTCAAACCCGCCGATGGCATTGTATTCGAAGGTCAGTTTGTCGAAATGCAGGATGAAGGTCTTGTCGTCGACGGCATCGACCTTGTAGAGGCTGCGGTAGAATTCGATGTTGCCGACCCCGGACTTCTGATGGCGGCCGACTTTCCAGGTGAACATGACATCCTTGGTCGTTACTGGCACGCCGTCCCCCCAGGTGGCTTTCGGATGAATGGTGTAGGTAACGGCAATTCCTTCGCGGCCGCCGGGCGCGGGCTCCGGCGTGGCCAGGCCGTTTTCGATGGTCGGCATTTTCGTGCACAGCAGGCAGACATTCTTCCAGGTCTTGTCGTAGACCGTGAACGGCCGGCGGGTCATCGCCAGGATGTAGCTTTTCGCCAGCATGGCATCGATATTCGGATGGAATGTCGATGGAAACTGGGTGATGCCGATGACCAACTGGTCTTTCGGCGCCGCGGCCTGCAGCGGCCCGGCGCCCAGGAGGGTGATCAATATGAAGGCGGCCAGTCTCAACATAGCGGCAACTTAACACGGACGCCTGGCGCCGTCATTTCTCGGCGATATAATAGGCCAGAAGTTGTTTCGCGGCGTCCGATCGCCAATCCGCCGGACCCATGAGATAGCCCCGCAACAGGCCTTTCCGGTCGATGATGAAACTCCACGGCAGACCGTCATAAACCTCGAACGCCTTCAGTGTTCGTCCGGCCGGGTCCATCAGCGCCGGCAGGTTTCGAATGCCGAGGCGTTCCAGGTAGGTGCGTGCCGGCTGCGGAACGCTGTCATCGACGGAGACGGTCAAGACAACCAAATCCGATTTCTGATAGCTTGCCTGCAGGCGATCCAGGGCCGGAAGTTCGTGCAGGCAGGCGGCGCACCAGGTCGCCCAAATATTCAGCAAAATCACTTTGCCGCCATGGCGCGTCACGTTCGTAACGCCGCCTTCTGCCGTGTACAGGGGTGTTACAGGTGCCGGCCTGAGCGGTTTGACCAGCGTGAAGGGTTTGCGCGTGCCGTTGAACGACGGCGGTTCCGCATGGCTTGGCGCCGCTGCAGCAAGGCCGAACAGGAACAGCCCGGTCACAATCAGGTGCCGAACCATCGACGGTTTATTGACCGAATGTCGGCGCACGCTCAGCGATCAAATGAGGTCGGCAAGCTGGTCGACGCGGGCCCGCAATCGCTTCAGGACTTCCGAGCCCTCGCCGGTTGCGCGGGCCGTTTCGTTGGACAGGCTTTTCACTTCGCCGGCGACCACCGCAAACCCCTTGCCGGCATCGCCGGCCCGGGCCGCCTCAATGGTGGCGTTGAGGGCCAGCAGGTTGGTCTGCTTGGCAATGGCGTCAATTTGCGTTGCCACCTTGTCGACCACCTCGATCTCAGTGCGCAGTTCGGCAAGTTGTTCGTTCAGGGCATCGGCATTCGCATGCTTGGCCGGCTCTTCGTCTATCGGTGCCGGTGCAATGGTGGGCATCGGCGCAACGGCAGCAACCGGTGCCGGTGCCGGCCCAGAGGCTAATTCGGGCGCCGGTTCTGGGGCCGGTTCTGGGGCCGGTTCTGGGGCAGGTGGGGCAGCAGGTTCCGGTGCCGTCGCCGGCGCGGCCGTCGAACTCATGGAATTGGCGCCTTCAACACCATCGAGAACGGTGTTTGCGATCTCGTTGTAGAACGTTGCCCACGCGGCGGCGACGTCGGGAATGTAATCCGTGCCAAGAGACTCTTCCAAGGCGGCCAACAAGGCGGCGCCAAAGGTGTCGTAATGGTCGGCACGCACGCCTTTGGCGGCATTGTCGACGCCAAAATCGTGCAGCGCGCCACGCATGGCGCCGGCGGAATCCAAGTTGTCGACGAGATCGCTCATGAGGGTCATGAAGGCCAGGCTGAAGGCACTCAGATCACCACTGAAATCGTTCGCCAGCGATGGATCCATGCCCGTCAACTTATCGTGGAACGCCTTGGCAAAAGCTTCCGGGCCGCCATCAATCACGGCGAACGTTGCCTGAATGATGCTTTGGTCTTGTGGTGAAATTTCCATAATGCTGCCTTTTTACGCCGCGTAATCCTTGGAAAGACTAGCGATCCCCAAGACCGGGCACCAGTTTTCCGATGTTTCCAAAAGTTTCAGTATGTGAGGGGGCGCTAATCACCTTTGACCAGGTCCTCGGCGTTGCCATCGATATAAAGCCCGCAGTCGGCCGGATCGATGCCAAGGCGCGAACAAAGCGACACGATTTCGATCTGATCGGCCAGGGTTTTCTCTCCATCAGCCTCACTGACGGCGCAGCAGATGCGCAGCATCAGGGCGCCGTTTTCCGGTTCGCTGGCAATGGCCGCCATGGCCGCAAAGGCGCGTTCGTGGCCTTCTTTCGGGCTGCCGAGGATGGCGTCGGTCAGGTCATTGAAGATATCGATGCCTTCGTGTGGATCGAAGATCTTCAATTGCCCCAGGGTGCCGAGAATTTGGTCAACCCGCACCCGTTCGGCGAACGAGACGTCGCCGTCGACGGTCGCGACCATGGCACACGCCGCCATCACGCCCTCCAGGAACGGCCGGTTTCGTTGCCGTTCCATGTGGGTCTGGTAATTGTCCATGAGGTTTTGAAGAAATCCGCTCATGTGTCCGCATCCACACTGGTTGTTCAATCGAGAGGAATTTTCCGCTCGACGGGATTGGCCGGTGATTGGCTCCACTCGGCCATCGACCCATCATACAAGCGCGCCTCGTTATTACCGAGAATTTCCCGCTGCACGAACCATCCCAACGACGCCCAGTGCCCCGTGTTGCAAAATGCAATCGTCTGACCCTTGGTTTGCGCACCGACGGCATCGAAAAGCTTTTTCAGGGCCGAACGGTCACGGAACCGGCCACCGTCGTCGATCGTGGCCCACCGGCCCGGCACGTTGATGGCGCCCGGAAGTGTGCCGTGGCGGCTGACTTGAGAGGATTTGTTGACGCCGACGAATTGATCGTTGGGGCGGCTGTCGACCAACCCCACGCCGCCTTTCAAGGCGGCTTTTACCTGCGCTTGGGTGGCAAGGTAGGCGGGATTGAACACCGCCTTGAATGTCGTTTTCGTTGGCCTTGAAGGGCCTTTCTCCAGGCGCGCCTTGCGGTCGCCCATATAGGCACCCATGCCGCCATCCAAAATCGAAACGGCATCATGCCCGGCGACCTTGAAGGTCCAATAGATGCGAGTCGCGACACCCATTTCGCCGGAACTATAGCCACCCGGTAGAATGACCACATGCTTGGCGTTGGAAATGCCGAGGCCGCCGATTAGCACTTCCAATTTCGCCATCGACGGCAACATGCCCGGAACCTTGCCCTTTTTCACCCGCCAGCCGGCGCGGCCGTAGCTGGTATTGACGGCGCCTGGCACATGGCCCTGGGCAAAGGCGCGGGGGGAACGGACGTCCAGGAATACAATGCCGGGATTGCCGATACGCGCCGTGACCCAAGCCTTGTCGACCAAGGGCATGGCCGCCGCCATCTGGGAATAGATAACAACGGCCAGTGCTGCCGCGAATGACAATAGCCCTCTCATTCATGCCTCGCCTTTACCGCCCTGCGCCACCGACCAGCCAACCGGATCGGCGAGAAAGGCCCGCACGCCCTCAATGGCGGCTTCGTCGAAGTATTGACCTTCCTCGGCCACCTTCAGCACATCCGCCCAGGTGCAGAGGTAATGCAGCGTCACCCCCGATTCCTTCAGCACATCAAGCGCGTTCGGAAAGGCGCCGTAAAAAAACACCACGAAAATATCGCTGACCTCTGCACCGGCGGTCCGCAGCGCATCGACAAAGTTGATCTTTGAGCCGCCGTCCGTGGCCAGGTCTTCCACCAACAGAACCTTCTTGCCTTCTTCCAGGGCCCCTTCGATTTGTGCATCACGGCCGAAGCCCTTCGGTTTCTTGCGCACATAAAGCATCGGTTTGTCGGTGCCGGCGGCAATCCACGCGGCGTACGGAATACCGGCCGTTTCGCCGCCGGCGACATAGTCCGTGCCGGCCAGGTCGGTGTCGCGGTTGAGCATCTCCATACCCATTTTGACGATGCGGCGCCGGGCGTCCGGGAAAGAGATCACCCAGCGGCAATCAATGTAGACCGGACTTGCCCATCCCGCCGTCAGTTTGTAGGGCTCATCGGGGCGGAAATTCACGGCTTTTATATCGAGCAGCCATTTCGCCGTTTCCAGGCTTTCCGCCGTATGGGCGCCGTTTGTCATCAATCAATCTCCAATTCCTGCGGTTCATCCTTCTTAAAACCTTCAGGTGCGGCAAACAATCCGCGAATCGAAAACCTTTCCACAGGCCGGCCCGCCAACGCGATGTGACGGCCAACGCCATGTATTGACCTGCAACGCGGCATAAGCACATATGCCGCATGGGAGGAGGCCCCGTGAGCAATCGCCAGGACCGACGCCGGCATAAAAAACAGCAAAGCGAACAGTTCCGCGTGCTTATGAAAGCGGCGCAGACGGCGCTTGAGGAAGGCCGCCTCAATGAAGCCGAGCGCGGATTTAAGGCCGCCGCGGCGGATTCGATTTCCGAGCCGGCGCCGCATCATATGCTGGCCCACATGGCCTACCAGGCCGGACGCCTGGAAGAAGCCGGCAACCACATCATCGAAGCGACCATGCGGGCCGAGGACGATGTCGCCATCAATGCCGATTGCGGCGCCATCATGAATATGCTCGGCCGTCCGCAGGAAGCGGAAGCCGCCTGCCGGCACGTCATCGACTTGGACCCGGACCATGTGGAGGCGTATAACAACCTCTCCGTCGCGCTGTCGCTGCAAAACCGGCGTGATGAAGCGCTGGCGGTCTGCGACGCTGCCCTGGAACGCCGCCCGAATTATCCCGATGCCCTGGTCAACAAGGCCAACCTGCTGGTTAAAATGGATGATCCGGTGGCCGCCATTGAAGCCTTCTCCGATGCGCTTCGCGTCGCACCGGACAATCCGCTGGCCCGGGTCAACCTGGGCACGGCGCTGCGCATGGTCGGCGAACTGGACGCGGCGGAAGATCAATGCCGGTTGGGCATTGAGTACCGGCCCGATTACCCGGAAGGCCACGCCGGGCTGGGCATGGTGTTGGCGGCGCGCGGCGATTTCGACGGCGCCAGGACGGCTTTTCGCGAGGCCTTGAAGCTGCGCCCCGGTTTCGGCGCCGCCCAAATGAACCTGGCGGCGGCGGAGTTCAAGTCGGGCGATTTGGTGGCGGCAGAGGCCGCCTACACACAGATCATCGATACGCACCCTGCCGCGGCGCCCGCCCATACGGGCCTCGGCATTGTGTTGCTGGCGTCTGGCCGCCTCGATGCCGCCGGCGCGGCGTTTCGCGATGCGGTGAACCTGGACAAGTCGGAAGGTGAAGCCTGGATGAATTTGGCGTCGGCGCTCGGCGCAGACATGCCCGACGAAGATATCGCGGCAATGACCGAATTGGCCGATGATACGCGTCTGACCATGGAGCAAAGGATTGCCATCCGGTTCGCGCTTGGCGAGGTCTGCGACCGGCGTGGTGAGGTCGATGCGGCCTTCGCCCATTACCGTTCCGGCAATGAAGCCCGCCAGGCTTTCCTCGAAAATCTGGGCCATATTTACGATCCGAATGCCGAAGCAGCGGTCGCCGCGATGATCCGCGATACCTTCGATCCGGCATTTTTCGGCCACGCCGATGGTCTTGCGGACGAGACGCCGGTGTTCATCGTTGGCATGCCGCGTTCCGGCACCACATTGGTCGAACAGATCCTGGCCAGCCACCCGGACGTTCACGGGGCAGGGGAGATTGCTTCCGTATCCTCATTGTTCCAGGATTTTCCCGACGGCCTTGACCAAGTGGATTGGACAGAGTGCGCAACCACGGCATTGGCAGGCCTCGGCAACGAAGGCTTGCGGGTTGTCGATAAAACGCCGTTTCAATATTTCCATCTGGGCGCCATCCGCCGCATGTTCCCAAACGCACGGATCATTCACTGCCGGCGCGATCCGATGGATACGGGGCTTTCGTGCTATTTCCAGAATTTTGTCGCGGACTACCCATGGGCCGCCGATCTGGGACATATCGGCCGCTATTTGAGCGCCTATGAGAATATCATGGCCCATTGGCATGACGTCCTGCCGGGTGGATTCCAT
>Ga0114932_10005230_pt1 | contig 11625 bp, 12 predicted proteins | sample 2SBtaG_2_FD_87286 | JGI IMG/M metagenome (GOLD analysis project Ga0114932, IMG submission 87286) | Deep subsurface microbial communities from Kolumbo volcano to uncover new lineages of life (NeLLi) - 2SBTROV12_ACTIVE470 metaG | ecosystem: Environmental > Aquatic > Marine > Volcanic ... | reverse complement strand
GACGCCGTTTGATACTTTTGAACTCGCGGTGCTTTACAAACGTATGCCGGATGATCTCAAGGCAGCACTATTGAGTCCATATGTCTCAATTGAGAACGACGAGGTGCGTCTTACTGCCCGCATACGCGACTCGCTTCCTGATCTTCGCCGCAATGCGCTGCTGGCGGATATTCAATCGGGACTGGAGGCGGAGGTAGGTTTGGCTCCAGAGCGATTTCAGGTCTCGGGGCTCGTCGTGCTTTACAACAATATGCTTCAGAGCCTCTTTTCCTCCCAGATTCTTAGTCTGGGTGTGGTGATGCTGGGGATTGCGCTGATGCTGTTGATTCTGTTTCGTTCGCTTCGTCTCGCGGTTATTGGTATTGCGCCCAATCTTCTCGCGGCAGCTATCATTCTTGGGATGATGGGTTGGGCTCGAATTCCACTCGATATGATGACCATAACCATCGCATCGATCACGCTCGGTATTGCCGTAGACAACAGTATTCACTACATCTATCGCTTTCGAAGCGAGATCGGCCGCATAGGCGACTATGTGAAGACGTTGCATTACTGTCACGCCAATATTGGACGCGCTATCTTTTATACCGCCATTACTATCATCGCGGGATTTTCCATACTGATACTGTCTAATTTTCTGCCCACAATCTTCTTTGGTGTCTTTACGGCGCTGGGTATGGCGATTGCCTTGCTTGCCTCTTTGACGCTTTTGCCCCGACTGATTCTCTGGCTGCGCCCCTTTGGCAATTGACAGTAAATTGCCATTTGAAGTTAACGCGGTAACTTTGCACAATGTATGATCTGACTTGGCTTGCAGGCTGACCCCGTGTTTCGTATCTCCGGATCCTTTCATACCGTGAAAATCGTGCCCCGGTTAGCACTGGCGCTGGTTGGGGCTTTGTGGTTCGGTGGGGCGCTTGCCGCGCCAACGGCAGACGAGATGATCCAGAGTACGGTCAATCAGTTGATTGGCGAACTCCAGGAGCGCCAGACAGAGCTCGAGGCTGATCACGGCGCGCTTTACGCACTGGTTGAAGAGATCGTGGTGCCGAGAATTGCGGTGACAAAGGTAGCCCGATTGATCCTCGGTCCTCATTGGAAAACAGCATCGCAGGACCAGCGTGAGCGGTTTACGACGGGCTTTAAGAATCTACTGATGCGAAGTTACGCGACCGCTATGTTTGAGTACACGGGCGAACAGGAGCTCCAGTTTGGTACAGTAACCACTCGGGCGGAAGGGCGCATCGCGGTTGTCCCCACCGAGTTACTGTTACCCGCGCAAGCGCCCGTGCCGATTGAGTACTACTGTTTGCTAGCTCCCGACGGTGGTTGGAAGATATACGATATCCAGATCGATGGCATCAGTTTGATTATTAGTTATCGGAATCAGTACGGTGAATATATTGACACCAATGGCCTTGACGCCCTGATAGAATCCATCGAACAAAAGGTCATAGAAAACCACTAGTTTTTTAGGTGATTTAGCAGGATAACAGCGCATGGTAAGCCCACAAGACATCAAAGGCTGGATTGAGGAAAACCTCCCCGGCGCAACAGTTGAAATCTCCGGTGATGGACACCATTTTGAAGCAGAGATCATATGTACTGATTTCGCCGGCAAGAGCCGGATTCAACAGCACCAGATGGTTTACGGGGCACTGGGTGACCGGATGAAAGCCGAAATTCACGCATTGTCAATGCGCACCTTGACGCCGGAGGAGAAGAGTTCTCTTTCTTCTTCCTAGGGGCTAGGAGCGGCTACTGAAACATATCGGAAACAGAATTTTCATAGAGGAATATCATGAACGTCAATGAACGAATCAAAGAAACAGTAAACAGCAACCGCGTCATGCTTTTCATGAAAGGCAACCGCGACTTCCCGCAGTGTGGTTTTTCGGGTCGGGCAATTCAGATCCTGCAGACGCTCGGCACGCAGTTTGAAACCGCAGACGTGTTGACGGATGATGAGATCCGCCAGGGTATCAAGGAATATTCCAACTGGCCTACGATTCCCCAACTTTACATTGACGGGGAGTTTGTGGGCGGCAGCGATATCATGATGGAAATGTACGAAAATGGCGAACTTGCAAAGCAACTTTCACAGGCGCCAAGCGCATAGCGTGTGGTTCTTTAAAGTAATTTAAAAAAGGCGCCTGAAGGGCGCCTTTTTTATTGAATCAGTTAAAATTAAAAGTTAGGCGTACCATACTAGGTGCGCTTTTTAATTTTTGGCGGTCGGCATATTGGAAAGTCTAGTTATCAGGGGTGGTCAACCGTTGCGGGGGGATGTTCGGATCGGCGGTGCCAAGAATGCAGCGCTGCCGGTCTTGATCAGCGCCCTGCTGACGGATCAGGACCTTCTCGTCGCCAACGTGCCCCATCTACGTGACATCACCACGGCGCTTGAGCTTTTGGGGCGTCTCGGCGCCAGGATTGAGGTTGATGAAAAGTCCGTTATCCGGATTAACGCAGGCAAGTTGATCTCAAGACGGGCGCCCTACGAGTTGGTCAAGACCATGCGCGCGTCGATTCTGGTGCTTGGCCCTCTGCTCACCCGTTTTGGCCAGGCGGAGGTGTCTCTGCCGGGCGGATGCGCCATTGGCTCGCGGCCGGTGGACCTACATATCCACGCGCTCGAACAGATGGGTGCAACCATTGCAGTTGAGGAGGGCTATATCAAGGCCAGCACCCCAAAGCATCGGTTGCAAGGCGCCAAGATTGTTTTTGATACCGTGACGGTGACCGGCACTGAGAACTTGATGATGGCGGCGACGCTGGCACAGGGGAATACTGTCCTTGAAAATGCTGCGCGCGAGCCTGAGGTGGTCGATCTTGCCGATTGCCTCGTGGCAATGGGCGCACGTATTGAAGGTGCCGGCACTGATGTTATCGAGATCGAGGGGGTAGACAACCTTACCGGGGCGGCACACCGTGTGATTCCGGATCGGATCGAGGCAGGGACTTTCATGGTAGCGGCTGCCGTTACCCAAGGAGAGATCCATCTTCATGATGTGAACCCGGGTCATCTCGATGCCGTCATCGTAAGGCTACGAGAAGCCGGCGCGCAGATTTCAGTTTCACAGAGCGAACTGAGTCTTAAGATGCCGGAACGCCCAGATGCGGTTTCAATCAGTACCGCCCCTTACCCCGGATTTCCAACCGATATGCAGGCGCAGTTCATGCTGTTGAACTGCATATCAGAGGGTGCTGCGTCCATCACCGAGCATATCTTCGAGAACCGCTTCATGCATGTTCACGAACTACAGCGGATGGGTGCCGATATTAGCCTGCACGGAAATACGGCGCTGGTACGGGGCGTGGGCCAGCTGGGCGGGGCCCAGGTGATGGCCACGGATTTAAGAGCCTCTGCCTGTCTGGTGCTCGCGGGGCTGGTGGCCGGCGAGCAGACGGTGATTGACCGGATTTATCACATTGACCGGGGTTATGACTGCATTGAGGAGAAACTTCTGCAGTGTGGCGCTGACATCCGTCGGGTTTCTGATTCGTATTCACCGAGAGTCCACGCAGTTCAATGATTAGGCAGTGGCTTTTCTAGTTGAAAGCACGCCAAAAAAGAGCCTGCTGATGCAGGCTCTTATCCTAGTTTGGGAAGGGTCACGATCACTTGGTGGCGTAACCTGAGACAAACTGGATTAGATCAAACCCCGGGTCACCCTCCCAAAGAGGTGGATTATTGAACGTACCATGGCGAGTCCCGTCGCTGGTGTTAAATGTCGTGGGTCGGCACGAGCCGTCATCTGTCCATCCGTAAGGCCCACGGCTATAGAAGAAGAAGAAACCTGCGTTTTCGTCTCCCACACGCATCTTTATGTTCACTGGAGAGCCAAGGAATATGTCGACGGGTCGAGTCATATCCTTCAGCATGCCTTTGGCATCGCCGTTACAGTCTGTCATGAGGTTTCCAACCATGGTCTTGTCAGTGGCCGGGTCATCTGCAATCGATACATAGTAGACCTCGTAAAGGACAAACGGATCAGTATTGGCGTTGTCCAGACGTACGCGGATGAAACGATTTGCGAAGACGCCGATAGAGCCTTTATCCAGTGTGTCTCCGCCGCAAATTTCATCGGTCCCATAAAAGTCCATACCGTAGTACTGACCGTACGGACCATCCTCCAGGTTGGTGTCATCGCATCGGAGGAGCTGTTGCCGGGTGTCTGCGGTAACCGATCCTGCACCGGCAAGTCCGGCCAAGAGTGCTACTGTTGCGGCCACAGTTTTCATAAGTGATTGTTGGTTCTGCTTGCTCATTGTCGTCTCCGTTGTTTCAAGTGATGTTGAAACCGCATTGAGCCAGACCCCAAGGTAGTTGTATGTGATCGCCGACACTTTCCACCCGTTGTTTGCTCCTTTTGTGAGCGGGATCACATTGCCGTGATTGCGATTGCAGAAAGTATTAGGGAGAGCTCTGCCGGCTAGTGAGATTTATTCGGAATTGAGATAAATCAACACTTAGCGGTACGAGCTTGCACGCTTTCCAATCGAGAGCAGTCCCTCCGGATTTCGAACTGCCCCGCCGGTAGTCGCTATACCAAAGTATTTGGGCCTCAGTTGCGAACTAGGGTTGGAGACTTAGGAAACAGATTATTTATCGTGTAGGTTTGGTATGATCCTTCACAGGCCATTGAATGCAAATCTCCTCTGAGAAATCGCCCGAATCGGCTGTGAGCCGTTATTCGGACTGTCATTAGTAAAATCAGATACTTCCCACATTTTTTTAAAGCGGTTATCATGTAGGTAACAAATAGCGGTAACCCAGCCGGGTGAAACCGCAATGACCTGTATAACGCCCTTCCCGGGTGCGCAGGAAACGACCACATCAGGTAGGACAGGAGAAGAGTTATGGGATTGGGCGGCATCAGTATCTGGCAGTTACTCATCGTTCTGGTGATTGTGCTGCTGCTTTTTGGCACCAAAAAATTACGCAATCTCGGTACTGATCTTGGAGGTGCGGTAAAGGGCTTTCGCAGTACGATGAAAGATGGTGCAAACGCAGAGGAGTCAAAAGAGACTGAGGCCGAGGCTGAAACCAGCCAGGAGAGTCTTGCCGAATCTGCCGAAGACGCGGATTCGGATAAAGAAAACGCCAAAGTCTGATCTACCCCAAGGGTAGCGCCATGTTCGACATTGGCTTTCTTGAAATTGTAATCATCGCTTCGATCGCCCTGGTGGTACTGGGGCCGGAGCGTCTGCCGCGTGCCGCGCGTACGGCGGGTATGTGGGTCGGTCGCGCGCGACGGATGGTCTCAGATGTGAAGTCAGATATTGACCGCGAAATCCGAGAAAGTGAACTGGCTGACATGCGCAAACTGGGCGAAGAAGTGAATAGCATCAAAGACGATGTCAGTGAAGATCTCAATAGAGCGACGGAGTCCATCAAAGACGACGATGCCATGACTGATGTTGTCGACTCGATTAACGAGTCTGCCAAGACGCTTCGCGAAGGCGCAAGCGAAAAGACTGACGCTGGTTGACTAGTTAAAGATCAGTGACTCCATCCCCTAACCCTACACCAATGCAGGGCACGACTTTTATGTCGCACCTGCTCGAGTTGCGCGACCGGCTGATGCGTGCTGGCGGTGCCGTGCTGGTGCTCTTTATCATGGCGGCTCCTTTCGCGAACACGTTGTACGAGTATCTGGCCCAGCCATTGATGGCCTCCCTGCCAGAGGGTAACTCGATGATCTCAACTGAGCCGCACGGTCCGTTCTTCGTGCCGTTCAAGTTTGCTTTTGCCTTTGCGACGGCCATCGCGATGCCCTACCTGCTGTATCAGCTCTGGGCCTTTGTTGCCCCAGGCCTTTACGAGCATGAAAAACGCCTCACGGTCCCACTACTGGTCTCGAGCAGCCTGCTGTTTTATCTGGGCATACTTTTTGCCTACTTTGCGGTGTTCCCGCTGATCTTCGCGTTCTTTACCAGCACGGCCCCCGAAGGGGTTTTGGTCATGACCGATATCAACGCGTATCTCAGTTTTGTGCTGAAACTCTTTTTTGCTTTTGGATTGGCTTTTGAGGTGCCGGTCGCCACCGTGCTGATGGTGCGGATGGGTATGGCGACCCCCGAATCTTTGGCGACCAAGCGGCCTTACATCATCGTTGGCGCATTTGTTGTCGGTATGGTGATGACCCCTCCGGACATTCTCTCGCAGACTATGCTGGCTGTTCCCGTCTGGCTGTTGTTTGAGGCGGGTCTATATTTCTCCCGATCCATCAAGCCACGGTCTAAAGATGCTGAAGTGGAGTCGGAGGGCGGGGATACCGATCTCGAGCGTGAGTTGGATGACGGCATCGCCGAGTTTGAGGAACTGGGGACTGACGACGATCCGCCCCGGAGTTGAGATTACTCAGGGAGTGAAAGTCCTTGATAAGTTTTGAGGTCCGCATCGTGGACTGGTCACATTGCAGCGAGGCGCTTTCATCACTTCGACATGTGGTGTTTGTTGAGGAGCAGGGCGTCCCTCTCGAGTTGGAACTCGATGGTGAAGATGCTGGCGCCCGTCACGCCGCTGCGTTTGCAGATGACGGCGAGATTGTTGGAACCGGTCGGATGCTTGAATCAGGCAAAATTGGGCGGATGGCCGTATCTCAGCCGTTGCGACGCCAGGGGATCGGCCGGGCCTTGCTGGATGCACTGGTGGAAGAGGCATTGCGGATGAATCTGCCGCAGGTCAGTTTGGGCGCTCAGCTTTCGGCTATTCCCTTCTATGAGGGAGCGGGCTTTCAAACTTGTGGCGATGTTTTTCTGGATGCCGGTATCGATCACAAGATGATGAAACGGGTGTTGGGCTAATGGTTGTGAGGCCCTCTTTTTGAAAGCAAAGCCGCCACGTGTGATCAGCTTTGGACTGGTTCCGGGCAGTCATCTCGCCGGCAAATACGAGGTCGTTTCGCGGCTCGGGTCCGGATGGGAGGGCGAGGTCTATCTGGTGCGCGAGATTGGTACAAGAATTGATCGCACCGTAAAAATTTTTTTCCCGCGCCGAAATCCTGGCAACCGGGCGCTTCGTTTTTATGCGCGGAAGCTTCACAAGCTGCGTCATTGCCCGGTGGTCATTCAGTACCACACGCGGGACACTTTTGATTTCAATGGAATGCCCGTTTCGTTTCTGGTCTCGGAATTTGTCGAGGGCGAGCTGCTCTCGGATTTTCTAAAACGCCAGTCAGGCCGGCGGGTGAATCCATTTCAGGGTGTACACCTGCTGCACGCGCTCGCGCTTGGGATCGAGGCGATTCACAACGTGGGCGAATACCATGGTGATCTGCACACGGATAATGTGATCGTGCTGCGCCATGGTTTAGGGTTTGATCTCAAGTTGCTCGACATGTTCAGTTGGGGTGCCCCAAATGCTGAGAACATCCAGCACGATGTGTTTGATCTGATCCGGATCTTTTATGATGCGCTAGGTGGGGCGCGTTGGTACAGCCGCCAACCACAGGAGGTCAAGGAAATCTGCAAAGGCCTGAAACGCTCTTTGATCGCACGGGAGTTTCGAAGCGCGGGACAGCTGTGCCAGCATCTTGAAACGATGGAGTGGCAGTAGAGCGCCCGCCCATGACTGCTCCAGTAGCGCTGAATGCCCCGGCGGTGCTTTGCGGCCAGGACCTGGTCGAGCCCCAGTCGGTTGATTTGGATTCAGGACAGGCAGTGGTTTTCAGCCGCCCGCATGCCGGGAAGTGCGGTGCCAACGAGGATGCGCTGGGTGTTGTTGAGGGCGCTGATGGGCAGATCTGTCTCGCGATTGCCGATGGTGTCGGTGGGCTCCCCAGGGGTCTCGAGGCCGCGACGTTGGTTATCGACCTGCTTGCCAAGGCAAGCCCAAGCAAGGAGACGTCCCTCGAAAGTCGTCTCCAGACTGCCAATCAGACATTGCTGGTGCAGCTACCGAATGCAGCAACTACGGTCAGTGTTACTGAGATAGCCGATAGCACTCTGAGCAACTGCCATGCTGGAGATTCAACGACGTTGGTGGTGGGTCAGCGCGGACGGATCAAACTCAAGACGCAAGCTCACTCGCCGGTGGGCATCAAGGAAGCCAACGGGTTGAACGAAAAAGAGGAACTTTTTCACCCACAGCGTCATCTGCTTAACAACATGATGGGCGACCCGGCACTTTGGCTGGAGAAACAGGACACCCTCGAGTTGGCGTCCCGGGATACGGTGCTGCTCGGTACCGATGGCCTGTGGGACAACCTCTTTCTTTCTGAGATTGTCGAGTTGATCAGGGTGGGTGAGTTATTTGCGTCAGCGCAAAAACTGGTCGAAACTGTGATCCAGCGAATGGATCACCCGGTAAGGGGTCTGCCGTCAAAACCCGACGATGTGAGTTTTATTCTGTATCGGCCGAGCGCAAACAACGAGGTCGATGAAACGACAGAGGACTAGTTTGCCTCCAGCGCCTGCAGCAGTTCGCGGGTCTTGGCAATCTGTTCGGTGGCATGCTCGTAGTACTGGGCATGACTCGCCTCCCGAAATACCTTGGCGACTGCCTCGAGTTGACTGAGTGCCAACCCCGCTGTTCCAGCATCACCCAGACGTTCCGCAAGGCTTTTTTGTGCAAAAGCAAGATTGGCCGCAGTCATGGCCCAGGTTATTGGAGAGCTTTCTTGGGTCCACTCTTTGAGGGCGTTCTGGTAGGCTGAAATCGCGTCTTTGAAGGGCTGCACGCTTTCGCTTCGTTCCCCCAGTTTTTGCAGCGCGGTCCCAAGATTGTTCTGCGTCATGGCCCATTGCTGTGGCACCCAGTCACGAGCACGCTCTGCCAGGGCGTTTTGGTAGGCAGCGACTGACTGTTCCAGGGTTCTGGGACCTTTTCGTTTCTCACCCAGGAGCCGCAGCGCGGTCCCCAGGTTATTGAAAGTGGTTGCCCAGTGTAATGGGGCCTGGTCACGGGTCCACACCAGTAGCACCTGCTTATAGGCGTCGACGGCACGTTTCAGTAGTTGCTGGTCTTTTTTTTGCTGACCGATTGCCTGTAGTATCGAGCCGAGATTATTCTGTGTTGTTGCCCACTCCCAGGCATAGTGCTCCTGGGTCCGTACCTCAAGGGCCTGCTCAAAGGCCTGCAGGGACTGCTCCAGCATTTCTGCATCTTTTTGCCGGTGTGCCAGGATGCCAAGTGCGTTACCAAGTCCGTTCTGGGTTGTTGCCCATTCGGCGGCAGAATGTTCCGGACTTTGCGCTTTTAAGGCTTGGCGATAACTCGCGATCGACTGTTCTAACTGATGCGTCCCCTGTTGGCGCTGACCCAGAATACCAAGTGCGTTACCAAGTCCCGCCTGGGTTTTCGCCCATCTCTTTGGATCATTGACTTCGTCGGTGAGCTCCGCTGCGATGGTTTCGTAAAGATCTATCGCGGCCAAAAGCGCATCGTTGTCAAGAGATTCCCGACCAAGGTCGCAAAGGGCAACGGCGCGCTGACTTTGGTAGCGCCATTGAAGCTGATCGTCGTCGGTAGATACAGTTGCAGCGGTCCGGTAGTGCTCTGCAGCGCTCTCGTATTCCCGCTCAAGGTGCGAAAGCAGGGCGTGCGCTTCGGCCAACGCGGCCCGGGGTGTTGTGTCGCCCGATGTCTCAGAGAAAAGACTGTCCGCTTCTTCCAGAAACCCCCTGACTTTGGCAAGTGAAAATGATTCACCAGTTCGGGCGGCGTTGCTTGCTGCTGTGAGCAATTTCGCAAAGGATGCGTCTTCGGTGTCTGTTTGGTATAGGCTGTCGAGAGCTGCTCGAAGATTCTGAAGATGGGTCCAGGATTTTTCGAGGAGGTCGCAGATCTGATCACGAGTAATGGATTTCTTAAGGATCAGATTGAGCAGGATGGCAAGATCAGAAGCGGGTGCCTGAAGGCGTTTTTGTGCCGCAGCCAGTTCATTGGCATAGCCCTTAAGTTCATCGGACTGGTCGATCGGTGATTCAACTGTTTGAGTGTTCATACTGACAACTAATATAAGTGATCCTGGATGCTTTTTTTGTGGATAGAGCCAGTGGCGCTTCAGCCAATTATTTGGTCAAGGCGAAAAAAAGGCGGGCGCAAAGGCCCGCCTTTTCGAAGCACAAGAGGTCAATCAACGATGTGATAAACCGGTGCTTTTTCCATTTCCCACTCACCGGACTCAGGGTCTCGACGCGAGAGCGTCAGGGCATGCCAGTTCTCGTCGTCCAGTTTCATGAAGTCACCGCGGTAGTAGTAGCCCGGCCAGCGGGTTTCCTTGCGGAATAGGGTGTGCTGAACAACGCACTCTGAAGCGATTGCGCGGTGTTTGAGCTCCCATGCGCGCATGAGCTGGTGCAGATCCTCCGCGCCAAGGTATTCAAAATCCTCGTGCATGGTCTTGAGTAGCTCGAGGCCACGCAGTAACAGCGGCTCGTTGGTCATATAATTAACACCGATACCGCCGGCATATTCATCCATAAGTTTTTCCAGGCGCTGCAGGCCCTGGATTGGCAGGATGTAACTCGGCGAAACCGTGCCACCCACGATCTCGTTACGCCCGACTTCATAGGTCTCAAGCGGTCTGTAGATCTCTTCTCGGCGATCCTCGATCTGTTTGTCCGAGATCACGATCTTATCTTTGGCATGATCTCGGATGTACTGAACGGCTGCCTTCGCTGCAAGACGCCCTTCGGTAAAGGATCCTGAGGAGAAAGCGTGTGCCGTGCCACCCAGGGCGTCGCCAGCGCCGAAGAGCCCGTCGATCGTCATCATCCGGTTGTAACCCCAGTAATACTCATCGGGAGAAACATCCTCTGGTCCACTGGCCCACGCGCCTGAACATGTGGCGTGGGAACCCATGACATAAGGCTCAGAGGTGGTAAGTTCCGGGTTGGTATATTTGGGATCAATGTCCTGAGATGCCCAGACCACGGCCTGACCCACAGTCATCCCGAGGAAGTTTTCCCAGCCTATCGTTTCTTTATGCGGATCCTGGAAGGCCTCTTTGGTGACCATATGAATGGGGCCACGCCCGGCTTTCGTTTCCTCAATAAAGGCGTGATTGCGAAGGCACGTTGGGGTGGGGTGATGGTCAATATAGTCACCCACCAGTTCCTTGGTATTTTCATACCACTTGGACTCGTACTCATCACCGTAGGCATTTTGGGTATAGGTCTTGAGATGCAGGAAGTAGGCACCGACCGGCCCATAGCCGTCTTTGAAGCGGCAGAGCACAATGCGGTTTTCCATCTGCGTCATTTTGGCGCCCGCAAGGATCGGAAGTGCATAGGCTGATGCGCTGCTCCACGGGGCATACCAAGTCCGACCCATACCCTCGCCGACAGAACGTGGCTTGAATATATGGGAGGCGCCACCTGCGCCCACGATGACGGCTTTGGCTTTAAAGACGTGCAGATCACCGGTGCGCACATTAAACCCTATGGCGCCACCAACACGGTTGTCCTTGTTCTCGTCCATCAGGAGGTGCGTGACCATGATCCGGTTGTAGATCTTGTCGGCTGATTTTTTGGCGGCCTCTGCAACGATTGGCTTATAACTTTCGCCGTGGATCATGATCTGCCATTTGCCTTCCCGCTGATACCGGCCGTTCTCGGGGTCGCGCATGAGCGGTAAACCCCATTCTTCGAACTTGTGCACTGTCGAATCGACAT
>Ga0114932_10005228_pt1 | contig 11626 bp, 9 predicted proteins | sample 2SBtaG_2_FD_87286 | JGI IMG/M metagenome (GOLD analysis project Ga0114932, IMG submission 87286) | Deep subsurface microbial communities from Kolumbo volcano to uncover new lineages of life (NeLLi) - 2SBTROV12_ACTIVE470 metaG | ecosystem: Environmental > Aquatic > Marine > Volcanic ... | reverse complement strand
TCATTAAACGCCTGGAGGGAAATATTCACCCCTTCTGTTGAAGGTTTGTTCTTGTACCATTGTGCATCGAGATAGGTTTGTCTCAACAGTGCAATGCTTCCCATCAGGCTGCTCGGATATGATTGTGTAGAACTGCCTTTGTTGAAAGAATAATGTGCAGATGCTCTTTCTTTAACCAGCATCAGGTTGTCTTTATCCTTTCCCAGTAAAACCACGGCGCCGGTTCCGCGTGCGATACCATCTTTCACATGCGTGAGAACAGTACCGAAGCCCAGCTCACGGAAAGTTTTGGCCTTGGCGTCATCGGCAGTGAATTGCTGATACGCATTCACTTCAGGCCTGATCGCCTGGTTCCAGTTGTATGCGCCTTTGGTGTTGGAATTCAACTGTGCAGGTGCATTGTAGTTGAAAACAAAAGGCTGCCGTTGGGGTGTGGTGATACCATAATCGGTATAGATGTCGATGAAGGAAGGATAGATGTACTTGTTTTTACAGTCTATCACTACGGCATCCTGGGGTACAGTTACACTGGCGCCTACAGCAACGATTTTACCCTCGCGGATAACAAGGGTTGCATTCTGTAAACTGTTTTGTGCATTCTGTACAATGGTGGCATGGGTAAAAGCGTAACATCCGTTGCGCTTGTCGGCCAACCCGTTCACGGGGAATGTTTCCTGTGCTTGCAGCAGGGAAGCCAGCAAGAGCCCGGAAAGCAGCAGCTTGATTTTTCTCATTGTGTTCAGTTAATGTTGAAAAGTCTTAAAGCTACTGAATAAGCCTATCGTGCAAAAAAACTGGTGTGTTTTTTTTGATGAATGGTTGGAGAAGCTATGGCAAAAGGTTATCTGCCCATATATACCATGAGTATCTGCACATCACTGGGATTGACGCCGCTGATGCGACTGGCCTGTCCCAGTGTGCGGGGCTTGATGCGCTTGAATTTCTGCAGCGCTTCGTTCGACAAAGCAGCTACACGATCGTAATCGAAACTATCGGGAATGACGAGGTTTTCGAGCTGGCTCATGCGATCAACGATCTCCTGTTCTTTTTCTATGTAGCGCTCATACTTGATCTGTATCTCTGCCTGCTCACGGGTTTGGGCAGGAATGGCGGCAAGCGCTTCAGCCAGGCGTGGTACTGCTTTGGAGAGATCTTCCAGTGTTACATTCGGACGCAACACGATCTTCGCTGCTCTTTGTTTTTCTGTGAGCGGCGCCGATACAATGTCGTTGAAATAGCCGTTCACTTCATCGGGCTCGATATTGAATTCTTTGAGTATGTTTTTTACTTCGGCAACACCTTTGCGCTTCGCGATCACTGCGTCCATGCGTTCCTGCGAAGCGAGGCCCAGGCGGTAGCTCAATTCTGTCAAACGCAAGTCGGCATTGTCCTGGCGCAATAATGTTCTGAATTCAGCACGACTCGTGAACATACGATAAGGTTCATCGGTTCCTTTGCTGATCAGGTCATCGATCAGCACGCCGATATAAGCTTCGCTGCGTTTCAATACAAAGGGTTCGAGTTCGCGTGATTTCTGGTGTGCATTGATGCCGGCCATCAAACCCTGACAAGCCGCTTCTTCATATCCTGTGGTACCATTGATCTGGCCTGCAAAAAACAAGTGGCTGATATGTTTGGTCTCCAGTGAATATTTCAGCTGCGTAGGCGGAAAGAAATCGTATTCGATTGCATAACCCGGGCGGAAAAAGCGGACATTTTCAAACCCAGGCACCATACGAATAGCTTCGTATTGTACTTCTTCCGGTAAGGAGGTAGAGAACCCGTTGACATAGATCTCTACGGTATTCCATCCTTCGGGTTCGATAAAGAGTTGGTGCCGGTCGCGATCGGCAAAGCGGTTGATCTTGTCTTCGATACTCGGACAATACCTGGGTCCGCGGCCTTCGATCCTGCCCTGGAACATGGGACTGCGATCGAAACCTGTTTTCAGCATCTCGTGTACGGTATCGTTGGTATAAGTCACATGACAGCTCAGTTGTTTGTCCGCCCGGATACGCGGTGTATTGGTATAAGAAAACCCGATGATTTCGTCGTCGCCCTTCTGTTCTTCCATCTTGCTGTAATCCAGGCTACGCCCATCTACCCGCGGCGGTGTACCGGTTTTCAGCCGGTCGCTTTCAAACCCTAAGGAAACCAGTTGTTCGGTAATACCCGTTGCCGCTTTTTCTGCTACCCTTCCGCCACCAAACTGTTTTTCGCCGATATGAATGATGCCATTGAGGAATGTGCCGCTGGTTACCACTACCGAGCGCGATTTGATCTCGTGGCCCAAGCCGGTTACCACGCCACAAGCCCTGTTATCTTTAATGATGATGGACTTCACCATGTCCTGGTAAAAATCAACATTGGGGGTATTCTCCAGCATCTCCCGCCATTTGGCGGCAAAGAGCATGCGATCGTTCTGTGTTCTGGGGCTCCACATAGCTGGGCCCTTGCTTCGGTTGAGCATGCGGAACTGTATTGTACTCAGGTCGCTCACCATACCGCTGTATCCACCCAATGCGTCAATCTCACGAACGATCTGTCCTTTTGCAATACCACCCATGGCCGGGTTGCAACTCATCTGGGCGATGGTTTGCATGTTCATGGTTACCAGCAATACCTTACTGCCAAGGTTGGCAGCCGCAGCTGCAGCCTCACACCCGGCATGTCCGGCCCCCACAACGATCACATCATACTCAGGAAACATGTACACTCTGTTAAATGAATGCGCAAAGATAGTTCATAGATTTTAGCTCGTCTTGTTTCGATCAAGATACTGACCAACGCCTTTTTTTAGCGGCTGTATATGCTCAGATATACCATTCAGCCTTTCAAGGATAATCCCTTCACGCATAAATGATCTCTTTTTCAATCGCATTCAAAAAAGAGGACCGCAGGTGAGATCCTCGTCTTACCAAGTCAACCTTTGTATTAAATTCTTGCTCCAACAAATTCCATACAGCACATAGGTTCGAGAAATCGGCAGGCATATCTATCAACAAGTCTACATCGCTGGTCTCCTTCATATACCCATTGGCATAACTACCAAATAAGCCAATACTGCGTACGCCCAGTGATTCCCTGAAATAGGGCATATGGACCTTTATGGTATCTAATATTGTCTCTTTTGTAAGCATCTTATTGTAAAGTTATAACATTCCCTATTGAAGCGCGTCCTTACCGAACTTCTTCAGGATCTCTCTTTCCAGCAAAATATCCGACACGCTCATGCCATTGTTCAGTTTGGAGAATTCTTCTGCGTTCAGGTCGCGCATTTTTTCCAGCCAGTCAATATTCTGTTTGATGAAAACCTCGGATCTGGGATTGGTTTCTATGCCAGCAGCCTCTATGCTTTCAATCTTAGCCAGCATTTTACCACAAAGAGAGAAGCCGGTCTTTTGGTGCAAGTCCTGAAAATACGCCCTGGCGGCCAGCAGATCGCCTTTACCACTACGGACAACGCCCGGTGCTTCGTCAATCCTTTCTACCCGCATATTGATGAAGTTCCAGCATAAGAAAAGGTCTTCTTCATTGGAATAGTCGAAGTAGGTGGCTGGCACAATATGATCGAACTGCCAGGCTTTGCCAAAGTTCTCCCAGTTCAGTCCTTCGCTGAACTGCAACTCAAACCATTCCCTTAATTGGGCGGCGCTGAGACCAAAGTACCGGGCATAGGCTTCGCTGGGCTTACCCTCCAGTACATACCTGCGGTATCCCAACTGCCATTTTCTTTTCTCCCTGAATTTCAGCAGGGATTCCGTTACCTCCGTTTGGGGTGTCCATTTCTTTCTTGCCATACTGCAAAGCTAAGCATGTTCCTTCCCGAAACTGGGATTCGTGGAACATTTAACTATTTGTGTGTTTCGGGGAGAAACTGGGATTCGTGGAACCTATTGTCCCTGCTTTTTGAATAGTTTGAGGTACTGATCCTCCTTTTCCCGCATTATTTTGCTTTGACTCCTCGTCTTATCCTTGTATCCGCAGAGGTGGAGGGCTCCATGGAAGATTATCCGGAGCAATTCTTCCTGGTATGTAGTATCCTGGGTTTGGGCGTTGTCTTTTACCCTATCTATGCTAATATAGACTTCCGCTTCGATGGCGGCGCGGGGAGCAGAAAGGCTAAATGTGATGATGTCGGTATAGTAGTCATGCTGCAGGAAGTCCCGGTTGATCTGCAGGAGATAGTCATCCGAACAAAATACATAGTTGATGAGGGAAAGCCTCTTCCCCTCCCTTTTGAAGATGCCTTCTATGAAAGGCTTCAGTTTTGTTCTTCCCTTTAATGTAAGGGTCCTGTCTGCCGAGTGAAATGATACCATGGTTTTTCTTTTCCTGCAAGAATGGATAACGTGAAAAGGCCATTTATATTGTCTCTCTAATTCAGGCGAATACTCCAAAATTCGTAACCCAGTCACCGTTTAGCCACCTACCTTTACCCTGTACATTCATCTTTGGTTATGATAAGACTGTCAGAGCTGGAAACAGGACAGAAAGCGGTAATCCATTCTTTTGAGAAAGACGATATTTTTATCAAGCTCATGGAAATGGGATGTGTTCCCGGAGAGCTTGTAACGGTAGAACAGGTAGCGCCTTTGGGAGACCCCATCTCCATATCGGTTGCCGGTTACCACCTCAGCCTGCGCCTGAACGAGGCCAACAGTATCTTTGTAGACCTTCAGATATAAAATAGATGAAAATAGGTCTCTACTTCGGCTCTTTTAATCCCATTCACATCGGGCACCTGATCATCGCCAGTCATGTTGCGAATCATGGCGGGGTTGACCAGGTATGGTTTGTGGTATCGCCCCAGAATCCATTGAAGCCTTCGGCCCTATTGTTGAATGAACACCAGCGCTTACACCTGGTACACCTGTCCATCGATGATGATCCCAGGTTGCGGGTGTCGGATGTAGAGTTCCGGTTGCCGCGTCCCTCCTATACTATTGACACCCTTACTTATCTCCAGGAAAAATATCCGCAGCATCAGTTTTCCATTGTGATGGGAAGCGACAGTTTCTCCAATCTGCATCATTGGAAAAATTATGAACTACTGATCAAGCACTATTCCTTCATTATTTATAAAAGACCCAGGTTCGATGTAACCCCACCGCAAGATGCCCGGGTAACGATCCTGGATGCTCCATTGCTCGAGCTGTCTGCTACAGTCATTCGCGACAATATCAAATCCGGCAAATCCATCCATTACCTTGTTCACGATAAAGTGCGTGAAGAAATTGAAAGGAATCATTATTACCGGTAAATACCGATCCGCTCATCAAAATCTCTAGTTGGTTGTTTTTCCCTTCGCCACATTGTGATAGATTTATCCGATAAAACTGTACGAATGAAAATACGGCTACTGTCTATTTGCTTGTTTTTTGCATGCTTTGTACATGCACAACAAAACCTGACTGTTGAAAAAATCATGCAGGATCCCAAATGGATCGGCACTTCTCCTTCCAATGTATTCTGGAGTACCGATAGTAAGAAAGTCTATTTTGACTGGAATCCTGACAAAAACATATCTGATTCTGTTTATTCGTATTTAATTGGACCACAATCAATAACGAAAGTTTCATTCCTCGAATCACAAATGCTAGCCTCCCGCAACAACGGGGTTTATAATACTTCCCGCACATTTTTACTCTATACCCATCATGGCGATATTTTTTTGCAGGATCTCAAATCCGGAAACATCACCCGCATTACACAAACAGAAGAAACCGAAAGCAATCCCGGCTTCCTACAAAAAGACGAATGGGTGGTTTATTTACGCAATCAAAACCTTTATGCATGGAGCATCAAATCCGGTGTTACCAGGCAACTGACCAACTTTGTTAAATCAACTGAAAATGCACCGGCACATCTATCTTCTGACAAGAATCATCAGGAACCCTGGCTGCAACAGCAGCAGCTCGAATTAATGCAGGTACTCAAAGAACGCAAACACAAAAAAGAACAACGCGATGCTTTCACTGCATTAAATAAAGAGGTTGACACACTAAAAGATATAGTTATAGGAGAAAAGCGATTGCAAAATATACAGATCAGTCCGGACGGCCGTTATGTTACGTATCGCTTGTATCAGCCTCCTGCAAATTCAAAAAATACAATCGTTCCGGAATATGTTACCGAAAGCGGTTTCACAGCAGCGATCCCCGGAAGAACAAAAGTAGGCGCGCCTATGGGCAAGTATGAATTTTTTGTTTTCGACAAATCCAGGGACTCTGTTTACCAGGTGCTCACTGATTCCATACCCGGCATCACAGATCTGCCTGATTATGTAAAAGATTATCCTTCAAAATACGCAAACAAAAAACCTGTTCCTCGCGCTGTGTATGTCAACGGACCTTACTGGAATGAAGCAGGGACTTATGCAATTGTTGATATCCGTTCTCAGGACAATAAAGATCGCTGGTTGATGCAACTCGATGCCGCTACCGGAAAATTGAAACTGATCGACCGGCAACGTGATGAAGCCTGGATTGGCGGGCCCGGCATTGGATACGGCGCTACGCTCGGATGGATCAACGATGCATTGTTTTATTTCCAGAGTGAACTAACAGGATACGCACATCTCTATACTTACAACACGGTTACGCAAACAAAGAACGCGCTCACTTCCGGCAAGTATGAAGTGCAGGATCTTGCACTCAGCAAAAACAAAGATTTCTTTTACCTGCTCACCAATGAAGAGCATCCCGGAAAACAAAACTGGTACCGCATTAAAACCGATGGATCGAAAAAAGAAAAGATCACCTCCATGACAGGCGGTTATGATGTGCGTCTTTCTCCAGATGAAAAGTGGATTGCCTATCGTTACTCTTATATCAACAAACCATGGGAATTATATATACAGGAAAATGCGCCGGGCAAGCAACCCATACAGGTTACATTTAAGTCAATGAGTGATGCATTCAAGGCTTACCCATGGAAAGAACCGCGCATCATAACCATTCCCGCGAGTGATGGTGAACAGGTGTACGCCAGGATTTACGAACCCTCCGGTGACAAAAAAAATAATGCCGCTGTTATTTTTGTACATGGCGCAGGTTATTTACAAAACGTACATTATTGGTGGAGCCAGTATTTCCGCGAATACATGTTCAACAACCTGCTCGCCGATAAAGGATACACTGTACTCGATATCGACTATCGCGCCAGCAGCGGATACGGAAGAAACTGGCGCACCGGTATCTATCGTTTTATGGGCGGTAAAGATCTCGACGATCATGTAGATGCAGCAAAATTCCTCGTCAATCAAAAAGGCATTGATCCGGGAAGAATTGGTATCTATGGTGGAAGCTATGGTGGCTTCATGACGCTGATGGCGTTGTTTACCAAACCCGATGTGTTCAAGGCCGGCGCCGCATTAAGACCCGTAACCGACTGGGCGCATTATAATCATGGGTATACTTCCAATATATTGAATGAACCTTTTACCGACAGTATCGCTTACGCGCGTTCATCGCCCATCAATTTTGCAAGCGGTTTGAAAAATCATTTGCTCATTTGTCATGGAATGGTAGATGTGAACGTTCATTTCCAGGATGCCGTTCGTCTCACACAACGCCTCATTGAACTCGGTAAAGACAATTGGGAATTAGCGCCCTATCCCATGGAAGACCATGGTTTTGTAGAACCCAGCAGCTGGACCGATGAGTACAAACGAATCCTCAAATTGTTTGACAACACACTGCTCAAATAAATCATTAAAAAAGCGACCGTAAATTTCACGGTCGCTTTTTTTTGCGCAAATCATTTCTTTTTATAAATGGGCACCGTACTACACGGCTCACCATACATGATACTTTTTACAAATGGCCTTAGTTTGTTTGTAATGGTGAGGTATGCACTTTCTGGAATGGGCAACTCGCCACAACCTTTGATCACCACCCGCTTATCTGTATATTCTTCTCCCTTTATCGTTTCCAGGTTCCTGAGCAAAAGGTTTTCGATCGTTTGTTTTTCATTTCCAAAAACAACAGCTTTTGCCACCGGCTGTAAATAACTTGCTACCAGCATATATGCCCACATAGGGATCACAGCATCTGCCGAACAGGTAACTGCAACATTTACCCCCGCGTAGCTGCTCCAATCCATCGCCTGCAGCGCTGCACGGAAATCTTTTTCTTTCAATATCAATCCCATAAAAAGATGGTCCTTCAGGTCAAAGACCTTTATTTCCTCTTTGGGATAATATATTTCAAGGTCCATGCTGATCAGTCCGCTTTCTGCCACTTTATTCACAATCAGATCTGACATACTATATCTATTTACTACACAAAATTAGCACTATCCTGCAACATTCATTTTCTGTATATGAAAAACCTTTGCCCCTGGCTTAAGCCAGGGGCAAAGAAAAAGGCCCGGCATAATTTACCGGGCCTCTATCATAACAATATAAAATACTGATTAATAAAATTTGGATCGGTTGTCCTTAATAGACGCCGCTTTTCTCAATGCTTCCAGGCTACGATAAGCAGCCATTCTTGCACCCTGCAACAGGTTCTGCCTGATAGCAGCAGGATCCATCACACCGGCCCTTGCTCCACTACTCACTACCTGTACAGCAAATACGCCAGTCCCACCTGCGATGGGCTCACTTGCTTTACCATTCAATGATTTATTGAATGCAGCGCCAACAATCTTAGGTTCATTTCCAATATTCGGAATGAACGGCGCGTTGAAGCCGATGCTGTCTGCCTTCATTACGGTTGTTCCTGCGCTGCTGGCGTAAGATTCCAGGCTATTGCCTTTGAATTTAGTACTGATGATCTGCGCTGCTTTCTTTTCATTGCGCACCAGTCCTTCGCCAAAAGCCCTTGCTTCTGTTGGCGACATCAGTCCCGCTTTGTTAACTGCAGTTACGATCGCAACCACATAACGGTCTCCTACTTCTGTAGGATCAGACACATCGCCAACACCATGTTCATAGATCCAGCGAACCAGTTGTCTGCTCTGCCCCACGCCCGGTACAGCAAAATCATTCTGTTTGATATCATTTCCCGGCATGATAGAAAGACCGGATTTCAACGCATTTTCATTGAATTGCTTTCCGTTCTTGCTGCTCGCTGCAAACTGCGCTGCGTGCGTGTTGGCGTTACTTACCGTTTCATTGCTGGCAACAATGGCTTTTGACAGGTAGGCAATTTTGTAAACAGGATTCATTCCTTTCTGTCCCAGTATCTCTATATAGTGGTATCCATAATCTGTTTTTACCACGCCTTTGCTTCCTACGGGATGATCGAATACATAATCATTGAATGGAACAACCATTTGACCCTGTGGGAAATATTCATATACGCCGCCTTTTTCTTTGCTTCCCGGATCATCGGAATATTTTTGTACCAGGGCGTTGAAATCTGCTCCTCCTTTTACGGCGGTTTCAATACTGTCAACCAGTTTCTTTGCAACAGAATCTTCTCTGATCACCTGGCCTGCGCGAGGATCTGCGGTGGCAATGAGTATGTGGCGAACTTTCACACTGTCGGGCCACTGTTTGATCCCTACCATTTTAGCCAGTGTATAATTCTGTGCATCGATATACGGACCGTATACAGACCCTACCGGTATCTTAGTTAAAGAATCTTTATTGGGCTGCTGCATTTTCGCCTTGCTGAAATAGGAATTGTAAAACGGAATTTCACTTCCTACCCTGCTGATATATGCGCCAGCATCTTCAGCATGTTCAAAATCATTCTTTAATGCTGTTATTTGTCCTAATACTGCTGCTGAATCAGCCGAACTCGGCGCGGCGCTGAAACTAACATAACTGATAGACCTGCTTTCTTCATCCTTTGTAAATTGCTTGCTGTGCTTCTTCTCATAAGCCATCATATCATCGTCTGAAACCTTTGCCAGGCTATCGGACACAGAAGCATAGGGTACATATACATAAGAAATGTTGGAAATCGCATTATTGTCTGCCTCCTGTTTTTCTACCAGCCATTTTGGTATGTAGACTGCTTGTTGAACCAGGGCCTGGTATTTATTCCTCAACGCACTTTCGATCGTAGGATCGATATATCCGTTCTGGATCATCGCCAGCTGCTCTTTGTTCTTGCTTTTCTTGATTTGTGCAAAAGCCCTGCGTGCATCATCGGCATTGAATACACCGGTTTTAGGATCGGTGAATTCCTGGCGAAGGGGTGAATTCTCACCAAAGAGAATATCGCTCAGTTCTTTGGCCCCCACCTGGAGTCCCAGTTTATCGAATTCCTGGTTCAACACCATTCTTTCCACTTCCTGGTTCCATACGGCAGTAACCAGCTGTTCTCTGCCCATGCCTTGTTGTGCGGCATAACGTTCCTGCATGTTCACTTTCTCTTCAAACTCGGTACGGGTAATTTTTTCACCGTTCACTTTACCGATTGTATTGCTGGAAAAAGCGCGGCTTCCGCGTCCCACACCATCTTGTAATATAAAGGCGATCAAAGCCAGGGCGATGATGGCAAACACGATCCAGGCTCCTTTGTCACGAATTCTTTGAATGACAGACATAATAGTGTAATTAGAATGAGTTTTTAGTCCAGCTTTTCGCGGGAGGCAAAAATAGGGGTAAACCTACATTAGAACAAATTGTGGAAAACAGGTTCAATATCCGGCAGGTAAAGGGTTTGAACAATTAACACCGGCTTGTGAACAACCTCCATTTCAGGTGGAAAACCCAGGTTTTTGACCTTTTAACTGTGGAAAGCACTCGAATAAATTCCTCTTGTTGGTATGCTACTGGCACTTTACCGGTCCGGCGCGACTCCTTTATCCATGTTGATCAACAGTGCATGAAAAGTGGATCATTAAAAATGGGGGTTGTGGAATAGACTATCCCCAACTGTTCAAAACACAATTATTTACAGTCTTTACAAAGATTTCATCTGTTAATATAATTGTTGATAACTGTGGATACGGGTGGGCTGATTAACTTTGCATCGTGGGGATAAGTAAGTTATCCCGATATACACACCCCTAATAATAGTAGGTGATTTATATAAATAGGTATTATTAAATACTATTACGATGATTATGAACATTGAAGAAGCGGAAAAAAATATTGAGCAGAAAGGATTCCTCGATCTGGAAGTAGATGTGAAGCTGGATCTTTTTGCGGAAATTGAAAGGCTTAAAAAGGAAAAGAACGCGATCTTGCTGGCGCATTATTACCAGGAGCCTGATATACAGGATGTGGCGGACTATATTGGGGATAGCCTGGGGCTTGCCCAGAAAGCCCGGCAGACCGACGCTGATATCATTGTTTTCGCCGGGGTTCATTTCATGGCGGAAACTGCTAAAATCCTGAACCCTTCCAAAAAAGTACTCCTGCCCGATCTCAAGGCCGGCTGTTCCCTGGCCGATAGTGCGCCTGCTGCTCCTTTCAGGGCTTTTAAAGAGAAGCACCCCGATCATATCGTTATTTCCTACATCAACTGTACTGCGGAGATCAAAGCTTTGTCTGATATTATCTGTACTTCGGGTAATGCGGAGAAGATCATTGAAAGCGTTCCGAAGGACCAGCCGATCATTTTTGCGCCCGACAGGAACCTGGGTGCCTATCTCAATAAGAAAACAGGCCGTAATATGGCACTGTGGAATGGTGCCTGTATGGTGCACGAGATATTCAGCC
>Ga0114932_10005222_pt1 | contig 11636 bp, 7 predicted proteins | sample 2SBtaG_2_FD_87286 | JGI IMG/M metagenome (GOLD analysis project Ga0114932, IMG submission 87286) | Deep subsurface microbial communities from Kolumbo volcano to uncover new lineages of life (NeLLi) - 2SBTROV12_ACTIVE470 metaG | ecosystem: Environmental > Aquatic > Marine > Volcanic ... | reverse complement strand
GAGGCCGAGGCGTGGCGGGTGCATTTTCATGTTCCCGTTGATGCCGATTCACTGGGCCCACTGGGAACCACCCGGGCCGATCTCCGCCTCGCGCTGGACACGGTCGCAAGTGACATCGAGTATTCACCTCACCTGGAAGTCGAAACATACACCTGGGAGGTCTTGCCCGGCAGCGAGCAACTGGATCTGGTGAGCGGTTTGGCCAATGAACTGAACGCCACGACCGAGTTGCTGAGAGAATTGTCGGGGGATTAGCTGTCGTGGCCACCCAGTCTCCGGTCCGGTCTCCGGCGGAATCGGGAACTGCAGTTGAGGCGATGCGGCTGTCCACGAGTTTGACCCAATTGGCCGTGGGGGTGTGGTTGGGTTAGGATGGTTGCTGCAAAAAGAGAGACACCCTGATTGACACCAATGAACCAGTGCGTGGGTCGAGTTGATGCGGGAGATTCTGAGCGAGTTGATTGAAGCAGTGGGGCATGGTCGGCCTGTGGCCTACACCGCCCTGGTGGAGACCCGTGGCTCGACACCACAGAAGGCCGGCGCGGTGATGCTGGTTTTCGAGGACGGTTCCCAGGCCGGAACCCTCGGTGGCGGTTGTGTCGAGGCGGAGGTCAAGCGACGGGCCCTGCGTCTTCTCGATGACGGCGCCACTGAATTGCTGACCTTCAAACTCGACAACAACTACGGTTGGGATGACGGGCTGATTTGTGGTGGCCGCATGACGATGTTGGTGGACCCGGTTCGAGAATCGGGCGACCTGGCTTTTTACGAGACATTTGCCCAAACGCTGGGTGGAGGCGCTGGGTGCACCGAGGCGGTGGTACTGGACGAGGAGAAGTCCGGTGGAGGCCGGCCGGCTGATCGCTTTCTCATGGATGAATCGGGATCCCTGCTTGCCGCGCGAGCCGACCGCGTTGTCCCGCCGACTCTGGCAACGTCTCTTCAGTCACTGTCGTCGCGGCGTCGACCCTATGTCGCCTCCGGCACGTCCTACATGCCGCAGCAAAAGAAATGCCGGTTGTTGATTGTCGGTGCCGGACACGTGGGACAGGAGGTGGCGAAGCTGGCCGAATCGGTTGATTTTGACGTGTGGGTCGTTGATGACCGTGCCGAATACTGCAGCCCCGAGCGGTTTCCCAGGGCACGGCGGTTGATGGTCGCCCCGATTGATTCCGCACTTTCCGGTCTCGAGGTCGACTCGAACACGTTCTGTGTGATTGTGACCCGGGGTCACAATCATGACGAGGAGGCCCTGTACCATCTCGTCGAGACGCCCGCGGCTTACGTTGGCATGATCGGCAGCCGGCGGAAGATCAAGCTGATCTTCGAGGACCTTCTGGGTGAGGGGATCTCGAGAGAGTCCCTGGAACGGGTCAGGGCCCCACTGGGTTTCGAGATTGGCTCGCAGTCGGTTCCCGAGATCGCGGTGAGTATTGTCGCCGAACTGGTCGCGGCCAGGAATCTCGAGGGGTTTCCCGAGCAGTACCGACGGCCGAGCCTGGTTGAAGAACTCAGGACCTCAGCCGGCCACAAGCAATAGCAACGCAGTACTGGAGGCAGCCATGTTGACCAGACGACAGTTTACCTCGACCGCGATCGCTGCCACGACGCTGTCGGGGCTGAAGGGCTTCAGTGGACTGTACGCGGCCGAGCCAACCAAAAAGCGGGCCAGCAAGTATATCGATGTGCACACACACATCGGCACCACGTGGAACGGGAACAAGGAGCTGACCCCCAAGGGACTTCTGAACTGGATGGATGACCACGACGTCGAGAAGTCCGTTCTGCTTCCGTTGACTTCACCCGAGTCTTCCAGTTTTCTGCTGCTGACCGAGCCGGCTCTGAAAGCAGCCAAGCAGTATCCAGACCGCTTCATTCCCTTCTGCTCGATCGATCCCCGCACCAGCGTCCGTGGTGGCGTGAAGGGGTTCGTCAGCATCATCCAGCACTGGGTCGATCAGGGGGCCCGGGGATTTGGTGAGCACAAGGTCGGGTTGAACTTCGATGACCCGTTGATGATGCAGATTTACGCGGCTTGCCAGGAGGTCGGCATTCCGCTGCTGTTCCATATCGATGCCATCCGTGGAAAGGATTCTCCGGGGTTGCCGCGGTTGGAACACGCGATCAAGACCCATCCGAAACTCAACTTCATCGGGCATGGCCCGGGCTGGTGGGCCTCGATTTCCGGTGACTGCAAGAGCCTGGGCAGTTATCCCAAGGGACCGGTCACACCCGGCGGGGCCATCGATCGGCTGATGGAACGCTACCCGAACATCTACGGTGATCTCTCGGCAGGATCCGGAGCCAATTCGATTTCCCGTGACAAGGAGTTCGGGCGAGGATTCCTCGTGCGTCGCCAGGATCGCCTGATGTTCGGTACGGACTACCTGCAGCCCGGCCAGCCGGTTCCACAGTTCGAACTTTTCGACAACCTCGACCTGCCCAAGGCGGTGCAGCAGAAGGTGTTTCGTAAGAACGCCGAGCGGGTGTTGAAACTCACCTGAAGAAAACGACCGTGACAGCCACCCACGATTCTCCGTCCACGGCCCGCTACGGTCTCCTGATCGTCGCCGGCAACCTGACTCACCAGGAGAATTATTCGCGGGCCCTGGCCGCGGATCCCCGGGTTCGATTGGTGGGGTTGACCGATGAGTCGGACATTCCGAGCCGTCGGCGGGAACTCAATGTGGCCCTCGCCGAGGAATTGGGAATTCCGTATCTCGAGCCGTACGACCAGGCACTGGCGCGGGACGATGTGGATCTCGTGTGCCTGTGTCCGGAGCCGGAACGCCGGGCGAGAATGACGGTGGCTGCCGCACGGGCTGGCAAGCACATCTACGTGGACAAACCGCTTTGTACGAGTGTCCAGGAGGCCCGGGACGTTGTTGACGCGGTGCAGGCCTCTGGTGTCCGGAGCCAGATGTTCAGCCTGGTTCGTAGTTCGATCGGTCGACGGTGCGCTGATGCGGTCCGAGGTGGTCGGCTGGGGAGACTGGTGGGACTGCACGCCGAGCTGTTGTTTGCCAAGGGCATTGCCGGCACTGCCAACCTGGATCAGCCTCGTCGAGAACAAGCCGCTGGGGACCGGTTCACCTGGGTGGATTCGAAGCGGGAGTTGTTCTGCGTGGGACTCTACCCGCTGGTGCTGTTCGAGTGGCTCACCTCACGACGGGTGGAATCGGTCGAGGCGGCGACGGCCAATTACTTTTTTGCCGAGCACCAGGGCAACGGTGCCGAAGACTTTGCAGCCCTGTTGGTAGGCTTGGAGGGGGGGCTGGAGGCGACCATCACCGTGGGACGCAGTGGTTGGTCGAGTCATCCCAGCCATGGCATTCACCAGGTGCACCTGGTGGGGACCGACGGCACTGCGAGTGTTGATGCTTTCCGACCTCGTCTGGAAATCTTCAGTGACGCGGCCGGGTGGAGCCAGCCCGGCACTCCACATCCCGAGGACCCAATGGGGTTCTGGTCGAGTACCCAGGAGTCCGGCGGCGTATTGCCCAAGACGGACTGGTGGCCGTTGGCCGAGGGGGCCATTGCCGATGCGGAGTACTTCCTGGATTGCCTGGACGACGACCGCGAAAGCGATGTCCCCGTGGTGATGGGAGCTCACGCGGTGGAAACGATTCTCGCGGCCTACCAGGCGGCCGCTGGACGCTGACGGCGAACCGCCAGTCTCACTCCTCCTCGTCTCGCTCGTCGAGTTCGCTGGTTGAGCCGATGCTCGAATCCGGGGAGGGCGCTCGCCGGAAAACAGCGACGATGTCCTCGATGGGGACGACGTACAGCAGGTTGTCTGGTTCGAAGTCGACGGGGATCGCGTTCTTGGGATGCAACAGGATCTTGTCGTACTTGCTGATTGGAAAATCGTCGTCGTTGTCCACCTGGGCACTGATCTCGACAATCCGGCCGGTGATCGTTGGAATCTCGGCGTCGTCGGGGAGCACGATCCCTCCCTTGGTCGTCTGACGTGCCTCGTCCTTTCGGACTAGCACCCGCATTCCCAGGGGTTCAACGAATTCGCTCACGGCACCAGTCTCCGCATCAGTGTTGTTCCAGCATTCTACGCCGCTGGGACCGTCTGGAAAAGGGCCGGGAAGGGAGCCTGGGCCCACCTCAGGCCTCCTGGTGGTCCTCACCAGCGGCGGTCGAGGCTGAACTCAACTGCAGATGTGGCTGGGTGGGAGGCTGTTTTCCGATGCTACTGGTGTTTTCCGAGGCCATGCCCCGCTGGATCATCCAGCCCAGTGGCCCGGCCAACAGTGCGGCCAGCAGGACCACGTTGGAAATCAGGGCCGCCCCGATCAATGCCGCCATCAGCCATCCGAACCGGCTGATCAGCAGCAGTTCGGCTGGTGCCAGCATCAGTAGCCCCAGCCCGACGGCGAGGCTGGTTTGCCACATGGCCGGTCCACACTGGGACAGTGATCGGGCCACCGCGTCTTGTCGGCTGAGTCCGTCACGCAACCCGGCCCGGAACCAGGTGATCAGGTGCAGGGTGCCGTCGACCGCGATGCCCAGGGCGACGCTGGCGGTGATCATCGTGCCGATGTCGACGGATTGACCGGCCCAACTGAGCATTCCAAAGACGATGCCCACGGGCATCAGGTTGGGCAGCATGGTCAGAAAGCCCGAGACGGGATTTCTCAGGAGAATCATCATCACCACGGCGATCACGCCGAAGGCCAATGCGAAACTCCAGATCAAACTGTCAAGCACAGCCTGTTGCGTTCTCAGGAATACCGGCACCATGCCGGTGACCACGTAGCGACAGCCCGAGTGCCTCTTGATCACGCTCTTGACAATGTTGTCCAGGTCACCGGTCCGCTTGTCATTGGTCAGGTGTCCGTAGTCGTAGTCGGACATCACGGCGACCTGGGCGGTGATTCGCCACAGTTCGTCCCCGGAACGGTTGAGTTTTTCGTCACCGGCGAATTCTAGGTCGGTGGCCTTTTCGGCCACGTGCAGGAAGGCTCGCGCCCCGCTTTCTGCCGCGTTGTCTCCATCACCTTTGACCCGCCGCTCGATGATGCTCGATTTCTTCTTGGCCAGTCGTTGACGGATCTTGGAGGCATTTTCGGGGAGTGGTGTGTGAGGTTCCTGGAAATCGGCCAGCGAGATCGTGCCACTGATCTCGGGATGTTCCCTCACGCGTCGTTCGATTTCGCGGACCACCTCCATCCGTTGGACAAAGTTCATCCGCTTCTGTTCGTCGCGGTTGAACTGGATTACCAGTTCGACCGGGACAATGCCCGAGAGGTTGTGTTCCAGGAAGTTGTAGTCCTCGACGACCCGCGAATGGTCCGGGAAATACCGGATGGCCTTCGTTTCGGTTTTGAAGTGCCTGAGACCCCAGGTGCCGCTGACAAAGACGACGAGCGATGCGACCGTGATGGGCATCCAGAACCTGGCGACCAACAGGCCCAGCTTGGTCCAACCGTCTCGCCTGAGGTCCGTCTGGTTCTCGGAACGCGATGGCCAGAATTGCAGCAGGGCGGGGAGCCCGTAGAGCACCATGGCCAGGGAGATCAGGCAACCGACGGCCGAGTAGACTCCGAACTGACGCACCGGTCTCAATGTGCTCGTCAACAGGCTCAACAGCCCGATTGCTGTCGTGACGCTCGCCAGGGTGCACGGGACACGGGCCATCCGCACCGCCTCGACGACCGCGGTCACGGGGTTCTTGGCGGCCGAGTGTTTCCAGTAGTTCGATACGTGGATGGCGCCTGAAACGGTCAACACGAACATCAAGGTGGGCATCACCACCAACACCATGTTCATGTGGCCGCCCGACATCGGGACAAGCGAGACGGCCAGCAACGTGGTGTAGTAGCTGACGACCAGGACCAGCGTCGCCAGGCGACCACTGCGTAACATGACGAAGGCCAGCACGATGCCGACCAGCCCCGAGAGCAAAATGATCGAACGGCGATGCAACTCCCACGACGCGATTCCCTCGGAGGAATTCCACGCCGAGTCCTTGACCATTTCGTCGAGTGCCGAACCGGCCACCGGTCGGCCACCCATTCGGAACTCCGCCTCACCGATTCCCACCTCGGTGGCGATCCTGTGGACTTCCACCAATGTTTCGGCGGCATCGGCCATCCCGGCATCGGTCAGGCTGACCGAGAGTGCAATGGGTGCACCGGGCTGGAAAAAGCATCCCCCCTCGGCCACCAGTTTCTGGTCTTTTGAGTCGGAGGTCTGCACGCCGGTGATCAGTGCGATCAATGCATCACAGGTCTCGGTGTCCCGCTTCATGCCGGGATAACTGACCTGGAAATCATGAGCTGGCAGGAGGAATTGCTCGGGATCAAAAGCCTCTTCTTCTTCCTCCTCCTCGGAATCCTCATCACCTTCTTCTGCACCGTCGTTTTGCTTGCCGGCGATCAATTTTTCCAGCCGCGCCGAATCTTCTTCACTCGGTTCCCACTCGATCGCCGCGGGCAGGAATTCCACGTCGACCTTGAGTTCCTCACTGGCTCTCTGGCGGATAATTCGCTGGACCTGCTGGATGTCCCGGCGTCCCAGGTCGGTCAGCCGAATCTTCATCGGTCCGGTGCCCACCAGCACACCTTCGAGTCGTCCGACCGCGTCGGTCGGTTCGACATCGTATTTCATCATTCGCGCAATCAGGTCCTGCGGGGTGGTGACCGACTTGATCAGCTTCGAACCGCTGCGACGCACTCCGTTGGCGTCGGTGTTGCCGATCAACCTGTCCTGGAACCAGGCCACACGGGGGTCGGCCATCGTGCTCGTATCCCACGACACCAGCACGCGGTCCTCGTGTTGGAAGTTCTCCTGGTACCAACGCAGAGTCCGTGCCTGGGGATCGTCCTCGGGCAGCCAGTTGGCGATGTCGTTTTCGAGGTCGATTCGCGAGAGTGACCAGATGGCGGGTGCGGCCAGAAAGACCAGCAGCAGGACAACCCACAGTGCATTCCCGTGGCCGAATCGATCGCGTTTGGAAAAGAAGTTGGTCATGGCAGTTTGAAGAACGGTCGTATGAACTAGGAGGATGCGCGCGGAACTGTCGATTTGATCGGTATTTCCGACCGCTCGACTTTGTCCCAGGATGCCGAAGCGGACGAATTTCTCGCCCACCGGCTCTCTTGAGCCCGCCCAGTCTAACAGTTGGCTCCTCGGACTCCTGAGAAACCGGGTCCCAGGGGCTTAAGGGATTCCGGTTGGGAAAGATGGGCAAGTCGGGGTGACTATTCCGGGTGGAATCCCTCGATCAGTTCCCGGTCCCATTCCTCCATCAATGGCCAACTCGTGGCGCAGGTACCAAAATCAGCCATATGGCAATAACCGGTGAGTCGGTCGATGGTGGACTGCAGCAGGTCGTTGTCCTTCCGAAACGGAGGGCCGTGGCTGGGCAAAAGCCATTCGACGTCGCTGTCGCGGATTCTCGTCAGCGAGGCAATGAACGACGGGATGTCTGAACCGTGGTGTGCGTCAATGTTTCCCACGCAACCATCCCGGTAGATGTTGTCACCGGAGAACAACAGGTTGCCCAGGCGGAAGGCAAGTTGTCCCACGGTGTGGCCCGGGGTGTGCCAGACTTCCAGTTCCCGGTCCCCCAGTTGCAGACGGTCACCCTCGTTGATCGTCTCGTGCAATTGCATCGTGGGCATATCCATCGAGATCCCCTGGGCGCTGATCTCGGCGTAGGTTGTCACCCGGTCACCCTCGGCCAGTAGACGTGCCGCATCGGGGTGTCCGCAGGTTCGCGACTGGGGCAGGAGGTCAGCGGCGCGTGCCAGGCCCTGGACATGGTCGACGTCAGCGTGAGTGGCGATCAGGTAACGGCAGTTGGCCAGGGGGAAATCGAGTTGCCTGATGATCTCGATGATGTCGTCAACAGTGTCCTCGAAACCGGTGTCAATCAACAGCCAATCGGAACCGTCGTGGACCAGGTAGACGCAACATCCCAGGCGACGACGCGCCTGGTAGTTCATCTCGATTACACCGGGAAATAGCTCGATCCGCTCGTACATTTGTCTCTCTCGATTTCCGAACAGCGGAGACTGACTGAGGGCATTCTATGGAGGGGTGGGAAGTGATGACAACCAACACAAACCGTGGCGATGGTTGATGACCCGTGGTGAAGACGTGAACCCCGCCGCCTGTCTATGATGGAACGTCATCAATTGAGCGTAAAACGGGATCTTGGGATGAGCACACAGGGCGAAATCGGGCGTGGCAAGGCAATGTTGTGGTTGGTTGGCTGCTGCCTGATCGTGTTTGCCAGCAACGTTTGTATCATGGTGCTGGAATTGACGGCATCACGGTTGCTGGCTCATCACATTGGCCAATCGCTCTACACCTGGACCGGGGTGATCGGAGTCGTGCTGGCGGGGATAACCGTTGGCAATTACGCCGGCGGAATGCTTGCCGACCGTTTCGGTCACCTCAAGTTGTTGGCGATCCTGTTTCCCCTGGCAGCAGCGACCAGTGGGCTGGCCCTGGTGCTGGACGGCTGGATGGTCGGGGTGGTTCGACCGGTGTCGTTGTCCTGGCCGATCTGGGTGCTGTGTATTGTCTCTGCGATTTTCCTGTTGCCGGCCATTGCCCTGGGCACGATTTCACCGGTTGTCGCCAGCCTGGCACTCTCGCGCAGCCGCAGCACCGGGTTCACCGTTGGAAACGTCTATGCCTGGGCGGCCCTGGGTTCGATTGTTGGGACCTTTCTGGCTGGCTTCTACCTGATCGACAACTACGGGACCCGGTTGATCATTGGTGGAACCTCGTTGGCCTTGCTGGTGATGGGATTGATCCCGATCACGGTGTTGATAGTCGGAAAACTCATGAGCCGACGGGCGGTCCACTCGGGGGATGGGTCCCTGCAGCCGACTTCCGGAGAAGAGATTCGTCCGGTTGCGGTGGGCGGGTTCAGTGATGGCCGGGGAACCTGGTGGTTCCTGTTCGGTTGCAACGCCATCGTCTTTGTCACCAGCCTGTGCATCATGATGCTGGAACTCTCGGCAACCCGGTTGTTGGCTCACCACATTGGCCAATCGTTGTACTCCTGGACCAGCGTGATCGGGGTGGTGCTGGCCGGGATAACCGTCGGCAACTATATCGGTGGCATTCTCGCCGACCGGTTCGATCACCGTCGCACCCTGGGTTGGTTGCTGTTGATTGCCAGTTTCCACTGCTTCGGAGTGATCTGGCTCGACCAGTTCTCGACCGAGTGGTACCGCAGCCAGCCCCCGACCTTGCTCCAGCCGGTTGTCTGGCTGGGCCAGTGGATTCTTGAAGGTGGTACGAGTCCCGATGCCAGTTGGCCGGTCTGGGTTTTTGCCCAGGTCGCGGTGATCTACGGACCGCCCGCGGCTGCGATGGGGACTGTTTCTCCGGTGGTCGCTGCCCTGGCTCTTTCGCGAAGCCGTCGGACCGGGATCACGGTTGGCAACGTCTATGCCTGGGGAACGCTGGGTTCGATCATCGGAACGTTCCTGGCCGGTTTCTGGCTGATCGATCTCTTTGGGACTCGAGCCCTGGTGACCCTGACGGCCATCCTGCTGGGCATTACCGGGGCCTGTGCCACGGCTCCGCGGTCACGACTGAGGCCCGCGATCGCCTTCGGCTGGCTCCAGTTTCTGGTCGTGTTCGGTCTCGCTGCCGCTGCACGTGGTGAATCGCTCGAATTCGTGGGATCCCAGTTTGGCGACCTGCTGGGACTCGGGCGTGATCCGGCCGGACAGGTGGCCCTGAGTGACGACTGGCGACGAACCGGTCAACGGGTCGGAACGGGATTCCACGAATTTGGTCGATCCTTGTCGTTACGAGAAGACGAACCCGGCCGGTACGAGGACGAGAGCAACTACTCATACATCACCGTGGTCGAGACCACCGACGAAGATGTCGATCTGAAGTATCTGAAGCTCGACAAGCTGGTTCATAGCTACTACGTCCCCGACAACCCGACCCTGTTGAAGTACGAGTACGAACTGGTTTACGCGGCGGCCACCGAACGGGCCCGGCAGAACTGGAAAGTCGACGTGACTGTCGAATTGCCCGAATTTCCTGGACGGGAGGCCATCATCAAGCAACTTCCGGGAAGCCTGTCGTTCTCGGGTTCCGGTGGAGGCCGGTTGCGGGTCCGAGGCACGCTGCTGCCGGCGGATCGTGACACGCTGTTGAAACTGAGTTCGTCGGGATCCTGGTGGCTGGCGGTGGAAGACTTGCACCGCAAGTCCGTCGCGGCCGACTGGGGCGGTTTCTCTCCCTCGGATCTCGAGACCCTGCCGCCGGGTGTGACAATTCCGAAGGAATTCAAAAAGGAAAATCGAACCGAAAAAGAGTCGTCAGGCGGGGTCGAGTTCCATCCCAAGCTGGGGGCTCTGACGACCGAGATGGTCATCGACGAAGCCGACCGCGACAAGTTGCTCGAAGCTTCGCCGGATCATCCCTGGTACGAGGCAGTCAACCAACTGTACGCCCGGTCGCGACAGGTTCGTACGCTGTTCATCGGTGGGGGAGGATTCGTGTTCCCCAGGTGGATCGAGGCCAAATTTCCCTTCAATCCGGTGATTGATGTGGCCGAATTGGATCCCGCCGTCCTGAAGGCCGTGCAGCTGGAGTTGGGACTCGACGAGGACGGGTTGATCTCCAAAAGTACCAAGCTGGGTGACGCACGGAATTTTGTCGAGGATCAACTCGCGGCAGAAACCAAGCCCGAATACGACTTCATCTATGGAGACGCATTCAATGACTTCAGCGTGCCCTGGCATCTGACGACCAGTGAATTCACCAGCGACGTGAAGAAACTACTCGATCCCGAACGTGGAGTGTTCCTGGCCAATATCATCGATATCTATCCCCGGTTTGAAGCCCCGGCCCGGGACGAACTGATCGAGTACAACTCGGAGCAGCCGGTCCTGAAGACGCCCTTGCCCGAGGCGTGGACATCCGCGTCGGTGGCCGGGGAATGGATGGCGATTCCGGGGCTGCCCGGTGTTGAGATCTATGAGAGGCCCGATGAATCGGAATACCGGCTGGGCGTTCGGGGTGCGGTGGTCCAGGAACTGTTCACCGAGTTGATTGAACAGGCCGGTGACAACGTGGACCTGGTTCGGGTGATCAAGGACCTGCGGCAGCGAGCCCAGGATCCGAAATTCACCCGTGAGCGTGGCCACTTTCTGAGTTGCTACACCCTGACCCTGGCCGATGTTTTTCCCAACGTTTACGTGTTTTCGAGTGAAAACGGGGTCCCGCACAGACGCCGTGATACCTTTGTTTTGATCGGTTCCAATGCCCCCCTGGACTTCACGAATCTCTCCACCGCCGGTGGTCATTGGACGCAACCTCCGTTTGCCTGGAAAGAGACACTTCCCGACGGGCAGGCGGCCAAGCTCTCGGAGGGCCGAAACCAATGGGACTCCGTGGTCGGCTGGGCTGCCACCAGGCCATGGGGGGGGGTGCTGAGGGATGACTTCGCACCCGTCGATCGATTGCTCAAGCCCGTCTTTGTCGAACAGGATGACGACTAGCTGTTGAGATCGGCTCACGGTTGCCAGGAGACGGTGATGGCCATCGAGTTCAACTGTCCGTATTGCACGGCAGTGATCCGTGTTGGGGATGCCGCTGCCGGGAAAAAGGGCACCTGTCCGAAGTGTAGTACCGCGCTG
>Ga0114932_10005221_pt1 | contig 11637 bp, 12 predicted proteins | sample 2SBtaG_2_FD_87286 | JGI IMG/M metagenome (GOLD analysis project Ga0114932, IMG submission 87286) | Deep subsurface microbial communities from Kolumbo volcano to uncover new lineages of life (NeLLi) - 2SBTROV12_ACTIVE470 metaG | ecosystem: Environmental > Aquatic > Marine > Volcanic ... | reverse complement strand
GCTGATATGTAGTAAAGGTCTTAAATATAAGCTTTCGTGATCTTTCATGCCAGTTAGTCCACTGAGTGAAGTGCCGCGAGCAAGACGAATAAAGAAAGTTTCGATTTGATCATCTTTATGGTGTGCAAGTGCAATATAAGCATTGTCATGCTTTGTTGATTCTTCTTTAAAAAAAGCTCTTCTTAAAGCGCGAGCATAATCTTCTTTTGAACCGCTATACTTTTTATGTATTGTAATATCAGATGCTTTTTTAGAGATGATTTGAATATCTTGTTTTTTGCAAAATTCTTTGCACCACTGGGCATCTTTACCAGATTCTGTTCGCCATTGATGATCAAGGTGTAATGCAATTAAGTGTAAATTGTATGTGCGTTGAAGCTTTTTAAGCTCAAGGAGTAGATAAATCGAGTCTGGTCCACCAGAAAATCCAATAAGAATGGTGGCATGTTTAGGAATAATAGAGGTGTTGATTTGAATATTCATTGAGTATGAATAACTCCTAGTTTTTGTAGTTCTTTATATACTTCGTTCATAGAAGTTTTTAAAATACTACTAATTCCAAGGTTTTGTGCTGTTTTTATATTATATGGTTCATCATCAATAAAAATACATTCAGAAGTTTTTAAGTTGTATTGTTCTAATAACTTTGTATAAACTTTTGGATTTGGTTTACCAATGCCTTCATTGCCAGAGATCATGATTCCATCAAATAGTTTAAAAATATCCGAATGCTTTTTTTCTAACAATGGAAATGACTCTTTATCCCAGTTAGATAAAACATATAGCTTATAACCATGATTCTTTAATCCTTTAATGAGCTTAACCATGTTTTTAATTGGCTTTTGTGATGCAACGAGTTTTTGAGGACTAAATACGGTTTGAATGATTTTTTGTAGAATTTTTTTCTTATTTGAGGAATAGCTTGTTTGATTAATATATACAATGGCATTGGAATAAAGTGTTTCAGACTGATGTTGTCCCATCATCCATTCAGACCAAATTTGAGGTAGGGGCTTTCCTTGGTTGTACATAATGTTTACTTCATCACCTTGCGTAGAAGAAAGTTGTGCAAGAGTTTCAAACAACTCCTTTCTAATATTTGTGGTGAGCATTGTGTAAATAATAGTTGGATTTAATAGTGTTGATGGCAAGATTGCAGAAGCTTGTTTTCCTTTCGATGTTTTAAACACAACATCACCCAGATCAAAAATTATTGTTTTTTTAGGACAATGTTTTGCTGGAGTGATTGGGGGTGTTTGTTTAGAAAGGATATTTGTGAAAATCGTCATACTTATTATAAGCCCTTGAAATATTAACTTTTTCATAAAGCCCTATTCTATAGGTGAAAAACTTGCTATAAAACAGGGTAACAGAATCGTTAAAATCAGCAACTATCAAGAATGCTTTAACACTCCAATTTTATGCAGCTGTTTAAATACTGCTTCATCTGAAGTACGAACGATTCCATATATACCAAGAGTTTGTGCTGCTTGGATATTGTATGGTTCATCATCGATAAAAATGCATTTTTGGGGGTTAAGATGATAACGTTTTAGAAGAACTTTATAAAATTCAAGATCAGGTTTTCCCATTTTTTCTTCACCTGAAATGACAATTCCGTCAAATAGTTTAAATAAGTCATAATGTTTACGCTTTAAAGCATAAAAGCCATCTTTGCTAAAGTTTGATAAAACGTATGTTTTATAACCTTTCTTTTTGAGTTCTTTTACGAGCTTTTTCATAGGCTCAATGACTTTTTGAGAGTTTGCTAAATCTTGAGGGATAAAGGTCAGTTGAGCAATGCGGGTTAATACATGCTTTGTCATAGAAGAACGTTTTGATGATTGAATTGATTGCACTACATCATTGTAAATATCGATACTTGGCCTGATTTCAATCATCCAATCAGCCATAATTTGAGGCATTCTTTTACCTTGGTTGTACATTGGTTTTTTGCTAAGTGCAGGAATCTTTTGTAGTTCTTTGAAAAACTCGTCCTTTAAAGCACTTTGATAATATACATAGGTAACAAGTGTGAATGGATTAGAAGCAATGCTTTTAGCAGCTAAAGAAGCCTTTGATTTTGATGAAGTTGTGACTAATACATCGCCAACATCAAAGATAACAGTAGTGTAGGATGTGTTTTTAGCTGGAACGATCTTGAAAGATGATTTTTTTGCTTCAATGGTAGTGCATAATATTAACAGTGCAATAGTGATGACTTGAGGTCGTTTTACAAAATAGTTAAACATATTTAATCCTTAAAAATCATATATCTTTTTACTTAAAATAACATGCTTTAGTTTAAGAATACAATATCCATAGAAATCAAGAGGTTAGTGATTGTTGTTATAGGGAAAAGATGTTAATTAGCTTTATTTGAACAATCTAAGCAGAAATAATACATTTGTAATAATTTATAACTTAGCATATGAATCTTGATTTCTATATAAGATAATGTATTTTGTCTGACTATATTAACTTAGTTTTTACTTCAGGGATCATAGATGAAAAAACATATTTATTTCTTTTTTTTCTTATACGTATATAGTTCTATGCTTTTTTCTAGTCAGAAGCTAGAGGTAAGGCGATGTTGTGATGCTCGAATGGGGTTAGACTCGTCTCTTGTTATGCCTGGTCGAACAGAGGTAACTTCAGTTGAAAATAGCTCTAATCAAGCTTGGAAGTGGGTTGCAGGTGGGGCATGTGTAGGCACTTTATTGGTGACATGGTGGAATTGGGACAAGATATGCAGGAAACCAACAGATACAAAGAGAAGTGAGAGCATAAAAACTGAAAGTGACGTATCTGACGTTGCCGTAACAGATCCTTGTGATGAGAAAAGAATAGAAGGTGGATCTACAGAAGGAAGTCATAGTAGAACGTCATCGAGAGAATTTGCGGATGGTACTTTAGGGGTACTTATGGATTCTGATGATAGTGACATAGGAGCTAGGGATCAAGTTGCTTCATTGGAACAACCTGTTAGAACGTATCGAAAGAAACCGATTAAATTAGCAGACATTTTCAAAAGCAACGTAAGGGGGCATCCTGTTGGAAATGGTATGCTAAGACCAGACTGGCAAAATACTGGAACAAGATCATCTTCATTTAGAACAGAGAAAAGACAAGCTGCTCAGCAAGAGGGGCCAGCAAGGCAACTAGAAGCATTGATGGAAGCTGCAGATGAATATGAGCAGCAGCTTGCTAAGTTTAAAAAAGATAAACCAGCTTTAAATACTCGTACACAGGAATTTCGTAAGAATAATCTTAGACAAAAATTAGAAAATCTAGAGCGCATTTATGGTCAAGTAAAAGAAGCTGCAGGGGTAAATAATGTATGTGAAAAAGCTGTAGTAGATGTGCGAGCAAAATTTGAAAAACTTTAATGAATTAGAAAAAATAAAAAGGCCCCTTGAAATAGGGGCCTTTTTTTAGATATCAAGGTTTTTTACAAATCTACCATTATGTTCAATAAATTGTCGCCTTCCTGAAACATCATCTCCCATCAGAGTGGTAAACCATGTATCAGCTGCTAGAGCATCTTCTATAGATACTTGAAGAAGAGATCTTGACTCAGGATCCATTGCAGTTTCCCACAATTGTTCTGGGTTCATTTCACCAAGACCTTTATAGCGTTGAATGCTCATATATGGTTTTGCAAGTCCTACAAGTGCAGAAATTAAAGGGATAATTCCTTTATGAGTTGCAGACTTATCTTTATCTATGATTTTTGTGTGCCAAGAATCATTTTCTAAAAAGAGCAGAGGTTTCATACATTCAATAAGTTTTTGCACCTCTTGTGAAACAAAGAAATCTGCAGAAACGGTCCATGAAAAGTTTGACTTAGTAAAGATGATTTCGTATTCAGGTTTTACTTCTTGATGTTCTATTACTTCATCTTCGGTTTCTGTTTCAATATTGACTTGTTCTTCGATATCGACAGTATTTTTTTGAGATACTTTAATCGTAAACTCTGGGAGGTATGGCTTGAGTTTTTGAGCAACTTGTTCTAAGTCAGAAAAGTCTGTATTAGTTTCCTGAGCCATGAATAAAGTTAACTGATGACAATAGCGATATTCTAAGTTAAAATGAGCGCTTACTTTTCGATTGCCACTTTCATATTCTAAGAGGTTATTGAGCAATTCTTTAAATTCTGGACTGCTGTACGTCTTTTTTTCACTTATAAATTCAACATGCTTTGCTGCCCAATCAAATATAAACGAACGAAGGCTTGCATCATCTTTAAGGTATTGAGATTGTTTGCCAATTTTTACTTTATATAATGGAGGTTGGGCAATATAGAGATAACCACTTTCAATTAAACCCTTCATGTATCTAAAGAAAAATGTCAGAAGCAGTGTTCGAATATGTGAACCATCAACATCAGCATCAGTCATCAAAATAATTTTATGATAACGAGCCTTAGAGCAGTCAAATTCTTGCTCTTCAATATTACAGCCAACAGCAGAAATAAGTGATTTAATTTCTTCGTTTGCAAGCATTTTATCAAGTCGAGCTTTTTCAACGTTCAGAATTTTACCTTTAAGGGGTAAGATTGCTTGTGTGAATCTTTCGCGAGCTTGTTTAGCAGAACCTCCCGCAGAGTCACCCTCTACAATGAATAGTTCAGATTGTGCTGGATCTTCATTGGTGCAGTCTGCCAGTTTTCCAGGAAGAACTGATCCTTCAAGTACAGATTTTCTTCGGGTAATGTCACGAGCACGTTTTGCAGCTTCGCGAGCACGTTTTGAAACTTCTGCTTTTTGTAGAATTTTTTTAGCGATTGTAGGATTTTCTTCAAAGTATTCATCAAGTTTTGCAAAAGTCCAAGAGTCAACGAGTCCTTTTACCTCGCTGTTTCCAAGTTTGGTTTTTGTTTGACCTTCAAACTGAGGTTCTGGAACTTTTATACTGACAACGCAAACAAGTCCTTCTCTGACATCTTCACTAGAAAAAGCTTCACCTGATTTGAGAACTTTTAATGTTTGAGCTCGTTTATTACATGCTTTGGTTAAAGCAGCTTTAAATCCACTAACGTGTGTGCCACCTTCTATGGTGTTAATGTTGTTTACAAATGAAAAGATTTGTTCTTTATATCCATCATTATATTGCATTGCAATATCAAGAATATACTTTTCATCTTCATTGGTAATATCAATAATATCTTTAAATAAAGGTATTTTCTTTGTGTTAACGGATTCAACAAATGATACAATACCACCTTCATAAAAGAATGTGTGATCTTTGCTGTTTACTTGGTCTTGGATCGTAATTGAAAGGCCTTTGTTTAAGAAAGCAAGTTCTCTAAGGCGAGCTGATAGAGTGTCAAAGCTAAACTCTGTAGTATCTTGAAAGATTTCAGGATCAGGAGTGAACGTTATTTTTGTTCCACGTTTTTTAGTTTTCCCAGTGACTGTTAATTTGTCTTGAGGGATACCACGTTTATAGTTTTGTTCATGAACTTTACCATCTTTATAAATTTCAAGATGCAGATCAGTAGTTAATGCGTTTACAACTGAGATACCAACACCGTGAAGTCCACCAGAGTACTTGTAGGAATCTTTGTCAAACTTACCCCCAGCATGGAGCTTGGTAAGTACCACTTGAGCAGCAGAAATTTTTTCTGTTGGATGAATATCGGTTGGAATACCGCGTCCATTATCTTCAACTGAGCAGGAACCATTGCTATGTAAAATGACTTTGATGGTATCGCAGTGATCAGCTAGTGCTTCATCAACTGAATTATCAACAACTTCATATACGAGATGGTGTAATCCTTTTGTGCTTGTGCTACCAATGTACATAGCAGGTCGTTTTCGAACGGCCTCTAGCCCTTCGATAACTTTAATAGATTGAGCGGTATATTGCTTTTTATTTGAAGATTTGTCAGATTTATCTGCCACAAAGACTCCCAAACTTCATTGTGTTTCAACGAAAAATTATTAATTCTATATACACTGTAGATGTTTTTTGTAAACTTATTTTAAGTTTAATAAATAAATGAAATTTTTTCCAATATTTTTGTATGTAGAGCATAAAAGATCTTGATAAAGGATATTTTAAGTGGATGATAAAAGATTGATGGAAAAAGCTGTTAAGCAGGCATATAAGGCGTTAGAGCGAAATGAAATACCAATAGGAGCATTATTAGTTGATTCTGAGGGTAACATTCTCGCTCAAGGGTATAATCAGGTAGAAAAAAAGCAAAGTCAGCTTGCGCACGCAGAGATGATTGTTTTACACAAGGCAACAAAGAAAATAAACAATTGGAGATTGATGGGTGCAACATTATATGTTACGCTGCAGCCTTGCATGATGTGCCTTGGGGCTTTGTATTTATCTCGGGTATCTCGAATTGTATATGGAGTTGATTCTCCAAAATTTGGTATATCGTGTGATAAAGCAGTGATAAGCGGGATTTATAAGAATCTTTCTCTGAGCATAGAATGTATGGAGTATAAAGAAGCTGGTGACATATTACGCAATTTCTTTCAAAAAAAAAGGAGTATGAAGCGTGTTTAAAAAAGCAGAGTTAGAAAAAATCAAAAAAGAGTTAATGAGTCGAAAGAAGCAGTTAGAAGAAGAGTTGCAGCATTTATCAACAGAAAAAATGTCTGATACTCAATCTCAAGATGATGGAGACCAGGTTGTGACAATCACGATGGAATCTTTGAGGAACTCTCTACAAGATACTGAATACCAAGAGTATAGTAGAATTATTGCAGCATTAGAGGCAATTGATAAGGGGTCATATGGTATTTGTCAGGAGTGTGGAGAGCAAATTTCTTCTAAACGTTTAAAGTATTATCCTAATGCAAGTCGTTGTTTGACGTGTCAAGAGCAATTTGAAGAGTTAGAAAGCTTTAGAGGATAAATGATAAAGGAATAATTAATGAAAAAAAACCTATTATATATGTTGCTACTTTGTGGATTTGTTCATTTTGAACTTATTTGCTCAGAGGTTCTTGAAGAGATGAGGGTAGAAGTAATCTCAAGTGCAGACTTAGGCCAAGAGCGTAGTTTGTTTGTAAATTATTGGATGTCAGAATATAGAAATTCTACTTTAGAGCAGTTAAGACTTGATGATATTCATGAGTTTTTGCATGAAGTTTTTGATCAAGAAGAACAAGAGTATCATAAACATGCAGATACACATTTTTTTTATAAGGCATTATTGCATGATCGTTTGATAGGGTATGTATCTTTTGAAGTGAATCAGGATAGATCTGTTTATATCCGTCAATGGGCTTTGGTTTCAGAATATTATTCACATGATGGCTTAAGTGAGCTATTATTTGCGGTTTTTGAACATGTTCCAGATGCTGCTTGTTTATACTTGGTTGCCAGGGATGTGGCTGAGAAGTGTGTTGAGCTTATTCAAGGGATAGGTTTTGAGAGGGTAGCTCATGTAACATCTGAATATAATCCTGCGCTGTACAGTTGTTATAAGATTATGTGTGCAGATAAGTGTGGTACCTGTATGCCTGAGTGTGATGATGAGGATTTAGCTTATGATATGTTGGGATGCGGTTGTAGTTCTTCAGAAGAGGAAGAAGAAAGAGCTTCTACTGTATCAGTGTTTGATATCTATGGATATTATGATGAAGAACAAGAGCCAGGTTGTGGGTGTTCTGCAGGAGAATAATGGTTGGTAGCATCTTTTGACTTTTTAGGCTACTATAGTATTATATTAAGTATAAAAAGCTTGAATTTTATAGATTTTTGGAACAAAGAAAGGCTTTCATTATTATGGCAAAAGCGCAAGCTTCTACAGCTAAATCAACAGCTGCTAAGGCTACAGCAAAAAAAGTAACTAAAGCTGCAGCAACAAAACCTAAAAAAGTAGCTCAAAAAAATAAACCATTTGCTCAAGGGACTGGTCGAAGAAAGAGTTCAGTAGCAAGAGTTTGGTTAAGAAAAGGAAAAGGCGAAATACTTATCAATGGACGTTCTTTTGATGAATATTTTAACGTGTCAACATCTCGCTTGGCAGGACAAGCATCATTTAATGCATTTGAAGTTACTAAAGGTATGACAGCTGATGTAAATATACATGGTGGTGGTTTTACTTCTCAGGCAGTTGCTGTTCAGTTAGGGATTGCTCGTGCGTTATTGCAATTTGATGATACATTAAGGCCAGAGTTAAGAAAATTAGGCTTCTTGACTGTTGACTCTCGAGTAAAAGAACGTAAAAAATATGGACAAAAAGCTGCTCGTGCAAAATTCCAATTTACAAAGCGTTAATTCGAAATATATTTTTGAATGTAAAAAATCGGATGATTTATCATCCGATTTTTTTTTTATAATAATGATGTTATTAAAAAAGGCTGCATATTAGCAGCCTTTTTTAATAATTTTTTTCGTATGTATGATTTCTGTCATAAGCCATAGGAGGGTTGATTGATGTTAGAGTATAAATAAAAGTAAAGAATGATAACATTACGATTGAAACATAAATTCGATACTTTGTTTTGCGTTTCACAAAAAACACCTTTTTGGTTTGGTTAAGGTACTATTTTCTTATATAGGTAACTCTTTTGATACATATTGTCAACTTTTTGAGCAAAATTGATGAAAAAAGTTTTTGGGTAGCCAAAAAGGGGGGTTGGTTTTTGGAGTGTAATTATTTCGGATTGCACAAGAATCGTTGACTTTTTTCGAGTCTTTGGTGAGATAAAAATCTATGTTGCTTAAGAAAGGATAAAAGCATGAAAAATCTAGTTCTATATATATTTTGCAGTTTATGTTCAATGTCTTTTGATGCTGCTGAGTCAGGCAGCTATTTAGATAATCAAGGTAATAGTGTGAAATGGTTGAAAGATGGTTCTAATCTCGTGGTAGATGGACATTCATATCCTCGAGTTGCAGATTTGTTCAGAAATTTTGACTCTTCAGGTAAATCTGAATTGGTGGCAAGAAATTATTCTGTACTTATGGTGCTAGAGCTTTTGGGGATTAGGGCATTACCTGCTCGAGTTCCATGTGATCATGAGGTGATATATAAACAAGGAGATCGTAGCTTGGGACAAGTAATAAGTTGGCAAACATATTATTTACAAGAAAGGGATTAGTCATGACATTGTTTATTAAAAGAGCGGTCATTTTTATAGTAATTTTTGAAACTATACTTTTTTATGTGTTATATTGTTTTGGACCGAATGGTATTCATATTCGTTCAAGTTTACAGATACAAAAAGATCAGGTTGTACAAGATATAATGAACTTAGAGCAGGATATCGAAAAACTTCAGCAAGAAATTCAAGAAAGCAAGACTGATTTTTCAAAAGAAAAAATTGCTCGAGAAAAATTGTTGATGAAAAAAGATAATGAAATGATATTTTTTACGAAGAAGTGAGGTTTGCATTATGTTTAAAGTTCCAGAATTACCTTATAGTTATGATGCATTAGAGCCATATATTGATGCTCAGACCATGGAGATTCATTTAACAAAGCACCATCAAGCATATGTAAATAATTTAAATAAGGCTCTTGAATCATATCCAGAGTTACAAGCAAAAAGTCTAGAAGAATTGCTGAATAATTTACCAGCTTTGCCAGAAGATATTCGGATTACTGTGCAAAATAATGCAGGAGGTCATTATAATCATTCATTGTTTTGGAAGATGATGACTCCCAATGCAGGTCTTTTAAAAGGAACTTTGCTTGCAGAGGTTGAGCAAACATTTGGAGGATTTGATCCATTTAAAGAAAAGTTTGAACAGGCTGCTAAAACAAGGTTTGGTAGTGGTTGGGCTTGGTTGGCGTTGAATCAAGATGGTCGGTTAGAAATTTTTTCTACTGCAAATCAAGATGCGACCTTACTGCAAGGAGCAAAGCCTATCTTGGGTCTTGATGTATGGGAACATGCTTATTATCTGAATTATCAAAATCGTCGTCCAGACTATATTGAAGCATGGTGGAAAGTTGTGAATTGGGATTATGCTCAGGAGTTATATTTAGATGCAGTTGGAAAATAAGAAGCATTGTTCATGCATTATTGGTTATGCTTGCATTAATGAAACATTAGCACGCACAAAGCCAAAATCTCAGGCTATATGTGTAAATCGAGGAATGATAAAAAAAACATTTGAGCAAAGAGGTTTACCATATGCAGGACAACTTGCTTTACAAAATCTATATGACTTAGAAAAAATTGTTCGTTGGAATTATGCACATGGGATTAGGTTGTATCGAATGTCTTCTGATATGTTTCCATGGGCTTCTGAGTATAAGATTGAGCAATTACCAAATGCCTCAAAAATAATTGATCAATTGAACAAAGTTGGTCAGTTGGTAAAAGAGTATCAACAGCGATTAACATTTCATCCAGGCCAGTTTAATGTGCTTGTTTCTTTGAGTGACCGCGTTGTGCAAAACACGATTAAAGAGCTTGAGTTTCATGCAGCGGTTATGGATTATATGCAACTACCTCAAACAGCCTATGCAAAAATCAATATTCATTTAGGTGGAGCGTATGGTGATAAAGTAGCATCAATGAAGAGGTTTTGTAAAAACTTTATGTTGTTGTCAGAGTCTGTTCGCAGTCGTTTAACCGTTGAGAATGATGATAAGCGTTCTATGTATACGGTACAAGATTTATATACAGGGATTTATCAAGAAATACAGATCCCAATTGTTTTTGATTACTTGCATTATCTGTGTAATCCAGGGCCTTTGTCAGAGAGAGAAGCATTTTTATTAGCATATAATACATGGCCTAAAGATATTGAGCCAATATTCCATGTTTCAGAAAGTAAAAAGATCTTGGAGCCACATGCTCCATTACATGCTCATGCTGATTATATAACAAAGTGTGTTGATACTTATAGTAAAAAAGTTGCGTTAATGTTGGAAGCAAAAGCAAAAGAGTTAGCAGTACAAAAATACCAAGAATTATGTTGTTAGGATTATAATGCGTTTCATAGCTGATTTTCATATTCATTCAAAATATTCTCATGCTACATCAAAGTATATGGACCTTTTGGCTCTTGCTACTTGGGGGCAATTTAAAGGTATTATGATGATGGGAACTGGTGATTTTACGCATCCTATCTGGCAAAAAGAGTTAAGGCAACAATTACAAGAAGCAGAAGAAGGGTTATTTGAACTGAAGCCTGAATATCATAAAGTGATTGATGCAAATGTGTATGCATCTTGTAAGGCAAAACAGCGGTTTATGCTAACAGCAGAAATTAGTACTATTTTTAAACGTCATGGTCGATGTTATCGTACTCATTCAATTATACTTGCACCATCATTTCAAGCAGTTGAGCAAATTTCCAAACAGTTAGCAAAGATTGGAAATATCCAGGCAGATGGACGACCTATTTTGGGTTGTGATATTAAAGACATTGTAAAAATAGCTCTTGATGCATCGCCAGATTGTATGGTAATTCCAGCTCATATTTGGACTCCTTGGTTTGGAATGCTTGGTTCTAAGTCAGGCTTTGATTCCATTGATGATTGCTTTGAAGAAATGATTGATCATATCTATGCTGTTGAAACTGGCTTGTCTTCAAACTTTTTGATGAATGCGCAGCTTTCTAATTTAGATCGTTTTGCATTGCTTTGTAACTCTGATGCGCATTCTGTGCAAAAGCTTGGTCGTGAAGCAAATATTATGCATACTGATAT
>Ga0114932_10005218_pt1 | contig 11643 bp, 9 predicted proteins | sample 2SBtaG_2_FD_87286 | JGI IMG/M metagenome (GOLD analysis project Ga0114932, IMG submission 87286) | Deep subsurface microbial communities from Kolumbo volcano to uncover new lineages of life (NeLLi) - 2SBTROV12_ACTIVE470 metaG | ecosystem: Environmental > Aquatic > Marine > Volcanic ... | reverse complement strand
TCAGCTTCGTGACGGGCGACACCATCGCTGCGGCAGGCTGGCTCACGGTCGGCGAGAGCTTGGTGACTGCCGCGGACATCGTCATCGAGCCGCTCTCATTGGGCAGCGGCGCAGACGGCGACGGCATCCGCCTGGTGGACTGCAACGACGCAGTGGTCGACACCGTGGTCTACGGCGGCAGCAACGACGATGGCGTCGTGGACGACACTGGCTCTGCAGCCACCACCTGGGCCCCCAAACCCGGCGACGACGAGGCCATCGCCCGCCGCATCGACGGCGCCGACAGCGACGACCACAACATCGACTGGTGGACAGCCCCCACGGGCAGCCCGGGCGCCGACAACCCCGATCCGCCCCCATGCGAGCTGTCGACCGGCGGCATCGTCATCAACGAGTTCGTCTCGAATCCGGCGGGCTCCGACGCGAGCGCACAGGCCGAGTATGTCGAGCTGTACAGCACCGCCGCCTCGGCCGTCGAGCTCGAAGGCTGGTCCATCCAGACCGCCACCGGCACCAGCTGGTCCAACGCATTCACCCTCAGCAGCTGGACCCTCGACCCACTTGGCTTCTTGCTGATCGGCGAAGCCAACGTCACCGGTGCCGACCTGGACCCCGGGCTGTTCGACCTGCCAAGTGGCAGCAACGGCGATGGCATTCGCCTGGTCGACTGCGCCGACAACGTGGTCGACACCGTCGTCTTCGGCAACAACAACGACGACCTCGTGGCCGACGACACGGGCTCTGTCGCGACCAGCGTGGCCCCCAAGCCCGGCGACGACCAAGCCATCTCGCGGCGAACCGATGGCGTCGACACCGATGACAGCGCCCTCGACTTCTGGATTCCCGCTACAGGCTCCCCCGGCACAGCCAATCCGGCGGCCCCGACTTGCACCGTGAGCGCCGGACCCGGCGTGGTCATCAATGAATTCCTGGTCGACCCCGACGGCGCCGATGCCACCGTGCTCGCCGAGTGGATCGAGCTGTTCAACGGCGGCACAGACCCCGTGGACATGTCCGGCTGGACGCTAGATGCCGCCACCTCGGGCGACAGCTTCGGCACGCGGGTCACCCTGCCCGAGCCCAGCATCATTCAGCCCGGCGAGACCTTGCTGGTCGGCGAAGCCACCGTGCAGGACATCGACCTGCTGGCGACATTGCTCGGCCTGCCAAGCGGCAGCGGCGGCGATGCAATCCGCCTCACAGACTGCGCCGGCACACCCATCGATACCGTTGTCTACGGCGGCTTGAACGACGACGAGCTCATCGACGACTCGACCTTTATCGCCGTGTCTGTCGGCCCCAAGCCAGGCACTGACTGCTCCCTGGCGCGGCGCTTTGACGGCGTCGATTCCGACCTGTCCGGCGACGACTTCTACGAGCTGTGCAATCCCACCCCGGGCGAAGTGAATCCACCGCCCCCGGAGTGCGTGCCCTCGACCGGCGACATCGTCATCAACGAGTTCCTGTCGAACCCGACCGGTGCCGACTCCACGGTGTTGCTCGAGTGGGTCGAACTGTACAACTCCAGCGCGTCCGACCTGCGCATCGACGGATGGTCCTTTTCGGTCGCGAGCAGCGAAGACAGCTACAGCGAAAAGACCGAGCTGCCCGCCGAGACCACGATCGCCGCCGGAGGCTACTTCGTCATCGGCGAGCCCAACACGACCTTCGCCGACTTCATCGACGACAAGCTCGCCATCGGCAGTGGCTCCGGAGGCGACGGCGTCAGGCTCACCGACTGCGCCGGCACCATCGCCGATACCGTGGTCTTCGGCGCCGACAATGAAGATCTCGTCGTTGACGACTTGGGTGCTGCGGCCTTCAGCTTGGTTCCGGCTCCCGGCGACGACCAGTCCGTAGCTCGACGCGAGAATGGCGTCGACACCGACCTGTCCGGCGACGACTTCGTCACCTCCACAGCGCCCACGCCCGGCCAGCCCAACCCGCTCATCGAGTGCTTCCCGACCAACGGCGACGTCACCCTGAATGAAGTGCTGATCGATCCCGAAGGCAGCGACAGCGACGCCCTCGGCGAGTGGTTCGAGCTGTACAACTCCGGCACCGAGGACGCCCGAATCGACTCGTGGCGCCTCACCTTTGCCAGCAAGAACACCGACTACGGCACCGACCTGACCCTGCCCGGTGACCTGACCATTCCGCCCGGCGAGGCGTACGTCATTGGCGATGTGAACGTGGCCGAGGCCGACCTCGTCGTGCCACTGTCGATTCCCAATGGCACCGGCGCCGACACCCTGCGCCTGTCGGACTGCCGCGGGGACCTTGTCGACGTGCTGATCTACGGCGACGAGAACGAAGACGAGCACACCGACGAAGCCGGCGAGATTCAGGACCCCATCTCGCCCCGACCGGTCTCGGAACTGTCCCTGGCCCGCATCGGCAACGGCGTCGACAACGATCTCGGAACCGACTGGGTGCTCTCCAGCTGGCCAAGCCCCGGTGAGCTCAATCCAACCTGCTACCCCACAACGGGCACCGTCAAGCTGAACGAAGTGCTGATCGACCCCAGTGGCACCGACAGCGAAGAGAAGCTCGAGTGGATCGAGCTGTACAACACCGGCACAGAACCGGTCGAGGTCGGCTCCTGGCAGTTCGTCTTCGCCAGCCAATCCGATGACTACGGAACCGACATCTCGCTGCCGGGCGACCTGACCATCGAGCCGGGCGACTGGTTTGTGATCGGCGACGAGAACGTCGAAGACGCCGATGTCTACGTGCCGCTGAATCTGCCGAACGGCGGCGCCAACGGCGACACCCTGCGCCTGGCCGACTGCACCGGCGAGCTGGTCGACGTGCTCATCTACGGCGACACCAATGACGATCTGCACACCGACGAGAACGGAGAGGTGCAGTCACCGCCGTCCCCCGACCCCAGCTCTGACTTGAGCCTGGCACGCGTCGATGACGGGGTCGACAACGACCTCGGCGAGGACTGGATCCTCGACCGCTCACCGACCCCCGGCGCCACGAACTACCAAGAACTGTTCGTCGACACTGGCGGTGACGACGGCTCATTCGGTTGCGGATGCGGCGGCGGCGGAGGCACCCCAGGCTCTGATGCCCCGGACGCGCCCGGCGAGGGCTGCAGCACCGTGCCCGTGCCCCCCGGAGGCAGCGCAGGGCTGTTCGTGCTGGCCTTGGCCACGCTTCGACGCCGTCGCAGTTGAAGAAGGCCGGTCTGGGGATTGTCGCTTTTGTGTTCGCGGTCTATTTCGGCCTCGGAACCCTGCTCGTGGTCGCCCAGCGCCTGCTCATCTTCCCCGCACCGGACCTGCCCCGCCAGACCCGGGACGCTCACGCCGCTCGCACCGGTGCCGACGTCATCGAGGTCACAGCGGCCGACGGTACTCGGCTCTATGGCTGGCATCGGCCGGCCACCGGCGACAAGGCCGTCATCCTCTTCCACGGCAACGCCGCGACCGTCGTCTGGGAAGACCAGCAAGCCCTGCTGGCCAAACAGGGCTTCGACGTGTTCATCATCGCGTACCGCGGCTACCCAGGCAGCGAGGGCAGCCCCAGCGAGGAGGGCCTTGTTCAGGACGCACAGGCTGTCTGGAAGTACGTCAGCGACACGTTGAAGCTGCCTCCTGAACGCATCGTGCTGCATGGCAAGAGCCTAGGCGGAGGCGTCGCCGCGCAGCTCGCCAGCCGGGTCAACCCTGGCGCCCTTGTCCTGGAGTCGACCTTTACGTCCGTCGACGACATCGCAGGGGCCACCTACTGGATGTACCCGACCTCCATCCTGGTCCGGGACCGCTTCCGCACCCGCGATGTCGCCAAGGACATCCACTGCCCTGTGTTGGTCATGCACGGCGTGGGCGACCGGGTGATTCCAGTCTCCCACGGCCGCGCCCTGTCGACGCTGTTCGAAAAGGGCACCTACGTCGAGGTGCAGAGTCCCGAACACGGCCTGTCGCTGTCGGTGTGGGAACCCACTGCTCAGGCGGCGTATTTTGAGCTGCTCAACACCGTGAGTCCTTAGTGGTTTGAGTCCGAAGGCGACAAGGAGGGGCGAGCTTCGTCTCGCCCTCGATCCGCTCGGCCGTGCCGACTCCGGACTCAGCCCACAGGCGTCAGCGAAGCTCGGCGGTCTGCTCATAGGTGACCTGACCACGGCCATCGAGCTCGATCGCCACGCCATTTTCTTCCATCGTGCTGTGCAGCGTGACCGGTCCGGCCAGCATCATCTGCGTCATCAGCCCGATGCGCGTATCGACCAGTGCAGTTCCGTTCACGTCCAGCGTCATGTCGATGTCGGCGTCTTGGGTGCTCTTGCCGGCCATCTGCAGCACGAAGGTCCCCCACTCGCGCTTCTTGTGCTGCCGCAGTCCCGTCAGCGTGATGGAGCCCTCGGTCACCTCAAAGTCCTCTGAACCCGACACGCGCATCAGGTTGCCCGCAGCGGTCATGTCGATGCGATGACCCACGTCGATCGACTCGGAATCGAGCTCGCCAACAAACGAGCCCAGATCTTCAAACGTGGACCACGCCTCGGCGCCCGAAGTGATGGCCAGCGGCTCGAGCGTCTCGCGCTTGCCTTCATAGACGACCAAACGGTGGTCTGTGTGCTCGATGACGAGCGTGCGACCCACAATCGGAGACTCCACCACCTTCGGCTCACCCAAGCCCGATTCGCGGCTCACAGCCTCATGAAACACGACTTCGATCTTGAGCGGGCCGTCGGAGTCCGCAGCAAGCACTCGGTAGGTCGAGCGCTCGACCTCCTCGACGGTCATGTTCACGTCCATCGATTGCTCGCCGAGGTCGACACTCAACGCCACGGTCATCTGCATGACCGACGAGTACTCGACGCGTTGCTTCTTTTTTAGCGGCCCTTTCTCGAAGGTCACCGTCTGCGCCGAGGCCGCCAGGCCCCACATCAAGAGTGAAGGGATTGCCAGACTCATGCGCTGCTAAATCCGCCCCGCTACCGCACCCGCGAACGCGTCGCAGCTTGCTTCGCCTCCCAAGGCAATGGGCAAGACACCCTCTGAGATCGTGGCCGTGATGGCCGACATCAGGCGGTCGGCTGCTGCGTCTTCATTGAGGTGGCGCAGCATCGAGACGGCAGGCAGCAACAGGGACATCGGGTTGGCTCGGCCGGTACCGACAGCGTCAGGTCCGTCTCCGTGGGGCGACGCAAACAGCCCGATGCCACCGGGTGCGTAGTTGATGGACGGGCAGTTCGCGGGGCCGCCAGCAAGGCCTGCCGCGATGTCTGCGACGATGTCGCCGAACAGGTTGCCGCACAGCAGCACATCAAAGCGGCTCGGATCGACCACCAGCTTCATGCACAGCGCGTCGACGATGCACTCATCGACTGCGATGTCGGGGAATTGCTCGGCCATCGCCAGCCCGGTTCGCAGGAACATGCCATCGGACTTCTTCATGATGTTGGCTTTGTGCACCACCGTCACACGCTTGCGGCCATTTCGGCGGGCGTACTCAAAGGCGAAGCGCGCGATGCGCTCACAGTGGGCCTGGGTCGTGACCTTGAAGCTCTCGAAGACCCCGGGAATGCTCTCGTGTTCCAGGTTGGCATAGACGCCCTCGGCGGTCTCGCGGACCACCACCAGGTCGACGTTCTCGTGCCGTGAGGGCACGCCCGGCAGGTTGTGCAGGGGACGGACGTTGGCGAACACATCGAGCGCCTTTCGAAGGGTCACGATGGGAGGCAGCACGCCTTCGTCCCGGCGCCCGCGCTGAAACGCCATCAGCACAGTCTTGGTGCGCTTTGCCGACTCGATGAGGGAGGCATGACTGCCGTTGTCACTGGCGTCCTGGACGTCCCACTGCAGATCGAGCCCTAGCCCGTCCAGCACACCGCGGACCGCTTGGGTGATCTCGGGTCCGGTGTCGTCGCCAGGCACGACCGTAATTTCGTGGCTCATGCTCGCTCCGGAAGCGCTTCGATCAGCGCGTGGGTGAACTCGGCGGTGTTGGCACTGCCCCCGAGGTCGCCGGTGATTGTCTTGCCCTCTTCCATCACGGTCCAGATGGCCTCGCGCACGCGCGCGGCGATCTTGTTCTCGCCCATATATTCCATCATCAGAACACCAGAGAGCAGCACAGCGAGCGGGTTCGCAATGCCCTTGCCCTCGATATCCGGCGCCGTGCCGTGCACTGCCTCGAACACCGCACAGCTGTCGCCGACGTTGGCTCCCGGCACGACCCCCAGACCGCCCACCAGGCCAGCACACAGGTCCGAGAGGATGTCGCCATACAGGTTCTGCAGCAGCAGCGTGTCGAAGTTGTCGGGGTCCATGGTCAGGCCCACACAAACGTCGTCGAGCGCCATCTCTTCTTGTTGAACGAACGGGTAGTCCTTGCCGACCCGAAAGAAGGCGTCGACAAAGGCGCCGTCAGACATCGGCAGAACGCTCTTCTTGTGCACGACGGTGATCTTGCGTCGACCCACGTTGCGAGCGTGCTCAAAGGCCCACCTCGCGATGCGTTCTCCCGCCTCGCGGGAGCTGACCTTGAGGCTGACGATGGTGCCCGGGGTCACCTCGTGCTCGATGCCGGCGTACAGGCCCTGCGTATTCTCGCGCAGCACCACCACATCGACGTTGCTGTACTTCGAGCGCACTCCGGGCAGACTCAGGACCGGTCGCCATCCGGTGTACAGCTGCATGCCCTGTCGAAGCTGCACATTGGCCGACCGAAACCCCTTGCCCTTGGGGGTGCCGAGCGGACCCTTTAGGCCCACCCGGTTGCGACGCAGGCTCTCGAGCACCGCATCGGGAAGGGGGTGGCCAAACTCTTCAAAAGCAGCCATGCCCGCGGGAACCTTCTCCCACTCCACAGGCGCACCTGCAGCCTCCAGCACAGCGATGGCTGCACCCGTCACTTCTGGGCCAATGCCGTCCCCCTCAATGAGGGTCACGCGGTAGGTCATCAAGTCCTCCCTGGCCGGGCAGTCTAAGCGGACGCTTCCCGAAAGTGACATCCGTTGACGAGTAAGGCCCGTAGGTTGAGGGTCCAAGGGTTGAACTAAGGAGGGGATATGCCCATTCACGCAGTCATTCCAAAGACGAGTCTCGACACCAAACAGGTGATCGAAGAGGACTGGTCAGAGGCCCCCGAATGGGGCCGCAGCAGCGGCGAGAAGCGCTGGACCTCGGCACGCAAGGGCGGCGATCACGACCAGGACGGGTTCATCCGCATCTGGCTCACAGACTCCCTTCAAGCAGCGTAAGGACGATCTCTTCGGGGTCTAGCAGGCCCCGATGCTCGTCATTTTCGGAGCCGTAGTGGTAGCGAAGTCGCCACTGCTGCCCCGCCACAGCCGGCGTGCTCACCTCACGCCACTCACCCGGCCGCAGGGCTGTATCCCTGGACAGTTCCTTGCTGACCTCGGTGGTCTGCTCGTCCATCACCAGCGTGAACTCGCGGCCAATGCGATCGATCACCGCCCAGTCATCACCGGTCTTGAGCTCGAGGGTGAGGTTGCGAAACAAGTCACCGCTTGGAAAATGGTGACCCACGCCGAGTGAACGCATGCGGAATGTGGCGGTCTCACGAGCCAGCTTGGCCTTGACCAGCACGCTCTGCTTGAGCCATTGCCGGTCGTGGGCCCCGCGAAACAGATGGCGTCCGTCGGGCATGTGGCAGTCCTGACAGCTCTCCTTGCCACCCCACGCGGTCCACTCGGACCACGTGCTCTGCATCTCGACGTCGGTCAGAGACAGCGCCCCGTTGTGGAAGGCCGGCATGCGAAATTGATGGCAGCCCGCACAGAAGTCCCCAGACAACATCTCTCGAACGGCTGTGGAGGCATGGGGAGCCCGGCCATTCACCTCGGGCGCCAGCACCTGCCCATCGCGGAAATGGCAGACCGCACAGTGAATGCCATGATCGGCGCTGGTCTCTGGCTTCTTGGCGTCTGAAGTCGCGCCACGAGCGCTCTCGCGAGGGTCCTGAGCGCGGTACCAGTCGAGGTTCTGCAGGACCTCGGCGGACTGGTCGGCATCGGGAGAATGGCAATGGACGCAGAACGGCTGGGGCTCGGCGATCAACCCAGCTTGGTAGATGGCATTGCTGTGGGCCACGCGGTGCCGGCTCTGGTGCCAGTCCGTGTACTGCTGAGCATGGCAGGTGCCGCACCGTGCCGGGTCTGCGGCCTTGTGACCGCCCTCGCCAAGCTCAATGGGGTGCAGGCCCTCGCTGAAGCCGAAGTCAAAGCGCTCGTCTGCCGTCGCGGGACGCAGCAGACACACAAGCAGCACTGGAGCCAGCGAACGGGGAGTCACACCCCGGAGTAGACCATGGCCTCGATGCGCTTGGTCGGATGCTTCGGGCTCAGATCGGACACCCGCATGAGCTCGCTCCAGCCGTTCAGCTGGCCCGACTGGTCGTATTGAAAGCTGTAGATGCGCTCGAAGGTCTCGTTGCCCCAGTCCGTGCGGTCGGTGCGCATGTAGGCCTCGGTCACCCGGCCGCCGTTCATGGTGACGAGCCAGTCGGTTCGACGGTCGCTCACGCCCCGCTCGTGCACCAGCTCTCGGGTCCAGAACTGAACCTGGGTTGCGCTGCCCTGCTCGGTCACCTGGTAGTTGCTGCGCCAGGACTGAAACGCCCACTCCCCGTCGCCGTATTTGTGCTTCTGCACGTGGCTTGCGAGCTGTTTTCTGGCGGGCTTGAAGGTCGGCTGGCCCGCATCGAGAAGCGGCGCGATGTCCATCATCTGCCACGGGAAATCGAACTCTGCCGTTGCCCTCTGTTCTGGCCCTGCGCGGTATGCGGTGCCCTTGGACAGGCCCGCCACTTGCTTGCGCATCTGGTCCATGCGGCGCTCGACCGCCGGCTTGTCCGCCTCGGTCTCCTGCCCGTCCCACTTGCGCTCACTAAAGGACGCGTCCGAGGCGGGCGGTGGGGCCGGGGTGGCCTGCTGCTGAACGGCTTCGGCTGGCAACGTATGGCCAAGTCCACCCTCATCGGCGTGTGCGGTGAGCAGGGCGGCGAGCAACAACAGCATGGGACCTCCGGACTCTCTGCTTAGTCAGCAAACGCGATGGTCAGTTCCCTCAGGATCCAGTCCAGTTCGACGCGTAGACGGTGTGGGTGGGCGGATCATGTGGCCGGTCTTCATAGACACTGATCACCAAGTCGAAGCCATCGAGCTGTCCAGATTCGCCGTAGACGAAGCTATAGAGCTCCTCGACCCGCCTGTGGCCCCAGCCGCCGTCCTCAGTCAGCACATAGGCCGAGGTCACGCGGCCGCGATCGAGCGTGACCAGCCAGTCCCGCCGGTCGTCCATGGTGCCGCGCTCGTTGTTCAGGTCTCGGGTCCAGAACAGCACGTGCATCTGCTCGCCATGCTCGGACACCCGGTAGTTGCTGCGCCACCGTTCCTTGGCCCAGCGCCCGCCCCCGTACGAATCGATCTGTTCGTGGACGGCGATCGCTGCCGTTGTGGGCTCGAAGTCCGGTGCATCGCCGTCGAGCAGTGGCAGGAACTCGTCCATGTCCCGCGGGATGTCCCACTTGCCCGGGTCGGCAGCGGGCTCGGGTCCTGTCGAGTAGCCAATCTCATCGGGAAAGTTCACGACCGTCGCGCGCATGGCGTTCATTCGAGCATCGATCGACGCCTCGTCCGGGTCTGTGATCTGCCGCGTCCACCGCGGAGGCTTCTCGACCGGCTGTTCGACTGCCGAGGGGGACTCGACGGGATCGCCGGTGTTGGCAGGCGCAGACATCACCGCAAGCAGCAGGAGTGGGGACAAGGAACCTCCGGGGCGGTGGCTTAGTCAGCCCAAACCGGCCTCGGTTCCCGGCTCTTAGCAGCAAGGAGGGGCGAGCTTCGTCTCGCCCTCGATCCGCGCGGCCCGGGGAGCCGGCGAGACGAAGCTCGCCGCTCCTTGCCACGATTCGTTCGCCGACTTCGGACTCAACCCACTAGGCGAACAGGCTCGCCAATGGCCGCACCAGACGGCTGTCTGGGAAGATCTCGTCCTCGATCAGCCCCTCGGGAAGCCGCAGATGGTCGCGCAGCGCCGCCTTGAACAGGGCACGCAGGTCCGTCGTCGGGGCCAGGTCCCGTCCCTCGAATAGGTCACCGCGAGACAGGCCCGGCCAATCGGCATGGACGCGACCTCCCCGAACCGCTCCACCCAGCATGAGCGCTGCACCCGCAGTTCCGTGGTCCGTGCCGCCCGTGCCATTGGCGCGCACCGTGCGTCCGAACTCGGTCACCACGACAATCGCCGTCTGGTCCCAGACCGGCTCAAGCGCCACCGCCAGCTTGTCGAGGCCCGCCGCGAGCTGTCCTAGCTTGCCCGCGAGCGAACCGGTGGTGCGGCCCTGCTGGGCATGGGTGTCCCAGCCTCCCGCATGGATGACGCCCACTCGCGGCCCATCATCGACAGCCATGAGCTTGCCGGTCGCCGACAATGCGGCCCCCAGGGCCTGCCGACGACGTCCTCGACCGCGCGATTCGGACATCTGCACGTGCTGCTCGAGCATGGCGCGAGATGCGATGCCCTCCTCCAGGGCCCTGCCCAACAGCGGATCGTTGGCGTACAGCGCCCCCACGTCATCGAGGTAGCCCGCACCGTCGGTGGCCCGGTCGGTCGGGTCGATGGCCAGCACCGGAGCATCGCCTTGCAGCAGCAGAGGCACATCTTTGCCCAGGGCCAGCCCGCGGCCGCCCAGCTTGCCCACCGCGCGATTGAGCCAGCCGTCGTGGGCTCCATAGGGCCTGTCGGTGCCGTTCTCGAGCATGTTCTGGGCGTCGAAGTGCGAGCGTTTGCGGTACGGCAGTGCCACCGCGTGCACCGCCGCGAGCTGACCGGCGTCCCAGTGAGGCATCAACCCCTCCAGCGCCGGATGCAGACCGAAGAATCCGTCCAGGTCAGCGACCCCTTCGGTCGAGCTAGGTCCGGGCAGCGCCAGGTTTCCGCGAGCGCTCTGGTACTGAGCGTCACCATGCGGGGGCACCATCGCCAGGCCATCGACCCCGCCGCGAAGCAACACGATGACCAGCCGTCGGTCTGTGGGCAGGTCTGCAAACGCAAACCGGGGAAGCAGTGCCGAGGCGGACAGGGCGGCTCCGAGGCCCGCCAAGAAGTTTCGTCGAGTGCTCATGGCTTACCTCCGCTGGAATTCAGGACTGGCGAGGAACAGCGCCGTGCCGCGCTCTGGGGCGGCTCTGGCGATCATCTTGCGGGTGTTGCGACCCAGCAGGGGGCCGCTGGTCGCGTCGGCAAAGGCCAGGGCATCGGGCACATCGGCGACGGCCGAGACCTGCTCCACCCACTCCACTCGGTCCAGCACCGACTGCGGACCCGACCAGTCGGCGGCACTCTCGGACCACCCTTGTGGGCTCGGCGCATTGAATGGCATCTGGCCAAGCTGACGTTCCGAAGCCAACAACACGGCTCCCTCCCCATCAAACTCAAGCGCGCGGGCTGCACTGATCACCAGCTCGCGTGGGGTCTTCAGCTTGCTAAGCGGCGTGTCCCAGACAGCACGCAAGCCGACCAGGGTGCGGGCCATGGCCTCGAGGTCCCCGTCGGTGTCCAAGAAGGTCTTCTCCAGAGCAGCCACAGACCGAGGGTCGGGCCGGTCGGCTACGAAGTGCGAGGCCATGCGCGTCGCCACATAGCGAGCGGTGCTGGGATGCCT
>Ga0114932_10005217_pt1 | contig 11644 bp, 13 predicted proteins | sample 2SBtaG_2_FD_87286 | JGI IMG/M metagenome (GOLD analysis project Ga0114932, IMG submission 87286) | Deep subsurface microbial communities from Kolumbo volcano to uncover new lineages of life (NeLLi) - 2SBTROV12_ACTIVE470 metaG | ecosystem: Environmental > Aquatic > Marine > Volcanic ... | reverse complement strand
TGTATATCATCATATTGATATTTGTCTTTCCATAAATCAAATTTATTTGCCCATAATCCTACGGCTATTGGATAATCGTGAGTTTTCTTCTTTTTTTGTCGTCTATTAATTGCATCCCAGTAAGGAGAACATATTGTATCTACTAAAAATGTCCAGCATAATTGTTGTTCAATATCATAATGTTTATCCATATGTCTATCATCTATCATAAATATTATGTATTTTACTCTACGGGATTTCATGTCTTTTAACCATTCTCCCCAATAAAGCGTTTCTCCTCCTATATCTGATGTTCTAATTGTGTGTTGGTCGCCATCAATTTTGATTGTTTTTCTACTGGCCCTGCTTCTCCCAATAGTTCTTTCTTTAATCTTTGGAACTTCTCCCCTTGTTCTTAATTGATGATGTAATGTTGTTTTTCCTACTTGTGTTGCTCCATAAACACCAAAAGGAACTGCATGAAGTTTTTTCCATAGTAATCCTATTTGTTCGGCCATTATGATAACAAAGCCTGTCATTATGGACATTCTATCACCTCATAGGTGATGAATGAAATTCCAAAAACCCTCCCATACCGAAACATAAAGATTAACCCCAAATAAACTTATTCCGTGTCCTATAGCAAACCCAGAAAAACCTGCTACTGTTCCCCAAAAATAAAACCTTGCTCTTAAAAACCAAATGTCTGCTGAATGCGCTCTTTGCAAGTCATATGCTAAAGTTTGCTCATCAAAACCAAAGGTTAAAGCATCTAACATTCTATCACTCAAGTTTCGCTAGGAAAGATGGTGCAACAGATTGTTCTGATTCTATAGTTTGTGGTTGCCTAAATACAGGCGATTGTTGTTGTTGTTGTTGTTGTTGTGGGAATTGTTGTTGCTGCATAGGCTGTCTATATTGAGTCATGCTTTGTCTAATTTTTTCTCTTTGTTGGTCGTCTCTTTGCCTTTTACTCCAATAGGCAGATATTTTTCTGTCTAATAATGTCATTTCAATGTAGTCATTCAATACTAAATCAAAGATTGCCTTCATTACTAATATCCCACCGATAGTCATTAGTCCAAAGACTAATGCATGGGCATAACTATTAAAGGCAATCATATCGCCATACTTCGCATAGAAGTAGACATTTGTTCCACTTATTGCTCCAACGAATAATATCGTCATTACAAGTTTTGTTTCTTTCTCTAACGCTGGCATTTAATCACTCAGAAGAACTCGATAGAATATTCTATTGTGCCAGATTCTACCACATAGATGCCTTCGGCAACTATAGCCCCATGAAAATCATAATCATAATTATGTGGTGTTGAACTAGCACCAACATACATTTTAGTAATTACTTTTTTACCTGATGTAGTTGCAGCATTAGAATCATAAACAGTTATGCTCCCCGCAGTATTGCCTGTAGTAAACACCTTAATAGATGCTAACCTACATTTACCAACATAAACAAGTTTTGTTGCGTCTAATACGCCTGTTGTATTACAACCACTAACCATTCTATCGCCCTCTCATTTCTCCGAAGAAGCGATGTCCTTATCAACCTTTTCTGTTGGTTTTGATTCTTTAGTCGTTTCTATAACCTTTTTAGTTGTTGTAGGTTTAACCGCCTTCTTCACAGTTTTAACTACTTTCTTAGTTTTAGTCATTGGAAACATTGTTTTTATTAAATCGGCGGTGTCTCCTTTAACGCCGAATTCATCTTTTAATAACTGAATAGTCCAATCAGAAGATGAAGAAATTGCCTCTTTATCTTCTAAACTAAAAGTTATTCTATAATCATTTGAGCCAATAAATCCAATAGCAATTAATGTTGGGACTGTTGTTTTTTCCCCATACTTAAATACATAATCATCGCCATTAGCCATTGTATACGATATTGGCTTACTCTCTTTGTTTAATTCTAAATACGCCATTTTGATAACCTCAATGGTTTAGTTACCTATGCCCCCAATTAAGGAGGCATAGGCAACATATTATGTTTAAAGGTTGCCCCAAACTCTAACTCTAACAGACCCACCGTTAGCATCATTAGCCAAAGTAGCGTTAGTTCCGTCTAATGCTGTAAACATGAGAGCAAAAGATGTTCCACTCTCATAAGCACCTGCGGCACTAATTTCTACTGAAGCCAAGACACCATTAGCGTTGTCTGAACCTGTAATAGATACACAATGAATGGATGATAATCCCAAAGCAGTAGCAGGTATTACTGAACCTGCTGCTACAATGGAAGTAACATCTATCAAAGCATCAACAACATATTCATCACCTACAGCCTTTGGGGTAGTCATACCCTTATGGTCAGCAAGTGCTGTTACTGTATATGCTAATGCCATGCTTAATCACCTCATGCACTCTTTAGGTTGGTTATCTTACCTTGACCCTTGAAGAAAGAACATCCAGTTTCAGCAATGGTTCGATACATTGCTTGATTACCGAGTGTTCCAACACCGAAGGGGTTTCCGTTATCAATACCATCCTCGAAATATTGAGTAGGCTTCATAACGCTCATCCAAAGATGGTCGGTATCAAGTATCAATAAATCACTAAGCGTGTTTGTTGCACTACCATGACTTGTTTTAGGCATGTCCTTACATGGGATAAGAGGGATATCAAAGTAAGTAGCGACCCTAAAGCCAACTTCTGAACCCTTTACTCCTCTAACTCCATTATGGGTAGGTATAACTTCCTTTCTATCCATAAACCTTTCTTGTGCTTGTAGTAAATCACCTAGATGCTGAATAGTATCATATCCAGTTAAGATAACCTTTGGCGAACCACCGTTCTGACGGATTCTCCTTAACATATCATTAATCAATGTTAAAGTTAGAATACGGCAGTTAGCAGCAGCATATCCATCACCATTATCAACTTCTGCATCAAGATATGATGCAACAGCAGCACCACTAGACAATTGACGGTCAGTTGCACCGTAAATGGTCGTAATAGTAGTAGGTAGCGTTGCAGCAGCCGCACTAGTTGCTAGTAAGCCAGCATCGTTCAAATCATTCAATTCAGCACTTGAAGAAACTACCTTCATTAACGAAGTATAGTTGCGACCAAGATTAGTTACTGTGTTTGCTTCGTCATACTTTTCAAGAGGCATTAATAGCATCTTGTTCTGAACTTCAGCGTGATGTTTACCCATATCCTCGCGGATTAAGGCTCTTAAATCACCTACACCATCATCAATCTTAGCCATTTCAAGGGCTATTTCCGAGAACTCAAATAGATGAGCCACAGTCTTAGGGCTGGTGAATAGTGTTGTGTATTCTGGCGTAATAGCCGGAATATCATTTCCAGTTCCTAATGATGCGTTCTCAGCAACACCACCAATTAAATCGGCTCTAGGTGTTGTTGTTCCTCTTCCTGTTCCTACTCCTGAACCACCAACATCAAAGGTAGAACCTGCTCCACCTTCTGCTCGGCTTTTCAAGATACGCCATCCACTCGATGTGTATGGTCTTTTCGGTAGAACAGCCAAAGCATTAACCTCTTGGTTAAGCATAGACCATACTTTTTGTCCGTATATTTTGTTGTAAAGACTGCTTAATCCAGTTGCACCTGACATAACAGATGTAGACGCATCGTGGGCGGTATGTAATCCACCAACGACACCTGCACTCTTTAACAACGAATTTCCTGTTCCGCCCCTAATTCCATAGGTAGCGGCTTCTAAGTCTTTCATAGTCTTAATATATCCACTCATTTTATTCACTCCTCATATTGTGCTACAAAGTTATTAATTTCAGCCCACGACATTTCAGATACATCAACTTCAGGCACTTCAATAGTTTGTGCCTTAGTTATTGTTTCTGTCTGCTCTGAAAGAGATTTCCTTAATGTAGCAAATTCATCTCTTAGTGCTTCTACTTCGTTCTTTGCGTCATACTCGCGTCGTGCAACATCGCCCTTTCGGACTGTTTGCTCGTCTGCGAACCTTGTAGCGAATTGGGACTTTAGAGAGTCATAAGCCATCTTCTCTAATTGTTCTGCCTTAAACGCTTCATAGGCTTTTTCTACATTTTCGTTTGAAAGGTCTAAGGTAGCGAACTCATCATTCGACCATTCCTTATATAGTGAACCTAACTGTCCTGCTTGTTCATGCTTTTTGCCCTGTGTTTCTTCACCTGCTCCTGCATTCTCAACAAAACCTTCTGGCCCTGTGCGGCCTTTCATTTCCGCATCATCATAAGAAGCCAATTCGAGTTCTTCTTCATCTGAATCCATTGTTTCCAGACCTTCTTCCTCCATTGGCTCTTCTACTGCTTCCAACCCATCCATCTTTTCTTCGTCAAGGTCGAGGTCAGCCTCTTCTTTCTTGAAGTCGTTTAACTGGGCCATAAACCCATTTAACTCCTCAAGTGCTTTTTCTAGTTTTTCACTCATTTTATCTTTCTCCTCTTTTAAAATATCAAACTTTGCTTCCGGGTTTATTCCTTTTTCACAGATTGTTACTTCATGGAGTTCTAATTTGTCAATTTCATTATATTCGCCTAACTCATCATTAGACTTCTTTCTTTTACTTAAGGCTTGACCACCTATACTAAATGAACGCAATGTTCCTTTTCTAATTCCTCTTGAGATTTCTTTTGCTTTTTCAATGTCGTCTCTCAATTTAATTACAACATAAAATCCTACATCATCTACTTGTGTTTTATGAAGATTACCGCTTTTATCTCGATGTTTTTCTATTACATCTCCTACTTGAACATTTGAATGATTAGACATTACATTTCTATATTTAGGAGTCTGCATATATTTTGTTACTGCTTCTTCTAATGCTTTTAGTGTTATCAAATCATTTTGTTTATCTACAATTTCTATTGAAGCATATCCACCAATTACTAAATCATCTGATTTTAGAATGTTAAACTCGTTATCGTCATTCGACTTAAGCAATATCGCTTCGGACACACAAGCACTTCCTATTTCTTCTATATGAACTGAGCGTCATTCCTCTATTTGCATGGTTAATTTTTTATACCTATCTTCAGTAATATCCCATAAACCTTCTTCTTCTTGGCGTTCTAGCATCTTTTGTTTGATTCCTGTCCATGCAAGCCATGTATCTTGGTCTTTGACTGGAACAACCCGCATATGTAATCTTGTTTCAAATTTGTCTCCTTCTAATTTATATTCATGATAACCATGCCTTTGAACCCCCATTAGTATTTTACCACTATCTAATAATTTATCCTTCTTTACTCCCCTAGAAATTTCAGCAGGATATTTACCAGATTTTCCAAATAAATTGTAAATGTCTTTTGTATTATCTATATCAATAGTCCAAGCAAATGTTTTATCTTTATATGTAATTATAAAATCTAAATTATCATCTTCTCTAGTATAGATTTTAAACTTCCCATACTTACTATCATTCTGTTCTTCATCTTTAATTATTACTTTGGTATTTGCTGTAAACCTTTGCCCACTCATGGGAATAAAGGCATCATGGTCATTCATCCAATTCTTGAGTTTTCTAGGATTATTTTCAAATAGTGCTTCTGTGAGTTTTTCATCTTCTTTAGCAACAAACTCGAATATTTCTTTAACATGAATTCCTTTCTCTTTAGGGTCTTTATTCTGAAGAAACTGTTTAATTTTAACTATTGCTTCTGCTGTTTTACCTTTTTGAATATCATTTAACTGGTCTTTCCACATATCTATATCAGAAATAGCATTCTTCTCCATTAAACTATCTCCTTGTATTCCATATATATTAAATCCTTCATAATTTGATTTTAAAAGTATTTCAGCAGAACCATGAATACCATCTGTAATAGTATATTTTAACAAGGCTTCTTCTACATTATATTTCAAAGACTTTCTGCCTTCTTTAGATAATAACTCTAAAGTAACTACCTTTTCAGGAGAATCTACTTCTGGTAATTCTATTACCTTTGCAGAATACAAACTAAAACCTTTACCTGCCCTTCTAACTTCGTCTACTTTGACTCTTACAATAGAACCTATTTCTACATTTTCTTTAGTGTTTAGTGCTTTACCAACCTTTAGATATGTTTTACCTTCATATTCTATTCCATCATATGTTCTAGATTCTTCTCCACTAAGAGGGCCAACTCCTACAACATAAGAATAAAGATTAGATTTAGTCTTATTTTTATCTAATACTATTACATCTAAATCAACGAATTTTTTATATTTAATCCACTTAGGATTTTTTCTAGTTCCAATGTAATAAGTTGATTCTATATCTTTGATAACTACTCCTTCGGCAGTATCAGATTGCATAATATCCTTTGAATATTTTTCCACTTCTTTTAATGAATCTGCATCTCTAGTGTTTTTCTTATTAGGAAATTCTAATATATCATCAGAATGTTGAGCCAATTGGTATTGTAATACATTTATTCTTTCTCTAAGTGTTTTATCTGTAAGGTTTTCTCCATCATGACTCATAATATCAAATACCTTAGCCTTCAATGTGGCATCTTTGTATTTGTCTTTGAATAAATGCGCTATTGTATCTGCTCTATGTAATGGTTCGTCATTATCATATAAGATTAATTCTGCATCTAATATCATTTCACCAAACTTCTTTTGTTTAATTAATTTTAGTATGTCCTCACATTTATTAGATATGTCCTTCTCGTTGTAAGTATATACTTTGGCTGAACCATTTGTTTTATGTATTTGGATTCTTATCCCATCATATTTTTCTTGAACAGACCATTCTCCACTAAATCCTTTTAGTTCTTTAATATCATTAATTTCAAATATTCTATACATTGGTTTATTTGGTATAATGAAATCTATTTCTGCTTTCTCCTTTTCGCTTTTCTTAAAATCTAATTCAACTAATTTGTCCCAATCTTCTTCTGAGTTGTCTTCTAAAAATATCTTCTTTAAAAGTTTCAATGCGCCATTAAACTTATCTTCCACTCTTTCATTCTTTTTACCATCGCCATAATGTTCAATGATATACAACGGAACATCTTTGATGCTTAAATCTAAACCCATTGCTCCATTAGTTAGATTATCTGGTTTTAGTTCGTGCTTTTCCCACGCAGCAGACTTAATGCTATGCGTGTGCGAGCGTATAGCATAGTGTATGAACATAGCATAAATAGGAGGCGAGCGCAATAAGTTATCTATAACTTCATCGCCCATTTGTTTTGCAAAGGGGTCATTTAACTCATCTGAATTAAAGCGCATTTCTTTAATTGAATCATATAATTTTTGTGCATCATGTGACTCTGGGTTTAATACTCTTTTACTAAACAACAGTTCTTCGTCTACAAACTTTTTTAATATTCCTGTAAATTCTCCTAATCCATCGAAGTCTTTTCTTACTTTCTTAATAGAATCAATCCATTCTTTTCTATATTTCTTAGGGTCATCTTTTGCAGACAAATAATTGTATCTAACATCTTCATAAAAATCTAAGATACGCTTCGCCAATGCTTTGCTTTGTTTGCCCACAAAGACCCCTTTTAGAATCATATCATTCCTTTCCGAATGTTGGTCTAATTCCTTCTATTGCATCAACTTTTTCTTCAGCAGGAGTTTTCTTTGGTTTAGTTAATTTAACTTCTTCCCCTTCTAACTCAACACTTTCATCAACAGGGAGTTCATTATAGTTCCCTAATGCTTCAACTGCCTCTTTTGCTTTATTAATTGCTTCCGCTAATATATCATCAATCTTTTCTTCTTTTGTTACTTTTCTTGGTAATAAATCATCCATTAAAAACCACCTTCTATTCTTGAAACCATATCATTAATTTCAGTCCAATCCATCTTTGCTATTTTATCATCTGCTACATTATCACTTACAGCAATAACAGGAGTGGGTGTAGCAGCAACGACATAACCTGATTTCATCAACAAATTATCGTCATTATAAACCGCACTCTCTAATTGTTTTACCTTATCAACTAACTCTTTTAAGAGCATTAACATTTCACTTTCTTCACTCATCTTTTTCATCTCCTAAATCACCTTTACTCTTTGGATATACAACACCTCTTAGTTGGCGATATAGAGTCTCATATTCTTTTCTTAGTTTTGAGGCTTTGGTTGTTAATAGGACATTTGCCTCATCCATTTTATCCATTTTCTTTCTTAATTTTTTATCGGATTTTAACATATCCACTTGTTTTAATTCTGATATTAAGTCATTTAATTTAGTAAAGTCTTGACCCATATATTCGCTTGGCTCAGATGACTGAACTAATTTCTTTATTTTCTTCTTTTGTTTAGGGTTTACTTTACGAAGCAAACCTTCGTCTTCTTTAATTATTTCTTTCCACATATTACATCCTCCGAATCTAATGATTTGAGTAATCCTACTGTTTCTATAACATCTTCTGCTTTCTTAAAATCTACTAGCCATTGTTTTGTGTCTTTCAATTTTTGTTCTGTTTCAGCAATTTCAGAAGCATTTTCTTCGGAATCACCTAACTCAGTTAGTTTTTCTTCAAGAGCCTTTATTCTTTGCTCAGTTTGTTTTTCATATGCTTCTTTTAATGGACTAATATCAGGTTCTGCTTCCATAACCATTTCTTTTTCGCCTGTTGTTGGATTATCTCTATACACAGGATTACCATGTTTATCTCGCTTTGCCCTACTAATTTTATAAGGATTTGGTTTAGATGTAAGTTTTTCCTTTTGTTCTTCAAACTCTCTTTCAAGAGAAGTTAATTGAGGAGCAGCCTTTGGTGTTTCTTTTTTCTGTTCCTTCTCTTCTTGTATGATATTTCTCTTAAGTTCATCCCAATCAGGAATAAATGATTTCATATCCCTATATGCATCGTTAATTTCTTCTTTAGTGTCTAGTGTTTCTTTTAGTGAGCCTTCTAAATCAATATCAATATCCATCCCTTCCACCATAGAAGATTCTCTTTGTTTTGCTTTAATATAATGATTCAATAATTTAATTGTTGCTTCTAAATATAATTGATATTCAGAATGTTTTGATGTTATTCTTTTGATTTGACTCTTGTAATAATCATTAGTAATATTTTGTTTGGCTGTTGCCTTTTCTTCTTCTGTTACATCTTCAATAAATTCATTATATTTTGATTCTATTACACTAATTATTTTTTTGTCAGACCATCCCTCTTCGTCGCCATCATCAAATTCTATATCTGATTCTTTTAGGTAATACATGTCTGTTATTGTTTCCCACACATCTTCTAAATTCTTTGTCTTTTTAGTTAATATAGTCAATTGAGAAACAGGGAATAATTTAATTAACTCAGAATATAGTATATTATCTGGTATTTTCGTTTTATTGACATTTCTTGCTAATTGCAACACCCCTATTTTAGTTGTCCTGAGTTTAGACATAAGGGCTTGCATTTTTCTTTTACTTGGAACATTCATCTTAGGATTAATTTCCTTTAGTTTATTACGCAATTGAATATATGTTCTACTGCTTCTCCTAGATATTTCTTCCCCTTTTTCACCTAATTCTATATCAACTAAATGCTTCATTAACTTAGGATGAAATAGTTTTTTATTCTCTCCGGCAACTATTTGGTCTAATTGATATAAAAATTTATTTGTTAGAATATTTCTATCTTTTAATCTAATTAAAGTCCCTCTACTAACTTCTTCAGAATCTAATTCATATATTAAATCTAATAATGCTTCTTCTTGTTTATTCAAATCTCTATCTTTAATTTTTGTGGTTTTTTTCCTCTTAGATGTAATAAACATATCAAGAATTTTTTCTTCATAATTAGGTAATTTAAGTTCTTTTACTGCATCTCTTAATTTATCATATAAGCCTATTCCTATTGTAGATGCTTTTATCCTTTCAGTATAGTCTTGAGATAGAATCAAAGGAGTTTTTGCTTCCTTTCCTGTTTTAATTTCATTCTCTAAGCGTTTAATTTCATCAATATACTTCTTTTTCAAATTAGATACATCTCTCGCGCTTAATTTTACTTTGTCTTTTTGAAGAGCAGCAATTGCTCGTTTATAGTTTTTTATTCCTGTATTAAGAGTTTCATCCCACACTTCTTTTTCTTTTGTAGGGGGTCTAATGCTATCTTTGCGTTCTTGTTTTGTTGGGGTTCTAATATTTCTAGGATATGTTCCCACTAACAAATGATAAACCGATGCTTTATTTTTATCAAGATTATTATAATGTTGAAGTCTAACATTTTTAACTGCGTTTAATGCGTCGTTAAACTCTTTTTTTCTTTCTTCTGCTTCTTCCCCTTGTGTTCCTTCATATTCTTTTAAGGATTCCTTATAACCATTTATTTTAATATCCAAAGATTTAATCTCAGCAATTGAATTTAATATATCTGGTTGAACCTCATACATTAAATTTATATTCTTACTTAATGCCTTTATTTTCGTTGGATTCTTTGTGTGTTCTTTTCCTACCTTAAGTTTAGACATCATATCATTGATTTCTTCAATTCGTTTTTTATTTTTATCCTTGCCTTCTTTATCTAATGTTTTTGCACCAGTATCTTGAAATTCTTTTATTGCATTATCTACTTCTTCCATTATCCTATGCGACTGATTCTCATGTTTGTTTTCTACCATGCTTTTTAATTTATCATACAACGGCTTGGTTTTATATGGCTTCTGAATTTTTAAAATTGACATTTCCTTAGTATCAGGCGACTTCCTAAGTATGTCCATGAAAGTCATAATTACCACTTATTTTCGGTCTTTCTCTTTTGTTTCTTTGGTAACCCAACATAGCCGGGAATGTCAGCCATTCCGGGTTTTTCTTTCTTTACTGTTTTAGGGTCTGCTCCAATGTAATCAAAATTTCTACTTGTTTTAACAACATGTTCACTCTTTTCTTTTCTTCTTGCTTTCGCTAAAGCCTTCTCTAATTCTCTTACGCTTTTTTCTTCACTCATATTAACCTACTCTTTTTTCTGTTCTTTTATCTACATTTTGATTACCTGCTTCTGCTGGTAATCCTGTGAATCTTTTATCTGGGCCTTCGCTCATGCTTGGCTTATTGCGTGTAGCCTTAACCTTTGCGGGTTGCCCTGCATCATCCATTGAAGGTTTTGTTCCTTGTTCCATCATTTCACCTAAATGTGATTGGTCTATGTTAGTTCCTGCATATTGGTCTAACTCAACATCTTCTTGTCCTTCTTGTGGGGCTTCTTCTTTTTTGTATGTGAATCTACCTTCATCATCCATATCAACAGCAAAGCCTAGATTTTTAATAGATGCAGCGATATTAACTTCTATCTCTCTCTTTCTTAATTTAGCAATCGCATCTTCTTCTTCTGATGGTGGAAGTTTTAATTGCCAATCAGTTACTCCAAATTCTAAAGTAACAAACGGTAAAACATATTCATTCCAAATAGTCTGCGCCATTTCAACGGCACGATTAGTAACAAGTATCTGCATACCCTCATTATTCAATCCTCCACTTGCTGAATTGTCAGACATGAAGATTTTACTAACTCCATAGAATGCGGAAATTCTATCTCTTAAGTCATCCTTAACCGAAACATAATCCATTTCTTTTAGGCTATCCATAAATTTAATCCACTCAATAGAACCCTTCCCATTTTCTGCTTCAATACCCATTACAGGAATGAAGTGTGGGTCTTGTTCCATTTTCTCTTTGACTCCGCGCCAAAAGGATTTCATTGAATCAATGTTTCTAGTTTGAACTGCTAACAATCCT
>Ga0114932_10005216_pt1 | contig 11645 bp, 12 predicted proteins | sample 2SBtaG_2_FD_87286 | JGI IMG/M metagenome (GOLD analysis project Ga0114932, IMG submission 87286) | Deep subsurface microbial communities from Kolumbo volcano to uncover new lineages of life (NeLLi) - 2SBTROV12_ACTIVE470 metaG | ecosystem: Environmental > Aquatic > Marine > Volcanic ... | reverse complement strand
GTACCTCTGCGTGCCGGTCGAGGTGGCGGCCGGTCTTCCCGAGGATCTGCAGCGGCTGATCGGCTACTCCCGCGGCGCGTATGCCATCGGCTACTGGGGCGACATGGACGACCCGATCGAAGCCGTGCGGCCCGGCGCCGGCACCTCTGGCCTGGGTGGCGCCCTGGAGGTTTCCACCCGTACCGACTGACCCCGTTCTGCCAGCTTCGGTGGCCACCGGAGTCACCACACAAGCTGGCAGAAGGGTGGGGACCTCAGGGGGAGGGGGTCACACGCGCTGCTGGATCCGCGGCGGAGAGCTCCGAAGGGGTGGGGACGCCGGTCATGAGGTCGGCCAGCAGCCGGCCGGCCATGGGCCCACGACTGAAACCCGATGAGGCGAGACCTCCCACCACGTAGGTGCCGGATTGGTCGGGGATTGCTCCGATGAGCGGCCGACCGTCCGACGTGAACGGCATCAGCCCTGACCAGACCCGAGCCGGCGGTGCGTCGCGCAGGAACGGCAGGAGCTCCGCTGCGTGCGCGTGGTTGCTTTCGATCGCCTCCTGGTCGACCCTGCGATCGCTGCCGGGAACCCTGTCGCCACCGAAGATCACCTCGCCGTTCGAACGCTGCCTCCCGTACAGATGCCGGGTCACTCTGGCCCCTCCCATGTGGGTGACGTCGGGAGGCTCAGTGGGCGGACTCGAGGTCCAGTGGCTGGCGGACTCCGCACCGGCGACCGTGTTGAACAGGCGAGGCGGGAGCGGCTCGGTCGCCCACATCTGGCCCCGGACCGGTTGGATGGGAAGCACGAAGCCGAGCATGCGGCCGACTTCCGCGCTCCACGCCCCCGCTGCGATCACGAGTGCGTCGGCGCCGTATCGGCCCGCCGCGGTGGTGACTGTGACACCGCCCGCCGACCTCTCGATAGCGGTGACCTCGGTGTGGTCGACAACCCGTGCGCCGGCCCGCCCAGCCTCGACGGCAGCGGCCAAGGTGGCGTCCGCTGGTTCGGCGCAACTCCCACCGGGAATGTGGAGCGCGCCCATAACGTTGTCTGTGAGGTTTGGTTCGATCGACCGAACCGTGCGCCGATCGATCAGGTCCATCCCGGACGGGAGCGGAAGCGACTCGGCCCACTCCAGTTCAGCTTCGTTGGCGAGGAGCACGAGCTCGCCGCTCTCGCGGAAGCCGATGTCGTGCCCTCGGTCGACCTGGAGCGACCGGAAGATCTCTCGGCTTCCCATCTTCAGCGTGATGTCGAGGTCGGGCACTTCGGCTTCACCAGGAGCGTCGATCATGCCGGCGTTGACGCCCGACGCTTCGCCCGCGAGCGCACCACGTTCGAGCAGGGTGACGTCGAGGCCTGCCTCGGACAGGAAGAGCGCGCACGACGCTCCAGCGATTCCCCCGCCGATCACCAGGACGTCCGCCTTCTCCATCACGCCATCTCATCACCCTCACCGCCGCGGGGCGACCTACGACAGCAGGAAGTCCTCTTCGTGGAGATCGCGCATCTCCCGGCGGAGACGCCCCCATGTTCCGGGGAAGAAGGGCAGGATCCGCCCGTTGCGATCGCGGTACCAACCCGGGCAATCCTCGGCCCAGCTCATCTGCTGGAGCTCGGCCTGGATCTCCTCGCTGTACTGGTGGGTGGCGTCGGGTCGCGCTTCGATCGACGTGAGGTTGTCGGCCAGAAGGCGTTCGACCCAGCGTGCGATGTAGTCCGCCGCGACTTCGGCCACGAGGAACACGGGCGCGTGTCCAGGCGCGCCGTTGATCCCTGCGATCGTGAAGTAGTTGGGAAAGCCGGGTACGGCGACGCCGCGGTAGGCCTCGGGCGCACGGGCGAGGGCGGTTCGCATCGAGTCGCCGGTTCGGCCGGTCAGCTCGACGGCAGGCCGACCGTCTTCTCGGCCGCCGAGGCGGTAGCCGGTGCAGTAGATCACCACGTCGACGTCGTGCCGGGACCCGTCGATCGCCACGACCGCTGTCTCGGTGGGCTCGGTCACGCCGAGAGGAACCAGCGTCACGTTGTGCCGGGCCAGGGCCGGGTAGTAGTCGTCCGAGACAAGGATTCGTTTGCAACCCGGCTCGTAGTCCGGTGTCAGCGCGGCGATCACGTCCTCGTCGTCGATCGCGTCGCGCATCGCCGTCATCACCCGGTGGCGGAGATCCTCAATCGCCTTGGGTCGCTTCTCGAAGGCCTCCTGCCACAGGAGACCGAGCCGGTAGAGACCGCGGCGGATCCGGTTCCACTCCTGTGGCGTGCGCATGGCCGCCCGCTCTGCGTCGGTGTACTCACGGTTGTGGCGGGGCGTCACCCAGTTGGGCGTACGTGAGTACACGAAGACCTCGGCGGCGACCTTCGCCACCTCGGGCACCACCTGAACGGCGCTCGCCGCGCTGCCGACCACCGCCACTCGCAACCCCGAGAGGTCCACGTCGTGGCGCCATGAGCCGGAGTGCCACTGCAGGCCGTCGAACCGGTCGCGCCCGTCGAGACGGGGGTAGTGGGGTTCGGTCAGCCCGCCCGTTGCACCCACGAGCACCCGGTGTGTCTCGTTCGAACCGTCGGCCAGCTCGAGGTGCCAGGCACCTTCGACTCCGTAGCGGGCGGTTTCGACGCTGGTTTCGAAGCGAATGTGGTCGAGGACGCCGTGCTTGTCTGCGCACGAGCGGATGTACGCCTGGATCTCGGCCTGGCTCGCGTAGACCATCGAGAAGTCGGGGTTGGGCTCGAAGGAGTAGCAGTACACGTGCGAGGGAATGTCGCAGTGCAGCCCCGGGTAGGTGTTGCGATACCAGGTGCCCCCCACGTCGGGGAGCTTCTCGTAGACAACGAAGTCGTCGATCCCGCGCCGGCGGAGCTCGATGGCCATCGCCACGCCGCTCAACCCGGCTCCCAGGATTCCAACCGTGCTCACGTGGCTCTCACTCTGGTTCGCCCGGCGTTTCCTGTGCCAGGTGGTCTCGCAATGTGGTCCCGGTGTACTGCGTCCGAACCAGTCCGCGGGACTGGAGTTCGGGGATCAGCATGTCCACCATGTCCCGGTAGTAGTCGGGGCCATACCACTGCGGCGACAGCTGGAAGCCGTCCACCCCACCCTCCTCGAAGAGGCGCTGCATCGTGTCCGCGACCTGTGATGGTGTGCCCACGTACTGACGCTGCGAAGCCATGTTGAGGTATGACTTCGCGACCTCCGCCAGGGTGGGGTCGCCGGCCTCTCGGTAGCCCTCCACCATGCCGCGGGTTCCGTCGACGTCGCCCAGCTCGGAGATCCGCGTCGCGGGCGGGTACTTCCGGAGGTCGACGTTCCAGTGCCCCGACATCGTAGCGATGGCGGCCTCGGCGGGAATCCGGTCGGACACTTCGGCCGCTCGTTCGACGGCCTCTGCCTCGGTGGGTGCGACCACCGGCCCGCAGGCCACGATCACCTGGAGGTCAGCGGGGTCGCGGCCGTGTTGTTCCATGCGCTTCTCGAGGTCGGCCCTGAACTCGAGCGTGCGGGCTGGCGGTCCTCCGAACGCGAACACGCAATCCGCCCACTTTGCGGCGAAGTCACGTCCTCGGTCCGAGGCGCCCGCCTGGAAGATCACCGGCTTGCCCTGTGGGGACGGCACCACGTTGAGCGGCCCGGTGGAGGAGTACCAGCGACCTTCGAAGTCGATGCGATGCACCTTGTCGGGGTCTGCGAAGAGCGGTGCTTCCATGTCCATCACGACGGCGTCGGGGTCCCAGCTCGACCACAGCTGGTCGACCAGTTCGAGGTATTCGTCGGCCCTGTCGTACCGCTCGTCGTGCGGAGGAAGGGTCATGCCGAAGTTGCGGGCCTCGCCGTCGTGAATCGATGTGACTACGTTCCACCCGACCCGCCCCTTGGTGATGTGATCCAGGGTCGCCAGCTTCCTGGCCAGCATGTAGGGCGGATAGAAGGTGGTGGACAGGGTCGACGCGAGTCCCAGCCGTCGCGTGACGGCGGAGAGCCGCGACAGAAGAAGCAACGGGTCGTGTGTGGGGAACTGGATCGCCCAGCGGATCGCGTCCTCGCTGCCTCCACCCCAGCCGTCTGCGAAGAAGAAGGCGTCGAACAACCCTTCCTCGAGCGTCCGGGCGATCTCCTCCCAGTACTCGACCTCGTGCCACTGGTGCCTGATCTTCTCTGGCGGATAGACCCACGAGAGCTGCGTGTGCGGCGCGGGCGTGAAGAGCATGAACCCGGTGAGGTGCATGAGCCGCGGCTGCTTGGCGGTGGAGTCCGGCTTCGGAGGAGATGCACCCACCGGCACAGACTCGCGCGAACCTGTGGGCGACACCGTGTGAGGGGGATTGATGGCAAGTCGGGGCGGTCACCCTCTGGTCGCGGTGGCGAAGGGTCTTCAGCCGGCGGTGCGTCAGGCGGCCGCTGAGGCGCAGGAGCTCCGTCACGTTCCGGAGGCCATGGTTCGTGACATGGCCGCCGCGGGGCTGTATCGGATCGCAGCTCCCGAGTGCTTCGGCGGCGCCGAGGCTGACCCGTTCTCGACCATCGAGGTGATCGAAGCGATCAGCGAGGCGGATGGGTCCGTCGGCTGGACGCTGATGATCGGGATCGAGACCGTGGGAATCGGCGGTTCGCTGATGGACTCCGAGACCGCAGGTCGCCTCTTCGCGGAGAACCCCGAGTTGGTGCTGGCTGGTGCGCTCAACCCGCAGGGCCGGGCCACGCGCGTCGACGGAGGTTGGCGCGTGACGGGGCAGTGGCCGTTCGCGTCGGGCTGCCATCACGCCGACCTGTTCTGGGGCCAATGCGTTGTCGAGGGCGCAGAGGTTTACGAGACCCTCGAGGTTCTCGTACCTCGCGACAGCTACGAGATCCTCGACACCTGGCACGTCAATGGGCTGCGCGGAACGGGGAGCCACGACGTTGCGGTCGAGGGTCTGTTCGTTCCGGACTCCATGACCACCCGGGTCGCCGGTCGCGACCCAGCTCACGACGGTGCGCTCTACCGAATGCCGCCGTTCACCCGGTTGGCCTACAACAAGGTCGGAGTCGCAACAGGAATCGCCCGCGGGGCGCTCGAAGCGTTCGTCGAGCTCGCTGCATCCAAACAGCCGAGGCTCTCGAGCCGGGCGCTGCGTGAACGGCCGCGGGCGCAGCGGTCCTACGCCGAGGCGGAGGCCGCGCTTCGCAGTGCCAGATCCTTCGTGTTCGACGCCGTTGACGAGGTGTGGCAGACCGTGCTCGCGGGTGGTCGAGCGGACCGGAGGCAGAGGGCCCTGGTGCGCCTCGCCTGTTCGCATGCCTGCCAGGAGGCGATCCGGGCCGTGGAGTTGGTCCACCAGGCGGCAGGCACGAGTGCCAACTTCGAGGACTCGCCGATCGGCAAGGCGCGCCGGGACGTCGCTGTGGTCGCGCAGCAGGTGATGGTGGCCCCGTACTTCATCGAAGATGCCGGGCGAGTGATGCTCGGCCTCGACCCCGAACAGCCGATTCTCTAGCCGGTCCGGCCGCCCTCGGAGGGTAGCTACGGTTCGGTGATGGCAGAAGGACCAGACATCGCCGCGATGGACCGCTTTCTCGCCGAGCCTCGCAACGCGGCTGTGGCCGGGATGCGGGCCGACGGTCGGCTGCACATGACGCCCAATTGGTTCCTGTGGGACCGAGGCCGATTCTTCATCTCCACCACGAAGGATCGAGTGAAGTACCGGATGTTCCTGCGCAACCCCCGCACGCAGCTCCTGATCGACGACGTCATGGGCTTTCGCTACGTGTTGGTCGACGGCGATGTCGTGGTGTCCGATGACCTCGACAGCGGACTCCACTACTTCCGCGAGCTGCGGCTCAAGCACGGCTGCACCGAGCAGAACGACGACGAGCTGCGCAAAGAGATGATCCGCGACGAACGGGTCCTCCTCATCGTCACGCCGAACAAGCCGCAGGCCGAATGGCCGAGCCGGGGCTTCTGAGGTGGACCTCGACGATCACGCGATTGAGGTCTTTCTCGAGGTCTATGGAACCCTTTCGCGTGCCGGGCCGGGCGCGGACGAGCACACGCTGAGGGCACTTGATGCCCTGCCCGGCGCGACCCCACAGGCCGTGCTCGACCTGGGGTGCGGTCCGGGAGCTCAGACCCTCGCTCTGGCGGGCGCGCTACCCGATGCACACGTCCTTGCGCTCGACCTTCTGCCGACACTCGTCGCCACTGCGGAGGACCGGGTGAATGCCGCCGGGGTGGGGGAGCGGGTCGAAGTAGTGGTGGGCGACATGGCCGCCGCTCCGGTCGAACCAGCCAGCCAGGATCTGATCTGGTGCGAGGGCGCGATCTACTTCCTTGGCGTGGCCGAAGCCCTTCGAACATGGCGGCCGCTACTCCGGCCCGGAGGCGCCGTTGCGTTCACGGAGCCGATCTGGTTGGTCGACGAACCCGATGCCGAGGTCTGCGACTGGTGGCTCTCGAACTACCCGGCGCTGACCGATGACCCGGGGGTCCGAAACCAGGTGGAGGCGGCAGGCTTTCGCACCGTCGATTCGTTCCCGCTGCCAGCCTCGGCATGGTGGGACGAGTACTACGAGCCCATGCTCGATCGAATCGATGAGCTGAGAGAGCGGCGACCGGACGATCCAGTCGCACACGAGGTGATCGGTGCTGCAGAGGCCGAGATCGACTTTCATCGCCGGTTCTCCGATCAGTACTCGTATGCGTTCTACGTGGTCGAACCTGCGACAGCGGTCATGTCCTCACCTCGCTGAGCTCGACTCCAAGCATGTCTTGGCCGCGGAGCAGCACAGCAGTGTCGAAGTCGAGCATGTTGTGGCGTGATGCCGTGGTGATGTCGCGGGCCAGGCGCTGAAGCGGGTTGCTGTCGTGAGCGGCGCCGGACCCAGCGCCGCCGAGTAGTCGGGTGGTTGCCCGCAGGCAGAGTTCGTTGGCGTACGCCGCGTTCCACCTCACCTGGGCGCGGGCGGAGACGTTCATCGGTGGCTCGTGCTGCATCGCCTCGTCGAGAAGGTCGCAGGATCGCTGCACGAGTGCCCACGCGCTCTCGATCTCCGCAGCTGCTTCGGCCACCCTGCGCTGGAGACCGGGGCTGTGGCGCTTCTCCTCTCCGGTGTAGGCGTCTCGACGGGTCTGGTTCTGTTCGATGACGAGTTCGAGGATTCGATCCGCGATGCCCACGATGGGGCCGAGGAGGAATGTGGCAAGGGTCGCTTGGATCGGGAGTCGGTAGAGCGGAACGTCGACAGCATGCCGAGCGTGAACCACGTGTCGTCGATCACGACGTCTGACTTCGGGACCAACACGAGCTGTGCCGGCTCGCCGTCGGTGCCGTTGCATCCTGCGATCACCCATTCGCCGCGGTCGACCCCGCTGGCGCAGGGCCACCGACCACTCACGACGAACCCGCCGTCTGCCCGACGGGCGGTGCCGGGGCGCGTCGACGGGACTCCAGGGATGAGGACGCCGGGGTCCGCTCCGAACACATCGTCGAGGCCTGCCTCTGGTAGGCGCCCGGCGATGAATGTGTGGGCGCCGGTCACCATCAAAACCCACGATGCGGCTGGGCAGCCGTGGGCAACGATGCGCTCGGCCTCCACCAGCGCGCGTGGCGACAGTTGATCCCCGCCATGGCTCTGTGGGCTCACGAGTCGGGTGCAGCCGGATTCGTGGAGAAGCTCGACAGCGCGAGCGCTCAACACTCGGGCGGCTTCGGACTCGTCGCTTGTCGCGCGTAAGGGGGCCACGATCGCATGTGCCCCGACGCCTGCCGTCATCTGCGCCCCTTGGTCGAGCCCGACGAGGCCCGACGCTACAGAGGCATCACCGCTATGGCTGCGAGAACCGAGCCGGGCACAGGGCGGTAGCGTCCGGGAACGGAGTGACCCTGGGGGATCCGGTGAGCACAGACCGCACTGAAGAAGTGATGCGCACGTACCTGAGTCAGGTTCTCGGAGAGCGCCGCTTCGACCTCATCTCAACTTTCGTGGCGCCGGACATGGTCGATCACACCCAGTCCATCCGCGGTCCGGAAGCCTTGGACGCTCACGCGCGGGGGTTCTGCGCCAACATCCCGGACGTCACGATCGAGGTGGTCGACGTCATCGCCACCGACGACGCTGCCGTTGGTGTGTGGCGCTGGAGCGGAACGCCGGGGCAACCCATGGGCGTTTCGGCGAACGGATCTGACATCTACCCACACCTCGTCGCGAGCATCTTCAAGTTTCGCGATGGGATGCTCGTCGACTACCGGCCGTTCGTCGACGCGATGGAAGTGCGGTCGCAGGTCGTCGCCTGACGGACCTATCGTGTCGCGTCAGGGGCGGCCGCCGGCCGCGCGGATGGTGGCGCCCGCGACGAACGAGGCCTGCTCCGACAACAACCACAGCACCACTTCTGCGATCTCGTCGGGCTCGCCGATGCGTCCCATCGGCATCGCGGCAGCCATCGCGTCGATCTGATCGCCGTCGACCATATCGGTGCGGGTCGGGCCCGGGCTCACGGTGTTGACCCGGATGCCCTCCCCGGCGACTTCCTGGGACAGGCCGCGGGCGAAACTGTTCACGAGGGCCGTGAGCGGTCCGAGCTCGCGATCCACAGTGTCGAACAGCGCCGCGACAGCGTCTGGGTCACCCACGTCGGCCTGGACTGAGAGCGCGGTACCGTCGTCCCTAGCGATGTCGCTCACCACCTCGTCAGCGGCTGCACCGTTGGCGCTGTAGTTGACGCAGACCCGGTAGCCATTCGCGCCGAGCAGTCGAGCGATGGATGCCCCGATACCTCGGCTCACTCCTGTCACAACTGCAAAGGGCGTGCCGGGTGGCGGCGGCCTTACGGCTATCGTCGTGTCGTCTCGACAACCCCGGAGGCGACGTGCTCGCACATCTCGAGGAAACCCAGCACATTCACCCCCACGCGGCGGGGGCGCCCTGGGAACTGCTCGCGCTGATTGCGGTTGCTGCGGTGGCGACAGGCGCCGCTGCCATACGCCTTCGTCGAGCGACGGTCGCGTCGGACTGAGCCGCGGCCGCTCAGGCCTGAGCAAAGACGCGCCCGCCGGCCCTTCCGACGTGCCGGGCGCCGCTAGGTCGACTGGATGAACAGCTCGATCATCGACGCCACGGCTTCGGGGGCATCCTCTTGGAGGAAGTGACCGACGCCGGGAAGTCGTACGACGGGGCTGTGGGGATAGATGCCCCTGAACGACGCTTCTGCGTAGCCCGTCGGGATGGCTCTATCGTCTTCGCCGAAAATCCCGATGGCGTGCATCGAGGCCAGTACCTCGGTGCCTCCCGCCGCCTCGAGAGTCTCGAGCATGAACTCAGCGGTTTCGGGGGCGGTGATGTTGCGAGGGAACTGGTAGGCGCCTCTGCAGTCCTCGGCGGTCGGAAACGGCGCTGAGTAGGCCCGGATCCACGTCTCGTCGATGTGGGCGCTGCGCTCGAAGCCCATTCGCTTCATCACCGACAGGACGGTCGCTCCCAGGTTGCGGATCGTCGGCTCGTACTGATCGGTCTGCACCCAGTTGACCCACGGATAGTCGACCGGGCTCGGCGACACGTCGGGCCGCGAGCCCATGAGGATCGTGTTGCAGACGCAGATTCGGTCGACGCGGTCTGGATTTCGCAGCGCGAACGCCGAGCCGATCGAGCCTCCCCAGTCCTGCAGGACCAGAGTGATGTTGGTCAGGTCGAGGTGTTCGACGAGCAGGCGCTCGATGTTCTCGGCGTGCTCTCGGGTCGAGTAGGAGCGGTCCTGCGGTGTCTCGCTTTTGCCGAACCCCATGTGGTCCGGCACCACCACCCGGCCCTGACGGACGAGGCGTGGGATGAACTCCCGGTAGAGATAGCCCCAGGTCGGCTCGCCGTGGATGCAGACGATGGGGTTGCCGTCACCTTCGTCGACGTAGTGCTGGCGGAATCCGTTGCCCTCGTAGAAGTTGGGAGCAAACGGCCAGGTGCCGTCAAAGGTCTCATCGGGATCGATCAACTGAACCTCCAACGGCCAGCGGCGGAGCCCGTCGTTGGCCGCAGACCCAACCCCCGGCCAGGGACTCGTGACTTGTATGACACTAGTCGCGGTCCCTCAGTTCCGAGCCGGTGTAGCGATTCCGCCGGCTCAGGTCGGTCGGCTCAGATCGGTCGGCTCAGATCCGCAGAGTGCCCAGTGCCTCTTGGTAGTCGGACAGCAGCGCGATGTGTTGGTCCACGGAGCGTTCGTTGCCCGGTGGCTGGTTGTTGCGCGACTCGTCGGTGCGAAGCGATATGTGAGTGACGCCCAGTGCCTTCCACTCGGCAGCCTCTCCCGCCCAGGTGCTGGGATCGGTGCGTCCCGGGCTGGTCCACACCTCGATCCCGAACCCGTCGGGGAGCTGCCCGCCGGCGGCCGTAACCAGGGCAGCCTTTGCTTCGACGAAGTCGTCGCGATCGTTGGCGAGGTGATCCTGAAAGTTCGACAGCCAGCCCTGATTGCCCGTCACCGCCCGACGCATCGCAGCCTCCGACCGCCCGCCGATCCAGATCGGGATGTCGCGCCCCGGGACCGGGTGCACACCCCCGCCATGGATGTGTTCGTTGCCGATCTCCACGTCGACATCCACGACCTGCTTGGACCACAGCGTCCGCAGTGCGGCGATCTGCTGGTCCATGCGTCGCCCTCGGCGGGTGAAGTCCTGGTCGAGCGCCGTGTACTCGAAGGGGTTCCATCCGACCCCCAACCCGAGCCGGAGGCGGCCGTCGCTCAACAAGTCGAGGTCGGCGATCTGCTTCGCGGCGAGTACGGTCTGGCGCTGGGGGAGGATGATGATCCCCGTGACCAGCTCGATCCGCTCGGTCATCGCAGCGAGGTAGCTGAGCAGGACGAACGGTTCGCGCCACAGCCGCCCGGCATAGTTGTCCGGCTCGCCGACCACATGGTCGAAGACTTCGAAGTGGGTGAAGCCGAGATCCTCGGCGGCCTCGGTGTACGCACGGATCGCTCCGGTGTCGCCGCCGATCTCGTTGCAGGGAAAGACCACGCCAATGTTCATGCCAAGACGGTAGAACGACACGCGGACGAGTGGCCGTTCATCCGCGAGACTCGGACATGGCATTCGGTCAGCCCACGGGCCCGCCCGCCGGTCACCGGCAGATGGCAGAGCTTCTCGAGCTCCTACAGGGGGAGGGCTTCGAGGGGTATCGCGACGCCCGTGGTCCGATGGGATTCACCCAGCGCCAGGGCAACGGCAAGTTCACCAGCGACGAAGCCGACGGCTTCATCGCGCAGCTCTACGAACAGGTCGAGCAACGCGACGCTGCGGCGGGAGAGACGCCTCCGATCGCTCCGCCCCCACCGACGAGGCAGAAGATCTCCCCGGCCGAGCGGGCGCTGCGCAGTGCTTCCGATGAAGAACTCCTCGCCGAACTCCAACGACGCGGGTGGGAGACGACTGGCCCGCGGTGATGCGGTGGGGTTCGGCGTCGGCTCAGTAGTCGGCCGAGTCCAACTCGGAGCCGGTGACGTCCAAGAGCCCTCGCGACCGACGAGCGGGTGGGTCTCGCCTCAGTTCTTCCGGATCAGTTCGAGCGTCCGATCCGCAGGCATCCAGGTGTGCAGGCTGCCGTCGGGGTGGATGTGCGCGAACTCTCTGCCAACGAGAAACCGATCGGGCTGGGCCAGCTCGATGTCGTCGGCCAACCACAGGG
>Ga0114932_10005213_pt1 | contig 11647 bp, 15 predicted proteins | sample 2SBtaG_2_FD_87286 | JGI IMG/M metagenome (GOLD analysis project Ga0114932, IMG submission 87286) | Deep subsurface microbial communities from Kolumbo volcano to uncover new lineages of life (NeLLi) - 2SBTROV12_ACTIVE470 metaG | ecosystem: Environmental > Aquatic > Marine > Volcanic ... | reverse complement strand
CACCTTGACCTCGACTTTGTAAGCCACTCAAAAGTTTTTGACTTTGTAAATTTGCACCTCTGTCAATATCTTTTTCTGCTTGTTGTATAACTTGTTCTTGGTATGGATCAAAATACTTTTTAATACCTGCTGAAGGATCATCTAAAGAACTGATTGCAGTTCCTAATGCTCCTGATGCAGTTCCTAAAGAACCTAAACCTTGACCAATTTGATCTGATGAACTTTGTATAAACGGAGCGTAAGACCCGAACATTTGTGGTGCATACGAAAAAGCCATCTGTTGTAGTGGATCTAAACCAGCTAATTTAAAATCTGGTAAATTTATTGGGCTATCAAGTAAACCTGGTGTTGTTTGAGATTCTCCATCAAACTGTCCAAACAAACTTTGTAAAAGACGTTTTTGTAAACCCTCAAGATAAGGTGGTAGACGTTTTACATTTTCAACTGTTTGAACTGCCATTATGCCCTCCTCTCTAAATCACCCATCATATCATAGGCTTTCTGTATACCAAGTCTTTGATTACCATTACCTAAACCCTTCACAGCATCTTTTGTCAATACAAACTCTCCAGCCGTTAACATGGCTGGTACATCATCTCTAGTTCCAGAACCTTCTGATGGGTCTATCCCACCATCACGTCTAGGAAACTGCATCTCTCCACCTTGAGCCATTCCTGGTATAGGTAATCCACCTACTTGTCCACCAGGACCTCCTGCACCAAAAGGTCTTTGTTCAAAGCCATAAGGTGATTTTTCTTCTTCATCTCCTGATGCTAACAATTGTGCTAATAACCCTGCAGCCAAACCCTCTCCTAAATTAGTATTTAATAATTTACCTATCATAGAGTTTTCAAAACCTAAAGTTTGTGCTAATTCACCAGCATATGTTTTTGGTGTAAAACCTGGTTGCACATTTGTTGTTGGTGCGTCAGTTCTTTGTGTTTGTGTTTGATTTTGAGTTTGATTTTGAGGAGGTCTTACTAATTGTGTAAATTCTTCAAAACCTGTTAAACTTTCAGGTTTAAATTTTTTTTGAAAAGAACCTAATCCTAATTTATCAAGAAGAACTCCTTTTAACATATTTTGTGGCTTCTCACCACCTAAAGCACCTGATAGTAAACCCATTACGGCAGGACTACCTAAACCTTGACCCATGCCTGGTGCTATCGCATTTAGAGCTAACGGAGCTAGTTTTTTAAATATGTTACCTAAATTCATGCTCTTATCCTAACTTATTTCTAAATAACTTACAACTAAATGTAAACGATTAGCTGTAGCTACTTGTGCTTTTAATACTTCAGAGTCTTGTAATACCAATGGTTCTGTCAATAATTCAACTGTAGCTTTTGCTGATATAGCCTTATCTTTAAATATAGGAACTACATGATTAGATGTTGAAGTACCACCAACATTTGTTGTTCCAGTTATTGTTATAGTAATTGTATCAGCACTGTTACTATCCTCTGTTACAAGCATAGATTTAATTATGTTTGTAGAACCTACAGGCGTTGTTAATACAGTTTCTTCGTCTGTGTCACTAAAATCAACTTTTACATTTTTATATGTATTAGGCATTATCCTGTAAACCAATTAAATGCTTGTGCATTATCTTCAACTCTGCTTTTTTGTTGTTGAGATATAAATAATTCTAACGCTCTTATCAAATCCTCTACATACTGTCTATCAATTTGTTCGGGTGGTTCAGGTAATCTTGGAGGTATGACAACTGACATTATCTTCTCCCATCAGGTCTAATGCTAACTCTTGGTGATCCTAATCTCCATTTAACACCAAGTGCATCAGAGTTAACACGTAAAGCAAAAGAACGACCTCTTGTTCTTAAATTTAATTGATTAGTAAAAGTTTCAACAGGTGATGTAGATGTTCTTGTAGCAGTTCCAGAAGAAGTGTTGTTGTACGCTAAACCAGGTTCGTTCCTTGCCTTAATTGTAAAATTAGCTGCAGGAGAACTTTGAGATGTTGATCCTTCAAAAGTTAAATCAGGTATAACTTTTTGTATAAGCGTAAACTTTTCACCATCGCCTATATCCATAGGTGATGACTCAATAAATGATGTCATAGCAGAGCCATCATCATCATATCCTGTTTCGTGATTGTATAAATAAGATGAACTTGCTGCTATAGGAAAAGATCGAATACCTCTATCAATCCATGCTGTTCTTACTAATGTTCCAAAATACCATATTTTTTGACCATAATTATACACAACATATTTATCTATGTCGCCTGTACCACCATTGTTTAATGAATTTGATTCAGACGGGTAAAACCATATTACTTCTGTATATTCAGAGTTAACGCCTGCAACAACTTTGTCTGCTTGTTGACTATTAAAATCAAGAAATACTTTATCTTTGACAGTACAAGGCAAGGTTTGCGTACCACCAGCATATACATAAAAATTATCTTTACCCATCCAAAATACAAAGTCTTGTGTTGCAACAGCCGCGTGTGGTCCAATAATTGTTATATTAGATGCTATTTGCTCTATACCATAATATTCAGGATAACCAATATATTTTAAAGCATGTAAAGAAATATCAGTCCAAACAAGCACTTCACGTTTTGTTTTAACTGCTTGTATAAACTCAGAACCTGAACCAATGCTTAAAAATCCTGCACTTGTTGTTGCCGTTACAGTATATTCTAACTCATTATCGAAAGATGAAAATCGTATTAAAAGAGGATCTTGTGTTGTTGTTGCATAAGTGTTTGCACCAAAAGCAAATACGTGACCTTGATCGCTAACAAGCACTTGTTTTGCAACAGTAGGAACATTTGCTGCACCAGATATGGTGCTTAATTCTACTGCTCTTGCAGATAAACCATTTGTTTTATCCCAACGATATATCGCACCATCTCTAGGATTAATTAATAAATCTTCTCTAAAATTATCATGTGACCATGTGCGTATCTCACGAGTTGTACCAGTTACGGCTGCTATACCCCAACCAGTAAAGTCATCTGATGATGAAGCATTACCTACAGCAAGCCGAACAATTGTGTTGTCAGAATGTGAAACATTAGCTGTACCACTTGCACCTCTTGTTGATGGACCACCACCAGTTCCTAATGTATTACTGCTAATTGTGCCTACTGTTATAAGTTCTTCTTCTATTAGTATTGTATCACCAGCAGTAATTCCTGTAACACTGTCAACATCAATTGCTGTCTCAGTGGTATCAAGTGCTTCAGCTAACTGTGTTGTCAAAGCACCATCAGTCGTGCCACCAAACAGTCCAGCACCCCAACCTGTACCACCAACCTGTGAGTCAAGACCTGAATTTATTTGATAAACTGCTTTTGAATTATTAAATGTTAATGTTCCATTTGTAACCGAACCACCTGTAGTAGATGCACTAAGTTCAAAATTTGTTGCATCTGTAATTGAAGATACTGTAGCACCAGTAGGGATTCCAGTTCCACTAACTGTTCCACCTACAATAAGAGAAGTTGTAGAGTCCATTGTTATAGTTGGGTCATTATTATAATCACAGGTAGCATCTGTAAAAGACCCATTACCTGTATCTGATGCATTTGCTGTTACACTAACTGTTATAGTATAAGAGTTACCATTTAAAATAGATACAATTTTATGTTCGGCATTGAGTATTGATGCTGTTACAAGACCACCTAAAGTTGCCGCACCACTAAAAGTAACAAAATCATTTTCTGATGCACCATGACTATTTTCTGTAACAGTAATGGTTGAAGAACCATTTGTAGCAGAAAAAGTTACATCACCAACGCTTGTTGTTAAACGAATTGGTGTTATGTCATTGAAAGACCCACCTTCTTCTATATAATATTTAAGATGTGTACCAACACCAAGAAAGTTTGATCCATCAAGTGCTAACCAGTTATGTAATCGTCTTGCTGTGCCTTGATAGGTATTGTTTGACATCTTTTCCCAACCACCAAACTTCTCTGGATAACCAAAACGAAAACGTATCTTATCACAATCTGTCCACCCACCTTCATTACTGTAAGATGTTATGTCTGTATTTATACCTGGACGAAATTGTAGCTTTGTTAATGGCATTACGCAGCAGCTCCATATAAATCAGAAAAACTTATTGTTCCAGATTCAGGTACACCATCATTAGCAGACCTATTTTGAGTAATTGTCATACTACTTGAACCTAAAGTAACATCGTACTCAGAGTTGTCTTGTTGATTTTGAGTACCACCACCATTTACTTTATAAACTAAATGTGTTGCTCCACCTTGATTTGATAATGTGGTATTACTACCAATGTTCATAGTTCCACTGGCTAAGCCGTTAGATGGCAAACCTGCTGATGCTAAGCTTGTACCATTTTGAGTTCCTCCAGTTGAATTACCTAAATAAATAGAAGCTGCAATTCCCGGTCCACCTGAACCTGACTGACCATTATGTTGTACTTGCATAGAATAAGATGTGCCACCATAAGAAGTAATAACATCTCCATTTACTAATGTTACTGGAAGTGCAGCTACTCTATAAGCAGCAAAAACACTGCTAAATCCACTATCACCAAAAGGACCAGAACCAGAAGTTAAAGATGAAATTGAAATTGTTCCACCTTGATTTGCAGTTGAGGAAACTTCACTACCACCTCTATATAAATCACTCATTGATATAGAACCAGATATGCCAAATTCAGTTCGCATGTCATCCATACTTATAGTGCCACTACCTGTTAGAGCCATGCTTACTTATCTTTCTTTAATTCATCAATTTGTTTTTGTTGTTCTTTAATTGCTTCAATTAAAACACCAACTATATTACCATATGCAACAGACTTATATTCACCATCTGTTACAACTTCTGGTAAAACTTTTTCTATCTCTTGAGCAATTACACCAATACCTTTTTCGGCTTGTCTGGTATAAGATACACCACGCATATTCATAACTTTATCTAAAGCGTTATCTATTGTTTTAACGTCAGACTTTAATCTTTCATCTGAAAAAGCTGTAACGTCACCAGTTACTATTAAAGCTCCCTCATGGGTTAAACGCATTTTTTCAGCTACAGCACCATCAGTGCCTAACTGAAAAACTAAATCTGTTGAATTAACTGTACTGCTAAATGTAGCATCTGCTTCAGCTTCAATTGATGCAGAGGTTACTGCACCATCTCCTCCGTCACTATCACCTGCCGTAAAAAGTATTTTACCAATTGTTTCACCATCAATAATCTCGTCTTCTTCTGATTTAAGGTTTAAAACAACTGGTGTGCCATCACCAGTAGCAGTATGTGTTAATGTTAAACCCGTATCTGCTACATGAGTTAATTTTATTTCACTGTCAGCACCAAAGTTAATTGATTTATTATCTGTGACAAGATTTAAATCACCTTCATGTGTAAGTCTCATTTTTTCTGTTGCAGCTTCAGAAACTCCTAATTTAAATACTAAATCAGTTTCATTGTTATCTGCCGCAAAAGTATCATCAGCTTCTGCAACAATAGCTGCCGCTGTCTCCCTAGAATCAGTATCACCTTCTTCAAGTGGAGCATTAAATTCTATTGCACCTACCACATTTCCATCTGTAACATCAGTTGAAGTAGTTTGTAGTTTAAGTATTGCACCATCTGCTGCTTTCACTTCAAGATCACCTTCATGGGTTAATCGCATTTTCTCTACAGCAGCATTGTCACTAGCAACTGCGGTTCCTACTTTAAAAACTAAATCTGTAGAAGCAATCTCATCTGTAAAAGTAGCATCAGCTTCAGCAACAATAGCTCCAGCAACTGCGATAGCATCTGTGCCACTGCCCTCACTTGGTGCTTGAAACTGTAACGCTCCAAGAACATCACCATCTGTAATGGTCGTATCAGATGTTTGTAAAGTTAATAAAGCACCATCGGAAGTTTTAATAGTAACATCTTCTGTAAATTCATCTGATCCAGTTTCTATTGATCTAACTTTTGCGGCAGTAGCACCTCCTCCATCAGCATAAATTATAGCTGTTTTACCATCTGCAACACTCACAGAATTTGTGCTTGTGCTAAAATTAGCATTGTCGTCTATTTGACCAATTTCAACAGTTTGACCAGATGAATTTGCAACAAAATAAAGTTTTTGCACACTATTAGGTCTTATTCTTAATTTATGACTGCCGCTTGGTGATCCACCTAATTTTAAAACTTTAAAAAGACCACTAGAATCTTTATCTCCATCAGAAGTTGTTAAATCATCTTCTGTTCCAGATAATGAAATTGAACCTACTCCATTTATAGCTTTATCAATAATATCAAAGTTTGTGTTAGTTGTTGCACCCCAAGTACCTGCTTGTTCGCCTGTACTAATCTTCTCTATACGATTATTTGATGTATATGAACTAGCCATTTATAACTCCTAACCTGTATTTACATCTGTCCAAGTGTCACCTGTATGTGTAATTTCTGTCCAATTATCACCAGTATGTGTGATTTCTGTATAATTCACAGTAACACTCGGAACTATTTCTGTAAATAACAATTCACCAGTTGTTGTTTGTGTAGAATTTATATCTTGTGTTGATGTACCAATTAATATTGAATTTCCTACGGACAATTGTTCGGTTAAAAATTCTATATTTGTTTCTAATGTTGACCCTTTTATAAATACAGCGGCAGAAGATGTTACAGATGTTGACTCAAGACTTGCACTATGAACAAGTATTCGGACTCCAGTTGATGTCTGTATAGCTGACGATGACATCGTACTCGTACCAACTAGCGTGCCAGCAGCAGCAGAAGACGAAACGGCTAAACCTGTCATTGATGCTGAAAGCTCTAGTACCTTATTAACACTACTAATAGGGTTTTCTGATAAAGCACTAAAACCTAGCATAATTAACCTTTAGGATACTTATCTTTTACTGTTTTAATAGTTGTTTTCCAACCATCAATACCATTATGGTATAAATCATCTAACTGATCTTTAATAGACGGATAAGCATCTGCCCTATCTCTTTGATACTTATTATTATCAAAAACAGTCTGAAGCTCTGCTTGTTTATCTGTAATTTGTTTGTTGGTAATATTAGTTGGATTACCGTCATGCCAAGTAATTTGATTTATGTCTTCATTGTTAATACTTACTTGTGCATCTGATTTTATTGCTAGTATTGCACTAATTATATCACTCATCCAGCAATCTCCGTTACTGTTATTGAGGATGTTCCTCTGCCTAAATAAGATGCATTAGCATCACTTTGACTTTTGTTTACTGTTAAAGTACCACCAGATTGAACTGAGCCTTGAAGTTTATATGTAAGTTCAGAGGTAGAACTTGGTGAATCTAAATAAGTAATACTGTAAACTTGTCCTCCAGTATTAGCTTCATCTCTACCCCATACTGTGCATTCAATTTTATTGTCTGAAGCATCGTCACCTCTAAAAATACTTGATGAATCTCGAACTAAATCAAAAAACTTTGTGTATGTACTAGAAGCATTGTTAGATATTTGTACCTCAACAAGAATTTTATTTGATGTTGATGAAGGAGTAATATCTACAGATAAACCTGTAATATCTGTAAATGATGTGCTTGTCGTTGAAAACGTATCTGTTTTTGTGTCTTGAACAACCTGCAATACTGCACCTGCTGGTAAACCTGCATCTCCTATCCTTGATATTGCCATTATTCTTTATCCATTTCAGCTTTTACTTGTGACCATGTAACTCCAAAATCAGAAGGCTTACTACTTTCAATAGCCACCCCATCTTTAGAACCAGTAATTTTTCTAAACATGGCATTAAATTCTGTTTCATTTGTTGGTGTACCTCTTAGTACCCATTCGCCAAGATTAAGATTTGTTAATGCTTTTCCTAATTTAGTGCTCATTGTTTTATCTCCTGAAGTAACATAATAACGGCTGAATTACTTGAATCTGGGTCCATTGCAAAATAACCTGTATTAGCATTTACATAAAAGTAAACTTGGTAATCTACTTGATTTGTTGTGTTTGGACTGTCTAAATATTGATGAGAATATGCTTCATAATATACACTTGCCATGTTTCTTCTGTATAATACAAAGATAGAAGAATACCCTCCACTATTTATTTGCCTATAAAGACTACCATTTTGAAAATTAGTTCCACCAGTATAACTTCCTTGTCCACCTTGCAAAGTAAAAAGAATTTTACTGTTAGAAAATTGAGGTGTAATTGAACCAATAAAATTTGTTGCTACTAATGAAGTGCTAGTTGTAGTTATATCCCCATCTTGTTCAAAAGACAAAGTTTGTATTACAGAACCAGTTGGCATTTTACTATCTGGTACAGTGCTAGAAGTTCCTAACAGATTGGCAAGGTTTCGTGCATTGCTCATTATTTACTCTCCAATGCTTCTATTCTAGCTATTAACTGCTGTATTACAGATACATACATAGCATCATTGCCACCTAATTTTGATGCGTAAGAAAGTCTTTCCCCTTTATCATTAGGAGAAATTAAATCATAATCACTACCATCTCCTTCAGTATGACTATCTTTATCATCATATTCTGGTAAAGCTACAGGTTCTTGATAAACTGTGTAGCTATCTGCATCCAATAAATCTTGTGCAATAAATCCTCTTACTCCAGATTTATCTCCATGTTCTTTAGGATTTTTCCAATCAAAAGTTTTAGGTTTAAGTTTTTTAAAAGATTCTAAATCGTGAGTGTAATCTTTAATATTTGTTTTTAGTCTTTTATCTGATAGTGAACCTATACCATCTGTATCTGAACCTGTAAGTGTACCATCACTAGCAATTCTTAATCGTTCACCTGCATTAGTTAGAAAAGACATTTGATTAGTACCGTGACTATAATAAATAACACCAACATTAGAATCGTCAGGGTCAGCAAAAGCAATTTGTACTAATGAACTATTGTCACCATGAATAGATATACCCCCACCATCTTCACCTGCATTAGTTTCTACAATTAAATTATTGTAACTATGAAAACCATCTCCTGCAGCAGCACCACTATCTCCTTGTTGTATATGTGCAACAATATTGTTACCAGTAGCAGGTGTTCCTCCTATACCAACAACATCTGCACTGCCATCAACAAACAGCATATGAGTTTTGCCATTTGACTCTACTCTAAAGTCTTTGTCTGCACTTGATTCGTTGAACACAAAACTACCACCATCAAGACTTACATCTCCTGTAGCAGTTATTGATGTAGAAGTAATACCTGCACTATGCACTGTTGCACCACTAAACGTACCACCACTTGCAGCACTAACTGTATCGGCAACACTAAATATATCATAAACTAACACAGTCACCTCGTCATTTGCAGATAATGCTGACAGACTTGCTATAGTATTAGCTGTGTTTGTATTGTAATCCGTTCCTGCTTTGAGCAATACACCATTGAGATACACATCAACAAATGCACCATCTGTGAATGTAAGCGTAGCTCCATTGGCATCTGCTCCTGATACGGATGTGTCATCGGCAGAAGCAACAAATAAAAATCTATTTCTTACTCCAAAATGTGGTGATTTTCCTATGTATGGCATATGTTATCCTTAACTCGGTTTACTTGGAAAAGTTACGTTATCCAAATCAGATGCTTTAGTAATGTCTCTAAGCTCTTGTCTATACTTTCGCCATGCAGTTGCATCACCACCACTATCTGCAAGTGTATTTATTTTATGGTCAGCTTCTTCTAACAATGGCTTTCTAGTATCTCTTAACTCATCTTTTTTTCTCTCTGTAGCACCATCTGCCCAAGCCTTTTCTTCAACTTCCCTTGCTTTAACTTCTTCTGAAGTCATTTCTACTATTAAGTTATTAACCATTTTTTTCATTAGTCTTTAATCCCATAAAGTTTAACTGATCCTGATGCAATATTTCCACTACTCATTACAAATCTTAGACCATTAACAACATTAGCAGTATTAGCTTTTATTAAACTACCAGAGTAAACCGCACTAACATGATTACCAGTAGTCGTAAAACCATTTGAAAAACCACTAATACAACAAGCTCTTGCTGTGTTATTTACATTTTGTAATGTTCCATTAATAGTAACTCCTTCGTCTGTATCACCACCAAGATTCCAATAATGGGGAAGAGCAAGTAAAGTTGATGCGTTACTACTAGCATAATTACTTGAAGATAAACTAGCTACTTCCCTTCCATGTATACTGCCAGTTTGAACTGATCCACCTACAAATATTCGGATATACAAACCAACATTATCTGTTACTGGAATAAACTGTCCTGTTAAAAAATAACTATCATAAGTTGAATTTATGTATGTAGAATCTATATCATAAGCAGAAACAGCACTGCTTATAGTTGCTGAAAGAAGATGATCCATAGCCGTACCAGTTACATTTCCTGTAAACGTACCATTAACAGCAGTCAAGTCCTGTGATGCAGGATGATTGGCTGTACTTGCAACTGCGTTGTGATGCAACACATAAATATTATTCGTGCCACTTGGAGGTGCGGCAGTAAATGTCAATGTTGTACCACTAACTGAATATGCTGTTGTTGGAATTTGTCTTACATTTTCTACAAAAACTGCAACACCATTTGTCGTTGCCGCTTTAGACAATGTAAAAGCAGTCGTACTAGCGTTGCCACTAAATGTATCTTTAGTGACTGATGCAAAGTTTGCTGCAGGATGATTACCAACATAAGGCATATTATGTTATCTCCATAATGCTTAATGTGCCACTTAACTTATCTGCTACAGAACAGTCTATCGTAATTTGGTCTGTTGTTTCTAACACTACTTTATTTCCTGCCATGAGTTCTAGTGCCGAACCAACAGGAATGGGTGCATCTTTCACAATTATACTTGTGCCATTTGTTACGTTGTTTGAGCCACCTCTACTGCCTGTGTCACTTACCAATCTTACAGTAGCTGTAACCTGTGAAGTGTGTATGTTAGACAAAACTAAACCAAGAACGACTGTAGTTGTACTACCTGCCACAGTATATACAACATAGGGTGTTCCTGAAGAAGCAGGTTCTGCCGCAAAAGTTACTACTTTAAATGTATTTGCCATATTTTATCCTAACGCTATTGCTAATGCTGTTGCTTCGTCAGCAATGACTGTGTTTAATGCTGTTCCGTTTACAGTAATCGCATCTGCTTCTAATGTTCCATCTATATCAGCGTCACCACTAATATCTAAACTTGTTGCATCTACTTCACCTGCAACTGTCAATACTCCACTAGCTACTGTCATTAAATCTGTATCACCAGTATGTCCGATTGTTGATCCGTTAATAATCACGTTATCAACTGTTAGTGTAGTAAGTGTTCCTAAAGATGTTACATTAGCTTGAGCTGCAGTTTGTAATGTGCCTGCTAGTTGTGTAGCTGTTAATCTTCCTGTACTTGGGTTATATGTTAAGTTACCATCCATTTCCAAACCAACATTACCTGTGCTTGAAGTTGCACCTTCTACAAAAGTAATCAGATTTTCTTCATTGGTACTTTCATTATCAGTTACTAAAACATGAGCAGAGTTTGTAGCATCAGTCACTGTTGTTCCTGCAATAACTGTTGCTAAAGCAGTGCCAGCTACTGTAATTGCATCTGCTTCTAGTGTTCCGTCAAAGTCACCATCAACGGCATCTATGTTACCTTTAAATACTGTTGCTGATACAGTTCCTGTGCTAGGATTATATGTT